>ENA-OPSJ01002885-OPSJ01002885.1-human-gut-metagenome-genome-assembly--contig:-NODE-2885-length-10412-cov-1.831129_pt1 | contig 10412 bp, 7 predicted proteins | sample MGYA00241801_ERZ501893 | MGnify/ENA primary metagenome ERZ501893 (study PRJEB25962, sample SAMEA2042219) | human gut metagenome | biome: human gut; feature: human-associated habitat; material: faeces...
CGTTTCGGCTTCGCCTGCTGCCGTCCGGGCGGAAACGCCGGCCGCACAGGCCGCGCCGGTGCAAAGACGGCAATTCAGGGTTTCTCCCCGTTTGAACCGGGTTGAAAAAGTTTCCCGCAGCACCTACGGCCGGCATGAAGAAATGGCGTTTGCCAGTTCCTCCGACGACGGAGAAGCCGTCGGCAACAGCTATGTCGGCAACGTTTATATCGTGCCGATGGCTCAGCGTTGCGAAATCAGTGCCCAGACTTTTATCAACGATGAACAGAAACGCAACGAATGTATTGAAAAAATCATTCGTGAAAACAACGCTGACAACAGTTTCGACTCCAACCTCAGCATGAAAGACTGCCGCCGGATGATTTACAACGCGGTGGTTGCGCTGCTGGCGGAAGCGACAAATTCAAAGTACGAGGCGGCCAATTACAGCGATACGCTGGACGAACAGGACAAGTTGGCGGCGGATTCTACAGACGTCCGCGGCGATTTGACCGTAATTGCCATGAGCAACTATCAGACGCAGTTGCTTTTGAACCGGATCTCCATGAATTTTTCTTCCCAGATCATTCTTGAAACGGTAGAGCAGGTATGCGCTGCCCGCAAGGACGTTTTGGGAGATTCCGATCTGGATGAAAAGAGCGACGCCGGTGGAGAATAACGATGAAAACATTTTTTGCTTGGACATTGCTTTTCTCTCTGTTGGGCATCAACTGCGCCCATGCCGACTTTGAAGCGGTGGAAACCACGCTCGGCAAACTGGAAGACGTGCAGAAAGAGGCGCAGAACGTTCAGGAAGAGCTGAAAAAGGTGCAGGCGGCCATGAATGCGGTCCGCCAGGGGGAATTCGGTCCGTTGGAAGAGGTCAAAAGCAATATTTTGAACGAAAAGAAAGTCGACGTCAAACTGATCGGCCCGATTGCCGAAAAAGTCGGCGATACCAAGGAACTGGAAGGCGCAGTGGAAGAAAACATCATTCCCCAGTATACGGACAAGGATCAGGACAAGGCCTATTTTGTCAACAAGGATACGACCGACGCCATCCGCCGCGAAAACCTGAGCCGGATGTATGCCTATGCGCTGACGCTGCGCACCAATATGGCCAAGACGCGGAAAGAGGGCGCAAGCGACGACAAGCCGGTCGAAGCCAAGGACAGCCGCGAAATTCTGCAGTCGGCGGCAACCAGGGAAGCCATGGAAAACGCCCGGCGCTTTGCCCACATCTGGGATATGCAGGCGGCGATTTACGAATTGCAGCTGATAGAAATGGCGCAAAGGTTCAGCAACAAGAGCGGCGGTGAATCGGAAGGAGATGAGCAATGAACAGAAATCTTCTCGGCCTTTTGGTCTTAAGCGCTTTTTTACCGGTCTTTTCGGCCGAAGCCTTTTTGCTGCCGCCGTTCAAGCTGGATGCCAGCACCATCGGCAACGAAATCGTTTCCTACGGCAATACCAGTTCGCAAACCGCGGGCAAGGGACTGCAGCAGGCGGCCATCGTACAGACGGCCATCACCTACGGCCAGGGCGCCAAGGAAGCTTATGAGTTTGCCACAAAAATGCTGAACGATTTTAAAAACGTGAACCTTAACAACCTCGGCGAAACGCTGGATAAAATGAGCGAGGCGGAAGCCGAGCAGACCAAGGTCAAGGAAGACGCGGCGGTTGAAATTACCGCCAAAGCCCGCGAAGCCAACGCCAAAATTTCCGAACTGGACGCAAACACGAGGGAACTGAACAAAAAAATCGTCGAAGATCCGGAAAACATTAAAAAATATCAGAAGCAAATTGAGAAAAACGAAAAAGAAAAGAAAAAGATTTCGCAAAAACTGATCAAGGAAACCCGGAAGATCAACCGCAAAACGGAAAAGGAAGTCGGCAAACTGAGCGACCAGATCAGCGAACTGCGGGGCAAGGCGAGCGAACTGGTTTCTTCGATTACGACGATTTCCGACAATTACGATTCGACGGAAGACCTGAACCGGACGGCGGAAACGCTGCTGCCGGGCGCCGATACGGAGGTGGATACCCACGTGATGGCGACATATGCCGCAATTTACCGGGTCAACTATTATCAAATGCTCGGCAAAGCCGCGGGACGGGCGATGCTGATAAAATCGACGCTGGTCAAAGACAATGAAAAAGCGGCTAAAAGCAAACTGTCGACCGCAGAGTTTGAAAGTCTGGGCGGTGCCGTCGGAACGCTGGTAAAGATGAAAACGGACAATATTCAGGCGCTGCTGAACTTTACCGAAATTCTGCTGCAGAAAATGCAGCTTGACGTGGCCAGGGATCTGGCGCTGGAGAATTTTAACGCCGCGGATCCGGTTCAGGCGGCCGGTGATTTCAACCTTGACAACTATCGTTTTACCCCGCCGACGGCTGCCGAACTGGAAGCGGAAGGCGGTGCAAAGCCGGAAAAACTGGAAAAGCTTGAAAAGGAAATTACGCCAAGCAGCGGAAACATTCTGACGGAAGGCCTCAAAACCATGACCGCGGGTACGGACGAAGCGGGCGAAAACACTGAAACAACGGGGGACGGGAATGATGAGAAAAAACAGTAAATTTTATCTTGGCATTCTGCTGGTATCGGGGATGCTCGGCCTGAGTTCTCCGGCTCGTTCCCAGTTGGTAGGCGGCGTTTCTTTTGACTTCGGCGGCGATGCCGCCGCGGCGATTACGCCTGTTTTTGAGCAGATTCAGACGGCGGCCGACGAAGCGGTCAAATATGCCAAGGAAAAGGTGACCAAACTGAAGGCAAGCATCGGCTCTTATTTCACCAAACGCAAAAATGCGGCCGAAAAAGTGCCGGGGACCAAGCAGTTTGCCGAAGAAACCTCGGTGGACATCTATGATCCGGCCGCCGTTCAGATCGCGATTAACGAGCTGTTTCTGCAATATCCTTCTTCCGACCAGCGGGTAAACCGGTTTTACGAGAAGGAAGCGGCCGAATTTTATTACGATACCATGATCGAAATCCAGACCGCGTCGAAAAAGCTGGAAGCCCAGTTGAACAGCCTGCGTACGGAAATCGACAATTTCTCGAAAGATGCGATCGCCCCTTCCGGCGGCAATGCCGGTTCAATGTCCTCTTCGGATGAAAACGGCAACTATTACAACCTCTATCTGGCGCATAAGAAATTCAACGACGTGCTGAAGGTTACCGAAGAAGTGATGGCGCTTTATTCCCAGTATTACGTTGCCCGCGCGATTTACCGCAAGACGATCCTCCCCGCGCCGTATCAGGAAGAAAGCGCGGAAGGCGAAGGGAAAAAATCCGCGGCCTCGCGCTATTTCAGCAGCAAAATGGCTTTTGCCCAGTTTGTCAGCGGCAGTACGGCATCGGCGGCGGCAGAGGAGGAAGAAGCCGAAGATACGGAAACAAAGCGGAGTTCCTATACTGAAGTCAATTTTGCCGTGCCGGAAGCGCCCGAAGCCAAGTCTTTAATGGCCGGCAGCGAAAAGGAACTGGCCGATCTCGGGGTTATTTCCGATGCGCAGAAATCGTTGAACGAGGCGCTCAAGGCGCATAATACGATCCGCCTGCTGCCCACGTACCGCAATATCTTCCGCCAGTATGAACTGTTTAAACAAATGCATGAAAAGGCGGCGCAGGCGGTTGCTTCCTCGGATCAGTGCGTTGTTCAGTATCTCGGCCGTCGTTACGACCAGCCGGAAAAAGTCTGGTACGGAACGATGGCGGCGCCGGCCGATCCGACGGATTATGACAGCAGAACCGGGCTTTCGGGATGGGCGGTTGCCGCCTATCAGGTTGCCAATGCCGACAAAACCGCGGGACTTGACACGGACTCTTTTGCCACTTTGGATTTGGGCGCAGAAGCAGACAGCGGCGACCTTGCCAGCCTTGAGAGCGTCAGCGAAAAGGCGGCGGCGATGGATTCTGCCAGCGCGTTGGCCAATCCGAGCAAGGAAGAAGAATTTTCCGCCGCAGCCCGCGAGGTGGAACTGGTTACCTGGCAGATCGGCGCCCAGGCGGCGAAAATTCTGGCCGAAGACCAGTATTCCGACAGTCCGGTTTACGGCAAGGCAGCTCATCCTTACCCGTTGTGGCAGGATCAGAAGAGCTTTTACAATCAGTATATCGACGGCAAATATGAAAATATGAAAACCTATATCCGCAATCTGGATCTGACTTCCGTTGCGCTGAAAATTGCTCAGCTTATCAACGACGACCGACCCGACGGAACCGCCAAAAGCGCGGCTCAGCGCGGTTTGCAGCGGCTGGCCGGATATATATCGGAGAACGGTTCCGGCGGAAGCGCCGCGAGCGGACTGGTTAAAGAAAAGATGACGGCGGTCGCCAAAGTCGACAGTGCCCGCGAAGCGGCGCTCAAACCTTATCTTGCTTCCAAGGAAAAACTGTCGGCCGAACTGGATAAGGTTGCGGCAAAGATCAGCGAACTGAACGATCAGATCAGTCTGGCCGATTCGGAAGCCGCTTCCGGTAACGCCAAGGCCGAAAGTTCGTACAGCAACATCAGGCTGATGAACAACCGCGGCACCACCGACGATTCCGTATTGTACGAAATGGCGCGGAGCGATTTTGCCGAAGGCAGCAGGCAAATGACCGAAAACATGGCGACGGCGACACAGTTGCGGGCGGAGGTTAAAACTTATGAAGGACAGCGGGACGAACTGAACAAGAAAATTGATTCGGTAAACGAAAAAATTGCCTCGATCGAAGAGGATTATCTGAACCGCAAATCCGTCGTTGAAGCGGAATACGACGCCAAATTGGAAAGCGCCGCCGCCGGTGCGAAAGCGCCTACGCTGGCCGCGCTGGTCGACAAACTTGATATCGACGGCTTTGGTTTGAGCAGCGTGATTTCCGATGCCGACAGTTTGGTTTCCGATGCCAAAAACTATGCTGTCAAACTGATCGACAAGGCGCGTCAGGATATGTACAACCTTGGCGACGGACTGTACGAAACCAAAAATAACGGAGTGGTTGTCAAACGCCATAAGGAGCTGATCGACGACCTGAAGAACATGCCCCGCGAGCAGTTTATCCGTTCCGCGGTTTCCGTCGTCGGCGACGGCGCGTCCTCGTCGGTTGCCTCAATGTTGTCCGGCGCGCTGACGTCGGCGATCACGGGACAGATCTGCGGCAAGGTTTCCTGTAAGGCGGCGGACAGTGAATATTTTGTCGGCCTGCCGGCCAAACCGCGCGATTTTGCCGCGCCGAAGGCGCCCGAGTTCGAGCACTATCCTTCGCCGCGCGACATCGTTCATTTTGACGCGACGGACTATAAAAATATCCGGAAGACAAATGACGGAATTGTGGCCAAGTCTTCGATTCTTGAATATGGCGGAGAAATCCCCGGTATCTGGCGGCAGATGCTGGCCGACGACGCCTTTGTCGAAAAAGGGCTGAATTTGACTTCTCTCTTGGAACAGGGCGGAGAAAGCAAATATCTGATGCGCGGCACGCTTTATCCCTGCCGGATCGGCAATTATACGATCGACGTTGCTTCGTCCAAGGTGGATTTGGCGCAAACCAGCGGACAATATCTCGTCAGCCCTGTCGATTCCCCGAAAAGACCGGTCTGCGGTGACATCTCCGTCAGGGGAACGCTTTATTACACGGTTACCGATCTGGAGCTGGACGAAAGCGTCCGCGCCGGCACCCAGAAAACGCCGGCCGTCGTTTCGCCTTCCGAACTGGGAACGCTCTTTGCCTACAGCGGCCGCAAGCTGAAGTTTAACGATGCGGCCTACAACGTCTATGAACGCATGCTGGAACTGGAAGACAAGGCAAACGGCGACAACTTCAAATACGAAGTGCGTGACAACGTATATCAGAAGTCGATGTATGCCAACAATCAGATCGGGAATTTCCTGCATTTTGTGGACAAGGAAAACAGCATTCGTAAAAACATGGATGAGCTGCAGCTGAGCATTGACGACGCCAGGGAAACGATCAGGGAAATGTTGTCCGAGATGGGATTCAAGCTTGCCGACGACTTTAATCTTGCCAACGACGAGGAATACGCTTATATTCGCAATAAGCTGATTGAATACAAGAGCAATCTGGTCGGTCTGGCGGCTTCGGATATTTCAACCGTCAACAACGCCAACCCGGTTGTCAAAGAGCGCTACGACAAGGTGGAAAATACGCGGGCGGCGCTGGTTCAGGACCAGGAGGCGCTGGTCAATCTGACAAATTCGACCGCTGCCGGCAGTTCTCTGAGCGAAGCGATCATCAGCGAAAAGGCTAATCAGGAAGTGATGGAAAAGTCGCAGCAGGAAGCTCTCGACGCCATCCGCAAGGAGATCGACAACTATGAGAAGCCGCTTTGCACCGCGTATTAACGAAAGTAAGAGATGAACAAATTCAGTAAAATTCTTGAAGGCAGCAAAATTCTGGCCATTACCGACAAAAACGGCAGGGAATATCGTTTTGTCGGCGACAGGGAACGGGAAAAGGTCAGTGCCAAGATGACGTATTATCTGTGGCTTTCCCGTTTCTTTATCGTCACTTCCGCCGCTTCGCTGCTTTTGTTTCTGGCCGCGTCTCTTTCTTTGTTCAACCTGGCGCCGCAGGTGACGGTCGAGCCTTTCCTGATCATTGACCAGAGTTCTTCGGACGAGATCGTCCGCTATGAACCGATTGCCCACGATATGGCTTCCAAAAAAATGATGATGGAAACCTTCGTCCGCCAATATGTCATGTATCGCAACACCATCATCAACGACGAGCGCGAAATGATGGTGCGCTGGTATGCCGGCGGCATTCTGAATTATCTTTCCGCGCCGCAGGTATTTGACGAATTTGCCAAATATCGGGAAGGTATCTGGAAAGACATCACCGACAACCAGACCAGCCAGGAAGTGGAAATCATTTCGATCGGCCGCGTGGGCGGCGAAAAAAGCCCGGTCTGGAAGGTGGATTTCAAAACTTACGAAGTTTCCGCCCGCCGCCGCAATACGGAAACCGGCGCGTTGTTTCTCCGGGTTCACTATTGGACCGCTTCGGTCACTTCCTATTTCATTCCCGAACGCGCCTTTATGGGCCGTCGTCTGCTTAATCCTCTCGGTTTTACGGTTACCAGATATTCGCAAAGCGAAGTTGAATTCTTGTAAATTTGTTAACCATTTTGTTCTATAACGTAAGCAGATCAGAGTTTATTTAAAAAATGTTAGACTTTTGCGAAAAAAAAGTTTAATTTCAATATATCTTATCATGAACGAGGATGTTTCGATGTATAAAAATGTAATGTTGGTCCTGATTCTTTTGCTGCTCTCGGCCTGCGGCCTGTTCGGCTCCTATTATGAACCGGAACCGGTCGGCATCGGCCGCGCGTCGGACGAACTGAAGCTTTCTCCCTGCGCCTGCATGCAGGTCGAGCTGCCGAAAATGCTGCCCGACTGGTTTGTTGAAACGATCTGATGGAAAGTTGCCGGCATGGTACAGCAGTTGGGGGTAAACAATCAAAATCAGCGCTTGCTGGCCGGACGCGGCCGGCGGCCGGAATCGCCGGCGTCTTCTCAGGACGCCTTTGTCGCCAACGTCGCCGAAAAACGCTATTTGTGGACGGCGCGCGCGTTTGCCATCATTACCGCGGTCAGTCTTTGCTGCAACATTGTGCTGCTGCTGGCGATCGCGCAGGTAATACCGTTGTACCGGGTAGAACCGTTTTTGCTCACCTTTCAAAACAAGCAGGAGCAGGTTTATAACATTCAGCCGGTCAACCGCGATATGGAGGACGAAAAGGAAATTACCGAAGTGTTCGTCCGCGAATATGTGCTGCTGCGCAGTTCTTTTAACCGCGACATTCCGGAAGTGGAAGCCCGCTGGATGCCGGGCGGCATGATTGAGGAAATGTCCAGCCCCGCGGTTTACAAAGATTTTGTGGAAAATACGGCCAACCGCGCGCTGGAACTGATCCGCACCCGGCAGATGATCCGCGACGTGCGGATTATGACGGTTAACGAGCTGGGGTCGGGGATCTGGCAGGTGGAATATGAAACGCGCGACATGTATCCGGATTCCAAAGCGCCGGAGATCAATTACTGGACGGCCAGCCTGAAAGTCGGCTACCGCAGCAAGAGAGTGAAATTCAAGGGAAGATTGAAAAACCCGGTCGGCTTTACGGTGTACCAATACTCGCTGACTTACAACAAAGTAAAATAAGGTGGATAAAGATAATGTTATCAAAGTCTGTAAAAATAAGTGTATTAAGTTTGTTTGCCGTCGCATTTGCCGCGGAAGCTTTCGCCCAGGCCACGATCAACAGCATGGACCAGAACGCGGACCAGTCGCAGGGACAGTACCAGCCGATGGACATGGGCTATGCCGGCTTCAACTCTCTCGGCATGATGCAGAGCGCCTGGCTTGATCCGTTGCAGAACCTCGGCGAAGGGCAGAGCAAACCGGCTTATTCGAAATATTACTGGTCGCCGGATCTGGTTTTGCCGCTGCGCCTGCGCGAGGGCATGATCACTTTGTTGAACTTCCCTGAATGGGAAATGATCGAGGATATTTACATCGGCGACAACGCGACTTTTGACGGACAGATTTCGGGGCCGAACACCTTGCTGCTTTATCCCCGCAAGGGCGCCAACGTCGGCGTTGACACCAACATTATCGTTTTCGGCCGTTCGGGCAACCGTTATGTGTTTTATGTCCGCAGCGAAGGCGTCAATACCGAGCGCCTGACCAACGCGATCGTTGACATCGACGTGATCGACGGCGCCGGCGGGGCGGGGACGCTCGGTTCCGGCGGTTCGTCTTCCGGCCGCGTCAACGCCAGCAAATATTACGGCAACGGCGGCAAGTCGGTAGATTCCACCTTTACCAAAAGATTTCAGAAAAACGACTGGATCAAAAGCATTCCGCTGGATCCGACCCAGTTCCGTTTTGACGTTGAAGTTTATGTTCCCAACCCGGATGATGTTGTCATTGCGCCGGAACGCGTATGGCGCGACGACATTTTCACTTATATCGATCTGGGCGAAAAAGCGCTCAACATGACCCAGCGCCCGATCGTCACCCTGATTGTCGAGCGGGTTGAGGTTCCGGTCGGATTCCGCACCAAAGGGCCGAACAACCGCCTGATCATCGTCGAGGCGATCGGCGACATGGTTCTGCGCAACGGCAAGCGTATCGTCTGCCTAAAACTTCGCAGGTCCGATGAGGTCGGATTGGATAATATCAGTTACGCCGACGACATTACCGACAAGGAATGGGACGTTCCGGGCGCCCTGCCGGAAGGCAAACGCGGAAAAGCCGGCTCGGCCAGCTATCCGGACGGTTTCGGCAGCAATTATGTGGAAGGACAGGTTGATGTCAATGCCGGTTCGTCCGAGATGATTGTTCCCGAATACAGCGGCGGCAATAACGGCGAAGGGGTTACCATCCGCTACAAGGCCGGCGGCGCCTTCGGTGCCGGCAACGGTCAGGGTGGCGACTTTGATTACTCCAAGATGCGCCGGATCAAAAATACGCAGGAATTTGATGCCGCGGGCAGCAATTTGGCCAGCCAGTATCGTTACGGATCGGGATTTGCCGACGGAGGCTCCAACATTTCGATTGAGCTCGGCACCGATGCCAATGTGGACAACTTGGAAAATTTATGGGACAACCTGTCCTCTAAATATTCCAAAATTTTGAAGAACTATGACCCGTTCTTCTCAGTTGACGCGCCGGCGGACGGACAGGGCAAAGAGCTCTTCCATCTGCGCATCGGACCGGTCAAAACCTTGGACGAAGGTGACAGCGTGTGCAGCAAACTGGGCAGAAACGGCGTCTTTTGCAGCGTAGTCAGGACCCAATGAGCAAAGAAGTTTTAACACACTCTGAAAGCTATATCAAAAAAACCAACCGCATAATTCTTGCGGTTGGTATTACTTCTTTCGTCGTTTTCCTTTTCGGTTTGTATCTTCTGTTTTCAAGCGACGAGCCGATTGACGAATACGAAGAGCCGGTTTTCACCGACAACGATGACGCTTTAAATGTCGTTGACAACACTCCCGTGCAGGAAAGCATAGAGTTCAGCACCGTGGGCGATACGGAGGTTCCGCTGACGACGACCCCGAACCCGGTTCCGCTGGGGCAGGTGGTGCTCGGCACCGATGCCAAAAACGTCCTGACGCTCGGCACCAACGGCAAAACCTCGGTGATGATCGTATCGGTTCAGCTGGCGGAAGCGCCCTTTGACGGCTTTGAGTTCAACGACAACTGCAGCGGCAAGCTTTTGCGCGGCAAGGAAACCTGTGACGTTACCATGAGCTGGACTCCGGTTGTGGCCGGAAACGTTCAAAACAACTTTATCGTTTCCTGGCACGAAAGCAATGTTTCCCAAAACAGCGCCAAGGCGGAAAAAGTACCGGTTTACGGCAATGCCGTCAATAAGGAAGACTGCAATTTCTGCGAAACCGTTCCGGGGGCGTCCGGC
>ENA-OPSJ01002890-OPSJ01002890.1-human-gut-metagenome-genome-assembly--contig:-NODE-2890-length-10379-cov-1.644227_pt1 | contig 10379 bp, 6 predicted proteins | sample MGYA00241801_ERZ501893 | MGnify/ENA primary metagenome ERZ501893 (study PRJEB25962, sample SAMEA2042219) | human gut metagenome | biome: human gut; feature: human-associated habitat; material: faeces...
CCCCTTGAGCTTCTGCAAGCCCGCGGTTCATAGAGGCGCCATAGCCTGAATTAGGTTTGTCGATGAGTCTAAAACGCGCGTCAAGCTTGCAAAATTCAGCAGCAATTACACACGAGTCATCAGTTGACCCATCGTTAATACAGAGAATTTCAATGTCGCGCAGTGTTTGATCAGCAACCGAAAGAAGAGCCTCGCGAAGGTAGCGCTCAACATTATAGATAGGCATCAGTACACTTATTTTTGGCATTCGCGCTCGCTTCTTTTTGATTCCATCGACTTCTTGCCACGTTTTTTCATGGTGTGGTTACAATAGTATCATTGTCGTTATTGCATAGAGGAGACCAGAATGTCATTGTTGTCGCTTGTTGTTCCTTCGCACAATGAAGCAGAGAGTCTCCCCTTCTTGTTTGATGAGATTAACCATGTAACACAAGAAATGATGCAAGAGCATCAAGATCTTGCGGTCGAAGTCATTGTGGTAGATGATGGATCAACCGATCATACACTTGATGTGCTAAAAAAAATATAGTGCCTCTGATTCCCAGACACAAGCCCCGCTACTTTTCTCGCTTCGCTGGATTTCTTTCTCACGAAATTTTGGGAAAGAAGCTGCTCTTTATGCAGGGCTCTGCAACGCTCATGGTGATTATGTAGCAACTATGGACGCAGACCTCCAAGATCCACCATCTCTTCTGCCTACCATGTACGACATTCTTACCACAACCGACTATGACAACGTTGCAACGTATCGCACCACACGAAAAGGCGAACCACCTATCCGTTCGTTGTTTGCCAAAATGTTCTACAAGTTGATCAACAAGCTTTCAAAAACAAAAATTGTCGATGGAGCTCGTGATTATCGCATGATGAATCGTACTATGGTTAATGCCATTCTAAAGATGGGGGAATTTAACCGTTTCTCTAAAGGTATTTATGGTTGGGTTGGCTTTAAAACCAAATGGCTCCCTTTTGAGAATGTCGAGCGGGTTGCGGGAAAAAGCAACTGGAATTTCTTCAGCCTTTTCTCCTACTCTCTCGAAGGCATTTTAGCGTTTTCGACAAAGCCGCTTTCCATTGCTTCAATTAGCGGCATTATGATGTGCCTTATCGCTTTCATAGCACTCATCGTTATTATCGTAAAAACACTTCTTTTTGGAGACCCTGTATCGGGTTGGCCCTCTCTTGCTTGCCTCATTCTTTTTGTTGGAGGTCTGCAATTACTCTGCCTCGGCATCATTGGCAAATACCTTGCTAAAACATATTTGGAGACAAAAGACCGTCCCCTTTATCTTATACGTGAAACCAACTTGGAGGATCCCGTTCAATGACCCTTACAGCAACGCGCGTACGCAATTTTTGCCTTTGGGGCGCTGGTTTTCTAATACCCATTGCACTACTTTGTCTTGTAAGCAAACTTTGCAACGTCTACCCTTTTGGAACAATCTCCTTTTTGACAGAAGACCTCCTTTACCAATACGTTGATTTCTTTGCCTGGTTCCAACGCGTTTTGTCAGGTGATGCATCAATTTTCTATAGTGCTTCCCAAGCTTTAGGAACCAATACCTGGGGACTGTATAGCTATTATCTTGCTAGCCCTTTTAACCTTTTGGTTGTGTTTTTCGATCAAGAGCATCTAACCGATTTTGCCTTTTTGATCACCGCGCTTAAACTCGGCTGTATTCAAATTGCAACCATGTTTTTTCTCCGCAAGCGTTTTGGATTATCGCTGGGCTTATCGTTAGTACTCGCTCTCGGCTTCACCTGCTCATCCTGGACAGCAAGTCAGCTTCGCAATCCTCTTTGGCTTGATGCGCTTATCCTTTTGCCCTTACTGGCTCATTCAGCTCACACATTCATTGTCGATGGACGCTGGAAGATGTTTACGGCTTGGCTCGTGGTAGCCATTATTACCTGCTGGTATACAGCATATATTCTGATTCTCTTTTTAGCGCTCTATTTATTCTTTGAGTTTTATCTTGCATACTGCAAAGAACCTATGCGTTTTACCAAACAGCAGTTAGGAAAAAGCATCCTGCACTTTATAGGTATTCTTGCACTCACGCTTCTTCTCACAGCATGGACTTTTGTTCCAACCGTTTTAAGCATGATGGGCGATACCAGTACAACTATCATCGGCGTTGAGCAGACGTCGCTTTTCACAACCATCTCCCATCATCTGCCTCTTGTCTTAGCAGTAGGTGTCATTGGTGTCTTCTTTTTGGTAGGTTTTATTGCTTTAATTCGCACAAAACGCCTACCGTCTAAAACCAAACTAATCATAAGTGCTCTTGTCGTATTGATTATTGCTGCTTGTGTGGTCTTATTACGAGCAAAACTCCACCCAGCTTTGCTCTATACGGATCTTACTAGCATCGTTGCAGGCTTCATCCCTGGAACATGGTCTCCAACAACGCCCCAACTTTTCGGGACAACACTTCTTACTGTTCTTTCTATTGCTTGTCTTTTCTATAAAAAGATTGACCTTCGCGTTCGTATAGCCTAGCTCCTCCTTCTCACGTTCTTAATCATGAGCACATTCACCTCCCCTTTGTACTTTGTATGGTGCGGCATGAGATGGCCCAATGGTTTCTATTGCCGCATGTCGTTCTTGGCAATTTTTATCATGCTTTGGATTGCTGCATTATTCGTTCAACAACTAGCACAATCATCTCAACAATCAGAGAGAGCTAAACATGCAGCACACCACCAAATGCTCTTCGTTTTTAAGGCTCCCTATAAAACAATTTTGATTGCTACGATTCTTTTCTCGCTGTTTATTTTTGCCCTCAATCTGATAGGTCTTGGTTCTGGAGGATTAGAGGCTATTGTCGCCTCGTTGCTATCCCTTCTCATAGGTGTTGGCATTCTTCTGTACTTCTACGCCAAAACAAAGCAAGTTGCTCTTTTTAAAACAAATTTATGCCTTCTTTTAGTAGGATTGCTCGTCTTTGCTGAAGTTTCTTGCTCATTTGTTGCTGTTTGGAAGCATCTCTATACCGGCTACTTGCAGGAAAGTGAAATTGCTTACGTGCAAGCTTCGGAACAGCAATGGGACGCTCTTAAAGAACAAGATTCCAACACGTTTCGTTTTGCTAAAACATACCGTCGCGCTATTGCTGTTTTTAATGAAGGCATGACACAAGGATTCAACGAATTGTCTTCGTATAGCTCAGCACACAATGGTAACGCGATTAAATTCTTAAACGAACTGGGCTATAGTCGCGAAGGCGAGTTCTCAACCGCCTATCAACAGCCCCTCCTTAGTGCCGATGCCCTTCTGGGTGTTAAATACATCGCCAGCAAAAATAAGCCGGCAGGATGCGAGACGACCACGCTACAAGATATCTATAGCAATCCATATGCACTCTCACTTGGTTATGGAATCTCTCCGCAAGCAGCCAAAGACACACTATCGCTTACCTTCCAAAACACGACCAATCCTTTTGAACGGCAAAACAAGCTTTATAGTGCACTCCTTGGTCGCGACATAGAAATCTATAAGCCCTGTGTCTACCATATAGAATCTCAAGTTGTCGATGAGGCTAACGACATGCAGGAAGAGACCTATGTTGTAACCGCACCAAATAATACCTTTACTTACGGCTATGTTGTAACGCATAGCGCTGTACCCTGCCTCATTACTATTAACGCAGCAAATGGAGGATCCACTTCAACTCCACCTGCAGCTTTCCAAGAAAATGAACGATTCAATCAAAACATTTTCTGTCTTAATCCGTCCGCAACGCCTGAGCCAACTGTAACTCCTTCGGAATACTTGCTAGATACATCAGCAAAAACATCTGATTACACAGTTGCTCTTCAAAAAGATCCAACGTATGCCGAAGCTTCTCATAATGAGCTTATACAAAACCCCAATAAACATACTATGGAATGCGTTTTCTATACACTTGATTGGGATGCCTTTACTTCTGCTATTAATGAGCTCAAAGAACAACCTGTTACTTTTGATTCATGTAAGGATGGATATATTGAGGGAACTATTAATGCAGACGCTTCCAAAGACTTGTTGCTGTCCATTCCTTATGACAAAGGATGGACTATTCTCCTGGATGGAGCAACTGTCCAGCCTTCTCCGGTATTAGATGGAGCCCTCACTTTGATCCCTATTAAAGAAGGGGCTCATAGTCTTGAAATGCATTACATATCACCTGGATTTATTCCTGGTTGTGCAATTAGCGGATTAACTGTTGTCGTATTGATTTTCTGTGCGGTTTGGGATCGCCGTCATAAACACTCATCTTAAAACTACAAAAACGATAAAGAGGCAAAGAGCGAAGAGCGTTTACAAATCAATAAGCATACGTAGCCTATTCCACCCCATCGTTCCCAAAATAATAAAGAACGGCAGATAGAGGAAAAGATAGCGTGCGCGTGCCTCAAAAAGCATGAGAAAAGCGCTTAACATGAGAAGTGTGAATGCAATCACGGTCTCCGCCTTGAGAGGGCGGCGTCCTAAAACAATGAGGACACAACCCACCAACACGAAAAGCCATAAGACTTGAAACAGTGGTGCAAAAGTATTGTTATCAAGCGATGCGTCAGGGCTTATGCCATAGAAGTTCAGCACTGCTTGATTAGTGCCTATGATCTGAGTATAGAAATCGCCCTCGATTTCCCAGGCAAAAGTACCATCGGCAAAATTAGTGAGTAGTTTTTTTAGTAGGAACAAATTGGCTTGGGGTAAGTCCATAGCCATGACGCGATTTTTAAATTCAGCCAAGTTTGCTCTGGAGCGCTCTTCAGGAATGTTGGCGGCATCTGAAAGCTCCACATCCGAAACAGACCAAACGCCCCCCGAAACCGGATTGGCTCCCATCATAAGGAAATGCGTTGCAGAAAAAGCTGCGTTTTCGTCCACGTCATACGTTGAATTTTTTACGAGTGATGTAAGCGCAAACGCAAGAACGACACCAAGCGCACACGCGATGATAGCAGTGGCGATTTTGCGGAAATCGTGAGAACCTTGGGAGGTCTGAGAGCCACGGGAGACAAGGGAGTTGCGAGAGTCATAGGAATTACAGGAATCGCGAGGATCCCGGGAACCACGGAGAGCAAGCCACTGAACCAATTCAATCACGATGATCGCAACAAATACAAAAATCACAGTTGGCTTGATGGCATACCCAATCACGACCGCGAGACCCATGAGAAACCATCGGCAACAGGTGCGCGCATTAACATGGACACCAGCAAGCGCACTGGTCTGCTCATCCTGGTTCTGCACTTGTTTATCGAGGCAAACGTAGCACCACAAAATGAATACCGTAAAAAACATGCCAAACGTGTCGGAGTAAGGAACCATAATCCATGGCGATAACCCGCACATAATCGCCGACAAAACAAGAGCACCATACCCTACCGCATATCCCGCCATCCGCTTGGCAATATAGGCAGTCATTGGCACACAGGCCGCAACGCTTAATGAACTCAAGCAAATCAAGCCAAGATAATAATTAGAGATACCCAGCGCTTGCAAAAAATGAGCAATTCCCGTAAATGCGCCATAGAGAAAAAGCTGATTAGGATAGCGCGAAAAATACTCCACCTGGGTTGCATCACCTATGTTAGTGATAAACCAAACGTCCCAGCCTGCCACAAATCGTGCGCCTGCAATGATAAAGAGTTGAAGCACGATGAGAATAATAGTGCCGATGAGCACCACGCGCTTGAAAGTCTTGTCGCGCTTAAGATCATCGCTCTTGGCAGCGATTTGCTCGACATGACCACATTCGACGCTGCTACATTTAATATCGTCACGTCGAGCAGTACTGCTGTGCTTAGTGACGGTTTGTTTGGTATCGCTTTTACTTTTGCGCTTGTTGAAGTAATAAGCGACTCCGATACCAAGTAAGCCAAGCCCTATCGCCAAGAAAAAGAATAAAGGGTTCCAGGAGTCGATAGGAATTTTACAGGCATACGTTAAAAACGGTGGTGCCAACACTACCAGAATCACGACTGCAGCAATCCATACCACAAAGCAATTGCGCAAAAATACTGGAATCGCCTGCAAGAATCTAGTCAACCTAGACGGTGTAAGCTTTTGCCCACGAAAAGAATCTGTTGGTATGTACTGCCGTGAATCCATGAGAGTTACTTATCCCACGTGCGCTTTTCGACGATATAGCGCGGACGGCCTTTTACCTCTAGGTAAATCTTGCCAACATATTCTCCAATGACACCCAGCGCCAAAAGCTGAACGCCGCCAAGAAGACAGATGATACAAATGGTACTTGCCCAGCCCGTGACGTTTGATCCGGTCGCAACAGAAACTATCGCCCAAATTATTCCGATAAGACCTACAATTGCAACCGCAATACCGAGTCCAGAAATAAAACGAATAGGCTTAATGGAGTAGCTTGTAATGCCATTGAGCGCCAAAGCGCACATTTTACTTAAAGGGTAATGACTCTCCCCCGCTTTGCGTGCCGTGCGCTCATACTCTACGGTCTCAGATTGGAAACCCAGCTGTGGGATCATGCCGCGTAGGAACAGGTTTACTTCTTTGTACTCGGAAAGCGCATCCAACGCCGCCCGTCCCATAAGCCGATAATCCGCATGATTGAAAACAGTCTCAACACCCATTTTGTCGAGCAGCTTATAGAATGCTTCAGCACTCATGCGCTTAAACGCAGTATCAGTATCACGACTCGAACGAACACCATAGACAATTTCTGCACCGGCTTTGTATTTGGCCAGCATCTCATCAACAGCACCGATGTCGTCTTGTCCATCACAATCCATAGAAACGGTCACGTCCGCATACAGCCGAGCCTCCATAAGCCCCGCCAACAAAGCATTTTGATGCCCACGATTGCGTGATAAGGAAATTCCGACACAATACGAATCCTGTTTTGCAAAATCCTGAATGATATTCCATGTCCTGTCTGATGAGCCATCGTCAACAAAACAAACAACACTTTGGTCAGCAATTTTCCCATCAGCAATCAGTTGCTGAATCTTGTGCAAGAACAGAGGCACGGTTACTGGCAACACCTCTTGCTCGTTGTAACAGGGCACCACAATCCACAAAATTGGACGCGATTTATGTTGTACGCCAATCACGCGAGATTCGCTAGATTCTGCATATTCTACGTCTGCTACGTAAGCATCTGATTCACGAGTGCCCGTTTCATCAGTCTCGCAAGCCTCCATTGCATGAGAATGTGCGCTCGTTTCATCATATATTGGCGCCGATGGGTTTAAAGACATATCGTTTAGTCCTTATCCAGGAGTTCTTGAATTCTTGTCCAAACGTAACTGCAATAGCGCGTTTGAGGAGACAAATCCCGCTATTTATACATTGTTTGAGCCGTTAAAATGACTTCTTGCTATTATAGAGTACAACTTTCTAATGATGTTTATAACTCTACCGAGTAAACGTACTAATAGACGCACCACGAGACGCAGAGGATCTGGAATGAAACACCAGCACGATAATGAAGCACCACGCGGAAAGCATGCACGCCACGCGGCACCAAGCACTCCATCGAACTCGCGGTCATCGCAAGGCCAAGGTACTCAAACCTCGCAGGCCTCGCAAGCTTCATCGCGGCCGCAGAACCCTCAACCGCAAGCGTCTCGAAGCGCGCAAACCACTCGCATCCCACAAGGCGCTCGTGCAGAACGCGTAACACCGGGTCAGCAAAACTCAAATCATTACCAAAATTATCACAACGTACAAGGTACCTCTGCTACACCTAGTTCCTCCGCCTCTAGCCCCTCTGAATACTCTCGTTCTTCTGCGCCCTACCACAACCGTAAAAGGGGAAAGAAAAAGGTACGTAACGGTATCTTAATTGGTGTAGGCGTTTTGCTCGTTGCATTCATTGGCTTTGGTGTAGCACTTGGCTTATCTGCTCTCAATGTCAAAGATCAAGCTCCTGAGCTCATGAATACTGCAACCGCTCTCAAGAACGACCTGCAAAGCGAAAATTCAGAGGCTCTTGTTTCTGATGCACAAAAACTCAATACGCAAATTGCCTCCTTAAAAGAGGAGGTCAACGGCCCTCTTTGGACTATTGGCAGCTTTATTCCCGTTCTTGGTGAAGATATCAGCGCTGGTCAAAAGCTTATTAACGTTGCTAGCAATCTCTCCGAAGAAGTTCTCAAGCCTTTAAGCGACGTTTTGGCCGATTATCCTCTCAACACTATTTACAAAGACGGCAATATTAATGGCGATGCGCTCAATCTCCTCTGCGATACACTAGCTAATGCAGCACCCACCATCGCAGAATCCGCTCAGACTGTCGATAGCATCGGCACGGTCCATATTGGGCAAATCAATCAGCTTACAGAAAAGCTCAAAGATCCTCTCAATATGGCATCTCAGTTTATGGCAGATAATGGTGACGCATTCCGTTTGATCCCTGATCTGTTGGGCTGCAACGGAGATCGTGAGTATCTCATCATTGCTCAGAACTACTCTGAGGTTCGTCCAACCGGCGGCCTTCCTGGCACTGTTATTCCCTTACATGTATCTAATGGCAAGCTTGAGTTTGATGATCCTATTGCGATGTCTGCTGCAGGCGCCGCACAGAACTACCCCACTCAAATCACCGACGAAGAACGCGTATTATTTGGCGACATTCTGGGTTACAGCCCAACCGATATGAACAACATCCCTGATTGGTCACGCGCTGCTGACATCATTTCTCAAATGTGGACAATCTACAACGGAACCACGGTTGATGGTATAATTGGCATTGACGTTGAAACGTTCAAGCGCCTGGTAAGCCTTGGTGCTTCCGCTGTTGCCCTTCCTGATGGATCAACCGTTAACTCAGCCGATCTCACCAAAATTTTGCTTCATGATGTCTACGTAAATTACCCTGATGGCGCCATGCAAGACGCCTATTTCTCTATGGTACTGGGCTCCTGCATGGACATTATCGAAGGCAAACTCCCTGATCTCGGACTGCAAAAAGTTGCTAACGTTATGCAGCAATCTATTCAAGAAGAGCGCTTAATGGTGTGGATGCGCAATACTGAAGAAGAAGCTCTTATGGAGCAGCTTGGCTGCGCTGGAACGCTTTCTTATGATCCCAAGACTCCTGAGGTTGGTCTCTATTTCTACGATCTAACTTGGAGCAAGATCGACTGGTATTTCAAACCAGAAGTCACTCTTGGAGACGGTGTTAAAAACGCCGATGGGACAATCAGCTATCCCATGACTATTAAACTAACCAATACTCTTTCCTATGGAGAAGCGGAAGGTTTACCTCCGTATCTTACTGGGTTTCATCCAACTAAACAAGATGTTACCGATATGCTCACTAATGTGTATCTCTATGCACCAGCAGGCGGGACAATTACCAATCTTCAATACTCAGGCGTAGATGGATTCTCTCTTAACTCTGCCACCCACAACGGATTGGAAGTACACTTTGGGCTACTACATTTACTTGGTCAGCAATCGGAAACCATTACCTGCACAGTAACAACGTCTAAGGATGCAACTGAATCTCTAACGTTAAGAATGATGAAAACAGCACAATAAGCTTATCTTTCAAGACGATGTTTGACATAGATCCATGAGAATAATGTCGTTATAATAGGGTAGAGCTTGGGTAGTCATATGGTCTGCACTACCCAGCCCCTCCCATTGCACCGTACGTACGGGTCTCGTATACGGCGCTACATCAACATAGATTTCAAGTTAACTCAGGTAATATTTCAAGGGGTCGACCAAACCAGGTCGATCTTTTGTTTTGTGGCCTAGGATTTCAGGGTTAAGCGTGAAGTTAACCACATTCCCACAAGCTCGTTTATAATGGCCAAGTCTTGAGTTTGCTACCTTAAAGAGGTCTTCGTGGGTGAAGTTACATCCTACTATGCGGTTTAGCTTCTGAAGGTTTTTGTATATGGTCTTTGGTCGTTTCCACTGCTTAAGTATCACTACTCGTACTTTGTGTCTTAGCCATTGCCCATACTCTTCCAGAAAGCCTTTCATATTCGCAATCCGATAGTAGTTAATCCATCCACGGATCAGCCAATTTAGACGGGGAAACGTAATAGCTAGTGGTCGTGCTGCTGCCTTTTTCCGACACAGGATCTCTCGTGTTTTGTCGTAGAGTCTTTTCTTTCTATCGTCCGCCGGCCTACACTGCCATCCCTTCGCACTTTTCCAGAAGCTAAACCAAGAAAAGTACTTTTGGTAGGTCTTACTACCTTGGTTTTAGTAGCATTGACCTTCAGATGAAGCTTTCTCTCAAGCCAGCTTGTGATAGATTTCATAACTCTATTTGCTGCCATTTCGCTTTTGACAAAGATATTACAGTCATCGGCGTATCTGACAAAACAGAGTCCTCTTGCTTCCAGTTCTTTGTCCAATTCATTCAACATAATGTTCGACAATAGCA
>ENA-OPSJ01002892-OPSJ01002892.1-human-gut-metagenome-genome-assembly--contig:-NODE-2892-length-10367-cov-1.992048_pt1 | contig 10367 bp, 8 predicted proteins | sample MGYA00241801_ERZ501893 | MGnify/ENA primary metagenome ERZ501893 (study PRJEB25962, sample SAMEA2042219) | human gut metagenome | biome: human gut; feature: human-associated habitat; material: faeces...
CCAACTGTTCCACGGGCGACCATTTCGCCAAACGCGCTCAACAAAGGCGCAGGCAGCGAAGCGTCCCTGACAGTAACTTTGCGCATCCGCAGATGCGCCCCCCAAGCTGCTCTATCTACCACTCGCATATTGTCGCGCCAGATGGGCGCGACCGAGTAGCAGGTCTTTCAGTCATAGCTGCTTTTTCCCGCAAGCAGGGGATTTCGCCTCTGCGGAGGCGAGTCGGGGGCTTTGCGATCGCCCCCGACACCCCTTCGCAGTGCACTCCCATGTTACTTGATTTTTGTCGAGGCTTTTTATGATGACGCTGCTTTTTCCCGAACAGAGGAATTTCAGCCCGCAAGGCGTTTCTTTGCTCACGCCCCCGCCTGTTCCTGCGCCAGCGTGTCAATCACCGCTTCGGAGGCATTCGGGTAGAACGCCGCCGCGCCCAGCTGGTCGGTCAGACCGACTTTCTGGAAGAAGCCCGCGACGTTCTCATGCACGCCGCAAATCGAGACGGTCACGCCCTTCTGCGCAATCAGCGCGCATACCTCCATCAGCGTCTGCACGCCGGAGATGTCGGTCGCAGACACGCCGCGCAGGGAGAGAATCAGGTGCTCACAGCCGGTAAAATCCACTGCAAGCAGCTTCCGCTTCAAATCCGCGCAGTTCGCGAAGAACAGCGAACCGTTCACATAGCTGACGAGGATGCTTTTCGCGCGGGATTCATCCACCGGCTTGCCCATGCGGTGCAGGCGCTCCAGCCGCACCTTGTCCACCGGCTCGGTTTCGATGGTCAGGTGCGCGGCGTTCCAGACGAACATCAGCAGCGCGGTCACAATGCCGATGACGATGACGACGGTCAGGTCAAAGACAACGGTGGACACCATCGTAATCAGGAACTGCGCCACGCCCGTCCACACCTTGCGGCTGAAAATCGTCTTGATGCCGTGCCACTCGTTCATGCGCCACGCCGTCACCATCAGCACACCCGCCAGCGCGCTCAGCGGCAGGCGGCTCATCACGCCGCCCAGCAGCACCATCGCCAGCAGCAGCACCAGCGAATGCACAACGCCGGTCACGCGGGTCTGCTCGCCGGACTTGATGGCGACGGACGTGCGGGCAATCGCCGCCGTTGCGGGCACGCCGCCGAAAAACGGCAGGAGGATGTTGCCCACGCCCTGCGCAATCAGCTCACGATCCGCGTCGAAGGCTTCGTCCTTCATGCGGGACGCGCTCGCGCCGCACAGCAGCGACTCAATCATGCCCAGCATGGCGATGGAGACAATCGGGCTGACGAGGTTTTGGAGCATGTCGAGGTTGACCGCGCCGAGATTCAGGCGGTTGTCCAGCATCAGGCTTTTCGGGATGTCCCCCACCTTCGCCAGCGAATCGAAACCCGCGATTTCGGTCACGATGGTCGCCAGAATAATCGCCAGCAGCGACCCCGGCACCTTCGCGTTCAGCTTCTTCGGCCAGAAGACCATGAACAGCACAACCAGCAAACCGATGGCGACCGCCTGCCAGTTGGGGGTAAATCCGACGCTGGTGTAGCTCCACAGCTTTTCCAGCGCGCTTGTGCCGACGGAGTGCGTGCCGAAGAAGTTGTCCACCTGCCCCAAGGCGATGATAATCGCGATGCCGCTGGTGAAGCCCATGACGACGCTGGTCGGGATGAAGTTGACGAGCTTGCCGAGGCGGAGGATGCCCGCCAGCAGGATAATCACGCCCGCCGCAAGCGACGCGACGAACACGCCCTGCAAGCCGTACTGGGCGACGATGCCGATGAGGATGGCGCTCATGGCCCCGGTCGGGCCGCTGATTTGGAAGGACGCGCCGCCAAGCAGCCCGATGACAAGTCCGCCGATGATGGCGGTGACAAGCCCCGCGGCGGCGTCCGCACCGGAGGACACGCCGAATGCGAGGGCAAGCGGCAGCGCCACCGCCGCCACTGTGATGCCGCTCAGGATGTCCTTGAGGAGTTTGCCGGCGTTGTAGCCGGAGAATTCGTGTTTCAGGTCGGTAATGTACTTTTTGAGCATTTTTGCTTTCCTTACTTCCTCTATCTCTCCAACAATGTTGACTTTTCTTCCAAACTGGTCTTTGTCGCAATTCCAGAGGGCTTTCCGATCGCCCTCTGGACTCCTTCGGCGTCTCCCATGTTTATTGGTTTCACGCGAAAGTTTTTATACTATTTCCAAATGAAAATGCGCCAAGATGCGCGGCGAATTTTTCGTTCTGGCTAACGGGAACGAAATGCAGCGTAGCAGCGCTACGCTAAATGGAGTGAGCGGACGCCAGAACGAAAAAGGCGCAAGCAGATGGCGCAGTTGAATCTGGAAATAGTATTAGTTCGTGTGCTGATGACCAGTCTGGACAAAAAGAAACCTATCCTACCATTGAATTTGTGAGTGCCCTGCCCCGAAAAAAGGGCAAAAAAACGTCCGGCGCTGAAACACGGTTTCAACATCGGACGAATTTGTGCTATGAAACGCTTGGGCGACAATTACGCCTTGGCGATTTCCACGAGCTTGGTGAAAGCAGCCGCATCGTTCACAGCCAGATCCGCGAGAATCTTGCGGTTGACGGTGATGTTGTGCTTCTTCAGACCATTGATGAACGTGGAATAGCTCATGCCGTTCAGGCGAGCAGCGGCGTTGATACGGGTGATCCACAGGGAGCGGAAATCACGCTTGCGCAGCTTGCGGCCCTTGAAGGCATAGCGCAGGGAACGAGCAACCTGTTCGGACGCGGCGCGGTACTGCTTGGACTTTGCACCCCAGTAGCCCTTAGCCAGCTTCATGACCTTGCGGCGCTTCTTCAGAGCGTTCACAGATCTCTTAATACGTGCCATTGTGAGTATCCTCCTTGCCAGCGAATGGGCTTAATTACTTGTAGGGCAGCAGCTTGTGGATGGTCTTGGCTTCCGCCGCGTTGTCCACAATGCCGTCAGCGCGCAGGTGACGGGTGCGCTTGGTGGTCTTGAGGCGAACCTGATGGTTGGCGTTCATCTGCTTATGCTTCACGATACCGGTCTTGGTAAAGGAAAAGCGCTTGGCAGCACCACGGTGAGACTTCTGCTTAGGCATGGTGTAGTCCTCCTTCCAATGCTGATAAAACGGGGCGCAGGCAAGCTGCGATAGCCGTTTTATTCCTGTTCTTGATTCCCCTTGGCGTTTTCGCGGGCGGCCTTCTTTTCAGCGAAGGAAGCCTTTGCCGCCTTGGGGGCCAGGATCATAATCATATGACGGCCGTCCATCATGGGACGGCGCTCCACCGAGCTGACCTCGGCGCAGCGGGCCGCGAAGTCCTGCATGACCTGCATGCCGATTTCGCTATGGGTGATCTGGCGGCCACGGAAACGGATGGACACCTTCACCTTATCGCCACCCTGAAGGAACTTCTGCGCCATTTTCGCCTTCGTGAGAACGTCGTTCTCCTCGATGGTGGCGGACAGCTGAACCTCCTTGGTTTCGACGACCCGCTGATTCTTCCGGTTTTCGCGTTCGCGCCGCGACTGTTCGTAGCGGTACTTGTCATAGTCCAGCAGTTTGCAGACCGGCGGTTTTGCCGTGGGCTGGATTTTGGCGAGGTCGAGGCCGCGCTCTTCCGCCAGCTCCATCGCCTTGGCTGTTGGCATGACGCCGAGCTGTTCGCCGTTTTCGTCAATCAGGCGGACTTCCCGGTCGCGGATTTCCTCATTGATCATCAGATCGAGTGCTATGTCCATACACCTCCCAATTTTCGTTGAAGCCAGCGTTTTCTGCTCCATACCACAGAAAAAGCGGCGGGTGACTCCACCCGTCGCTGACATGCAGTTTGCGCCTTTTTCGGCGGTCAATCCGCCTGAAAGGGAAAAAGCCTGTGAACCCGGCAGCATACGCCGCGCAAGGTGAGAGACGGGCAAGCCTCTGCTTCAAACGTGGATATTGTAGCACAGGGGAAGCGGTTTGTCAAGGGGGAAGTGGCGGATTTTTTGCGCGAAGCCGGAGTTTTTTCCGCGAAAAGAAGCGCAGACCGCCCGCTGGGGGAAGTCTGCGCCCACTGATTTTACTCGGTGTACGGCGTGCCGTGCGGGATGTCCTGCTTCTCCGCCCACTGCCACGCGTAGCTGCCGACGCTGGCGAAGATGACGACATCCGGCGTGTTCTCGAACGCATCCTCCGCGATGTAGGACACGGAGTCCGGCAGGGTGATGCACTTCAGGTTCGCGCAGTCCGCGAAGGCGCGCGTGCCAATGACTTGCAGTCCGTCCGGCGCAACGACCGACTGAATCGTGCTGTTGCCCACGAACGCCTCGTCATCCACATAGAACGTCGATGCGGGCAGCTTCACCTGCGGCAGCCCGATGCCCGTGAACTGCTCGGTGATGAAGCCCTGAACCGCCATTTGCGGCGCATCTGCAAAGAGTGTCCATTCGCCGCTGACATAGGCAACCAGCGCACTATCAGGCCATTCGTAGGGATGTTCCGGCATCCAATAGGTGTACTTCATCTCGGAGCCATCGAACCATGTCCAGTTCAAGCCATCCGAAGAACAAGCCCCCAGCCATGCATAGTCGATGTTGCCGCTGCCCAGCAGGACACGCACGGCTTCCGTGTCAGCATTACTGCGAATCGTTGCAAGCGTCTGATTCACAGCATCGTTGCTTTCCCCCATGTCAACCGCCATGCTGAGCGCATCGCTCCAAGACATCGGGCCATCATAGAGTTTGTACGTTTTCCCGTTCACTGAATAAGACCGCACATACGCTGCTTCCTGTCTCACGTCAAAATAGCCTTCGCCGGCTTTAATCCAGCCGCAGCACTCGTATCCTCCATCGAAGTAGCGCTGACCATAAATCGGAATCCACTGCTGACCTTCCGCATCCGTGTAAGTGAACAATTCACCATGCCAGAACTTTGCGCCCGCAGTCAGCGTAAATACCGTTGCTGCCGAATCGAACGGCGTAACCTTTGCGACGATTCTGCTTCCGCTCCTAACCTCGGCATAATGCTGTTCCGTTGCAGAAATAAACGTAACCGATGGATACATCGTGATTGATCCGCTGGACGAATATTCATCATTCAGGTCAACGTACCCGATTTCTGTGCCAAAATTGTCTGCCGCAGCCGCCCAGAAGTGACCGCTGTTATCGCGATATGTGTTGTTAAATTCCAGCTGGAAATAGTCGTCCGCCGTATACGCCGCCACAATGTTGCTGTCAATGTCCTGCGCTTGGTAAACGTACACCACGCAGCCCTGACTTGGAACATAACCATACCAGAACTGTTCCACGCGTTCCTGTCTCTGCGTATATTCCGGGTCGCTCTCAATGCACCAGCCGTAAACGTATGTGCCATCGGCCTGCTTGTAGCGCGCAAATGCCCATGTGTCGCCAAACTTCGGCTCGGTGACAGTGTGGTTGAGGTCAAGTTCAACCGTATCATTCGTTGGAATCTTTGTGACGATGTTTGTTGTCGGATAAGAGTTAGCGAAAGCGCGGATGTTCACGCCGTCTTTCCAAACAACCTTATACTTCCACCAGTCGTTTCCGCTCGGCGCACGCATCGGGCGAATCACCGACTGGTCGCTGATGTCGCAGTAGACCACTTCATCATCGTTCAGCTGCACCGGCGCATACCAGTACGTCTTGCTGTTCACGACTGCCTTGGTCACATGCAGCAGGTCAATCTGCAATTCCGTCCCTGCAATAATCGTTCCGTCGAGGTTGTTGCTGCTGTACGTCGGGGTTGTGCGCAGTTCGATGTTCTTCTGCGTTTCGTAGGGATACCATTCGCGTGTGACGGGCAGGTTGCTGTCTACATACACGTCGAAGTTCGTCTTAACAGCGGTTGCACGCGTGCGCTTGCCGTCCGCAATTGCATAAACCGTGATGGTCGCCGTACCACTGCCAACAGCCGTCAACAGCCCTGTGTTGCGGTCAACCTTGACGATTTCAGGTGCACTGCTCACCCAGTAAAGTCCGGTAAAGTCTTTGTCTTTTGCAACAGACGAGGTTTTGCGGCTGCCATACGCTGCGCCATAGCTGTTGTTCGCACCGTAGAAGCGGTAAATGTCCCCCTGCGGATTCCAAATCGCGTTGGAAGGCGTGACAGAAGGCGTAATTTTCTGCTGTTCATCAAGCGCCATCAGAATGGTTGTGCCGTCCGAAATCGTGCCATATGCGTCCGAATACAGCGAAATGCCCGTGATTGCCGACACGCTCTTCAGGCTGGAAACTTTGCTCCAATCCGGATGGAAGAAGCCAAGGATGCCATAATTCTGCGTATAGTTGGAGAAGGACGTGGGCACGCCCGCTGCGTAGTTGTAGTTTTTGCTTTCCGAGCAGCGGAGACCGCTCCAGTTACCGCTGACGAAATTCACCTTTTTCGTGCTCGTGTTGACAGAAGTCACGATGCCCACATGCTGCCAGCCCGTTTTGATGGCTGTGCCCGCCTTGGAGGTGTACTCATTCAGCACCACGATATCGCCGACCTGCGGTGTATAGAGGCCGTGACCATACGTCAGCACATCCGTATTGTAGCGCGTCTGGTATTTGGAATACCCAGAGTACGCCGAATACGTCGACGGATTCAGCATTGGGTGGAAGGATGACGTTGCAAGCGCAAAATCCGCCGCACCTGCCGAGTCCGGAATGACGCTCGTGCTGATGCCAAGCTGACGGGCGATAACCGACACAAACGCCGCACACCAAGCAGTGTTGCTGAAGAACGGCGTATCGCTTGCACCCGCTGTTTTGTAGATTTCCTGTGCGTAAGCCGCTTCCGTCTTCGCAAACAGCATCGCCGCATCCGCGAACTGTTTCCCCTTATCCGTCGCCGCCAGCGCCTTCCCTTCCCCCAGCGGCGTCCAGCCAAACATCAGCGCCGCCGCAATCAGCAGTGCTGACAGGATTCGTTTGCTTCCATTGAGCCAACTCGTTTTCATGGTTTCTCTCCTCCCCTATTCGTCCGGCTACACCCATTGCTGCGGACAGCATCCACCAGAGGCGCTGCACCGATGCTGTTCATATGTAAATTATACCTGACAAAAATCAACATGTCAAGAGTGACCAGCATAAATATGGCAATTTAGCGTATAAATTGACAGGTTTCGTTCGCGCGTCATGCCATTGCACTATGTAACCTGTTCTTCTTCGTTGTTACATGGTTTTCTTACACATAAAATAACGCTGTTTTTTTGAACCGCAAGTATATCGTTTTCGGCTAAAAACAGACGCGAATGGACAGGGCATTTTGTGAAAAGCTGCCGCCATCTTTCCTGAAATTTCCTGAAAACTTTCGGAATCACGCGGAGTATCGAAAGAATTTCGGAAAACCGATGTAACTTCGTTTCAATTAACCCATGTGTGTGGTATGATTAGTGCATCAGATGACACCGAAACGTACATCTAAGCGCATCGGGGCTGCTGATGGGGTTCCCCTCCCCCTCATAATGGGAAATTTCAAGCAACAAAGGAGGCTGCAAGGGATGGCTCGGAAGTACATGAAAATTGCCATGGTCGGACAGAAGCGCGTACCGTCCCATGATGGCGGCATCGAGGTTGTGGTGGGCGAACTGGCCAAGCGCATGGTGGCGCAGGGGCATTCCGTGACATGCCATAACCGAACCGACAAGCAGCAGCCGAAGCCCGAAAGCTGCAACGGCATCAGCCTGAAGTATGTGCCGACCATCCAGAAGAAGGGGCTGGCGGCGGTTTCCGCAAGTTTCTTCGGCTGCCTTTGCGCGGCGTTTGGCAATTATGACGTGGTGCATGTGCACGCGGAAGGGCCGGCGCTGTTCTGCTGGCTGCCGAAGCTGATGGGCAAGCGCGTTATCGTAACGGTACACGGGCTGGACTGGACGCGCGCGAAATGGCAAAACGGCATTGCGTCCAAGTGCATCAAGCTGGGCGAGGAGATGGCGGTTCGCCACGCGGATGAGCTGATTGTGCTGAGCCACGGCATGAAGCAGTATTTTGCGGACACCTATGGGCGCGAGACGCTGTTGATTCCCAACGGCGTGCCGAGCTACCAGCCGTGCGCGCCGGAGCTGATTCGCCAGTACGGGCTGGAAAAGGACAACTACATCCTCTATCTGGGGCGCATCGTGCCGGAAAAGGGCGAACACTACCTGATTGAGGCGTACAAGCATCTGCCGACGGACAAGAAGCTGGTCATTGCGGGCGGCGCGTCCGACTCGCAGGAGTATTTCGACGAGCTGCGCGAAATGGCAAAGGACGACGACCGCGTGATATTCCTCGGCTTTGTGCAGGGGCAGCTGCTGGCGGAATTGTACAGCAACGCTTACACCTACGTCCTGCCCAGCGACGTCGAGGGGATGCCCCTTTCGCTGATGGAGGCGATGAGCTACGGTTGCTGCGTGCTGACAAGCGACATCGACGAGTGCGCCTCCGTCGTTCAGGAGCACGGCGTGACCTTCCGCCGCGGCAATATCGACGATTTGCGCGCAAAGCTGGCGGATTTGCTGGCGAATCCGGCGAAGGTGGCAAAGTACAAGGCGGAAGCGCCGGATTACATCTGCCATTCGCACAACTGGGACACGGTGACGCAGCGGACGCTGGCGGTCTATCGCGGGGCTGTGCCGCAGGAAGAGCCGCATCGGGATCTGCTGCCGGCAGCGCTGGTGGCTGAGCTGGCAAAGCGCAAGTCGCTTGTGCGCGGCAAATAAAAAATCAGCATATATAAAGGAAGCGACTGCGACGGGCGCTTCCTTTTTTCGTGCATCCGCGCCTCCCCGGCTTGCTTTTTTGGCGATTGTGCTGTACAATAGGAAGATGGATGAGCCTACACAAGGAGGTGAGGACAGCATGTACGGCAAAGCCAAAGTCGGCAAGCCCGATTGGTACATGATGGGCGCTTGTATCGTATTCGCTTTGACATTTAGCCTGCGCAGCGTGCCGCTGGCGGTGCTTCTGCTGCTGTTCATGCCCTTTTCGCTGCTCTCCCTCACGGGGGAACTGCCCCTGCCGACCCGCAACGCGCCAATCTGCCAGACATTGCTCTGCATCAGCATCCCGCTGCTCGTCATCGGCGCATTTTCCTCTCTGCTGCTCCTCCTGCCGAAGCTGCTCATTCCATCCGCCTGCGTCTGGCTCTTCGGCGGCGCGCTGATGCTGTTCCTGCCGCCCGGCGCCTTCCGCAAATCGCGCATGGCAATGTATTGGGCGGTGATTTGCTTCGCCGCCGTCGTCGCGCTGCTGATAATGCTCCTTCAGCGCTATCAGGCGTACGGCGATCTGTATGAGGGCTTGTCCTATGACATTCTGCGTGTCATGATGAACGCGCGGACGCGCCCGCAGGTGCTGTATTCCGCGTATGTATCCGGGCTGGCGGCGCTGGATGCAAAACGCACGGCAGCGCTGGAAAGTCTCGCAGCGCTGACGGGCGAGGATGTACTGCAGCAGCTGGAATGGAGCCTGCGCGCAACGATTGAGAGAACGCTGCCATCCATCATGCCTGACCTGCTGGTCAAAGGAATCATGGCGTTTTCGCTGGGGATGCTGTTGTGCTGGCGCAAATTTCCCGACGCGGAGGACACGCCGTCCGCTGACCGCTGGTTCATGCCCACCCCGCTGGGCATCAGCATGGCGGTGCTGCTGCTTCTGAGTGCGGCGCAGCTGTTTACAACGAACGCGACAGTTGCGCTGGCGGCTTCGCTGCTGGGCAGTGTGGCGTTCTGGAGCTTCGCGGTGCAGGGCGTTTCGGCGCAGAATTTCGCCATGCTACGCGCGGGTGCAACGCGCGGCCGCCGCTGGTTTCTAACCATCCTGATGGTGCTGTTCGTGCCGATTCTGCCGATGTTCGCGGGCTGCGTTGACCAAATCCGCGACCCGCGCGGACTGCGCGACGACCGCCATCGAAAAGACGATGATTTTTCTGATTTTTAAGATTTAAGGAGGATACAGATTATGAAGGTTATTTTGCTGGAAGATGTGAAGGGTGTTGGCAAGAAGGATCAGATTGTGAATGCGGCGGATGGCTACGCGCACAACTTTCTGTTCCCCAAGAAGCTGGCGGTGGAAGCGACCCCCGGCGCGATGAAGGGCGTTGAGAAGATGCGCAAGGCGGAAGCCGAACGCGAGGCCCAGCGCCGTGCCGACGCGACGGCACAGGCGGACGCCCTGCGCGGCAAGGTCATCAGCATGTCGGTGAAGTGCGGCGCGCAGGGGCGGCTGTACGGCTCGATTACGAGCGCGGAAGTTGCCGAGCAGCTGAAGGCGCAGCACGGCGTTGCGGTGGACAAGCGCGACATCAAGTGCGAGAACATCCGCGCCGTCGGCGATGTGGAGATTGAGGTGCGCCTGTACAAGGACATCTCCGCGAAGATGGTTGTGCATGTGGAAGCGGCGGCGGTGAAGTAAGGCCGTCACCGCCGGGGGG
>ENA-OPSJ01002895-OPSJ01002895.1-human-gut-metagenome-genome-assembly--contig:-NODE-2895-length-10362-cov-2.848258_pt1 | contig 10362 bp, 7 predicted proteins | sample MGYA00241801_ERZ501893 | MGnify/ENA primary metagenome ERZ501893 (study PRJEB25962, sample SAMEA2042219) | human gut metagenome | biome: human gut; feature: human-associated habitat; material: faeces...
TGCTATTTACGATACTATGCAGTACATCAAGTGTGATGTTTCAACAATCTGTATCGGTCTTGCAGCCAGCATGGGAGCTTTCCTTCTTGCAGGCGGTGCAAAGGGCAAGAGATATGCTCTTCCAAATGCAGAGATTATGATTCATCAGCCATCGGGCGGTGCAAAGGGTCAGGCTACTGAGATTCAGATTGCTGCAGAAAATATTTTAAAGACAAAGAAGAGATTAAACGAAATTTTAGCAGCCAATACAGGCAAGCCATACGAGACAATTGCAGCTGATACAGAGCGAGACAACTATATGTCAGCACAGGAAGCCGCAGAGTATGGTCTCATAGACAGTGTAATAACAAACAGATAATCAGAAGTTAGATGAATTTAAGAGGGTACCCCATATGGGATGCCCTCATGCAATAAAAGGAGTTAATAATGGCAGGAAAAAACGACGGAAAGATTCGCTGCTCATTTTGCGGTAAGACACAGGACCAGGTAAATCGTTTGATTTCCGGACCTAATGGAGCTTTTATCTGCGATGAGTGTATAGATATATGTGCCGAGATTCTTGAGGAAGAAGGCGTAGATGGCCATGAGGACAAAAGCAGCGCTAAGGATGATATAAATCTTGTTACTCCGGAGGAGCTTAAGGCGTTTCTGGACGATTATGTAATAGGACAGGACCAGGCAAAGAAGGTGCTTTCGGTTGCTGTTTACAATCACTATAAGAGAGTTCTGGCAGGTGATACATCAGATGTAGAGCTTCAGAAGAGTAATATTCTCATGCTTGGACCTACAGGCTCAGGAAAGACACTTCTTGCGCAGACACTTGCCAGAGTGATAAATGTTCCATTTGCTATCGCTGATGCTACAACACTTACAGAGGCAGGATACGTAGGTGAGGATGTGGAGAATATCCTATTAAAGCTTATTCAGGCGGCAGATTATGATATCGAGCGTGCAGAGCATGGTATCATTTATATAGATGAGATAGATAAAATTACAAAGAAATCAGAGAATGTCTCAATCACCAGAGATGTGTCAGGCGAGGGTGTACAGCAGGCTCTTTTAAAGATTCTTGAGGGCACAGAGGCATCTGTACCGCCACAGGGCGGAAGAAAGCATCCGCAGCAGGAGCTTATTCCTATTGATACTACTAATATACTTTTTATCTGCGGTGGAGCATTTGATGGTCTGGAAAAAATTATCGACAGTCGTATGGATACATCATCTATAGGCTTCAATTCAGATGTAAAGTCAAAGACAGAGCTCAATGTAGGAGAGGCGTTTAAGCATGCACTTCCACAGGATTTTGTAAAGTTTGGATTGATTCCTGAGTTTATCGGACGTGTACCTATTACCGTTTCTCTCGAGGCACTCGACAGGGAGGCACTTATCCGTATACTTAAGGAGCCTAAGAACTCGCTTATCAAGCAGTACACCAAGCTTTTTGAGCTTGACGGAGTAGGTCTTGAGTTCACAGACGATGCAGTAAATGCCATCGCTGACAAGGCACTTGAGAGAAAGACAGGGGCCAGAGGACTTCGTGCCATCATGGAGGCTGTTATGCTTGACCTTATGTATCGTATACCATCAGACAAGAGCATCAGCAGATGTGTAATAGACAAGGATATCGTTGAGGAAAACTTAAAGCTTGATGGTGATTGCGTGCCTGAGGCATATATCGAGGAAAAAGCGGCATCGTAAGTACATGGCGGTATTTTACAAAAGATACAGCATCGGATAATATAAATTGCACAGCGGTTTGTTATGCATGGCTGTGTAATAATACAGGAGATATAAGTGGAAGAACAGATTATGAATATGCCTGCAGTAGCGCTGAGAGGGCTTACTATTCTGCCGGGGATGATTGCCCATTTCGACATCAGCAGAGAGCGCTCCCTTCGTGCTGTCGAGGAGGCTATGGAGCAGGATCAAAAGATTTATCTTGTCACACAAAGGAATGTGGACAGTGAGGACCCGACTCAGGAAGACCTCTATCAGATGGGTATTGTTGCTGACATAAAGCAGGTTGTCAGATTACAGAATGATGTTGTGAGAATACTTGTAGATGGAATAAGCCGGGCAGCATTGCTTGGCTTTACCGGTAATGAGAAGTACCTTGAGGCAGAAATCTGTTATTGTGATAGTAATGCAGACAGCCTGCCGGATGATCTCAGGGAAGCCATGCTTCTCGGAGTCAGAGAGGCTTTTCACAGATATGCGGCAGTCGTCGGCAAAATCAGCAAGGAGCTTATCAGACAGATAGATCAGTATGAGGATCTTGAAAAGCTCATTGATTATGTAACCAACAATCTGCCGGTGTCATATGAGCTTAAGCAGCAGGTGCTTGAGGCAGAGGATATCAATGACAGATATCAGGTTATAGTATCATTACTTCTCTCCCAGGTGGAGGTTATTTCCATAAAGAATGAGCTTCAGAAAAAAGTAAAGGTTCGTGTGGACAAGCATCAGAAGGAGTATGTGCTTCGTGAACAGCTTGGTGTGATACGTGAGGAGCTGGGCGAGAATGCTGACTCGGAGGCTGATGAATATGAGAAAAAGCTATCTGAGTTAGATGCGCCTGACTACGTAAAGGAAAAGACGAAAAAAGAGATAAAGCGCTTTAGAAATATGAGCAGCAGCTCATCAGAGAGCACAGTTGAGAGAGGCTATATAGAGACTGTACTTGAGCTTCCGTGGAACAAGATGTCTGTGGACAACAAGGATCTTGACCATGCAGCACAGGTGCTCGATGATGATCACTACGGATTAAAGGATGTTAAGGAGAGAATACTTGAGTTTCTGGCAGTCAGAAATCTGACAAGCAAGGGAGAGAGTCCTATAATTTGTCTTGTAGGTCCTCCGGGAACAGGAAAGACAAGCATAGCCCGTTCAATTGCGTCTGCACTGGAGAAGAAATATGTGCGTATTTCTCTTGGTGGTGTGCGTGATGAGGCAGAAATCCGTGGACACAGAAAGACATATATCGGTGCTATGCCGGGCCGTATAGTAAATGGCTTAAGACAGGCAGGCGTTTCAAATCCTCTCATGCTGTTGGATGAGATAGATAAGGTGTCAAGTGACTACAAGGGTGACACATCAGCCGCTCTTCTCGAGGTGCTTGACAGTGAGCAGAACTGCAGATTCAGGGATCATTACATTGAGATGCCTGTGGATTTGTCGGAGGTGCTTTTTATTGCAACGGCAAATGAGGTTTCAGGCATTCCAAAGCCGCTTCTTGACAGGATGGAGCTTATCGAGGTGTCAAGTTACACTGAAAATGAGAAGTTTCACATAGCAAAGGAACACCTGGTTGAGAAGCAAAAGAGCAAAAACGGAATTAAAAAGGAACAGCTTACGATAACAGACTCTGCCCTAAAGGATATCATCAGGCTGTACACCAGAGAGGCCGGAGTCAGAAGCCTTGAGAGGACTATCGGCAAGCTGTGCCGCAAGGCTGCCAGGGAAATCTTTAAGGACAGCGAAGCTGCTGTAAAGGTTACAAAGACCAATCTTAAGACATATCTGGGCAATCCGAAGTACAGTCCGGAGAAGAAAAATGATCACGCAGAGGTTGGAATTGTTAGAGGCCTGGCATGGACCAGCGTGGGCGGAGTCACACTCGAGGTTGAGGTGAATGTGCTGCCGGGCAAGGGTGAGCTCGTGCTCACCGGTAAGCTTGGCGACGTGATGAAGGAGTCGGCACAGGCGGCACTTAGCTATGTGCGCTCAATAAGCGAAGGATATGGCATTGATGCAGAGTTTTACACGAAGCATGATATCCATATACATATCCCGGAGGGCGCAGTGCCAAAGGACGGACCATCTGCAGGTATCACTATGGCGACAGCCATGCTCTCAGCCATTACAGACAGAGCTGTCAGGGCAGATGTAGCCATGACAGGCGAGATAACACTGCGCGGCAGGGTGCTTCCGATAGGAGGACTCAAGGAAAAGCTGCTTGCAGCCAAAGTAATCGGAATAAAAACAGTATGTATTCCAAAGGATAATGAAAAGGACCTGGAGGAGATTTCAAAAGAAATAACAGACGGCATGGAAATCGTGCCGGTGGAGAGATTTTCACAGGTGGAGAAGATAGCATTTGTAAAATAAGAATGAGGAAGAGATTATGGTAATTAAAAGTGTTAATTTAGAGACAGTTTGCGGAATTACAAGCACAATCCCTGACAATGAGTATAATGAAGTGGCATTTGCCGGCAAGTCAAATGTAGGCAAGTCGTCACTGATCAACGCACTCATGAACAGAAAGTCACTTGCCAGGATCTCTTCACAGCCCGGCAAGACACAGACCATCAATTTTTATAACGTCAATGACGCCATGTATCTGGTCGATCTGCCGGGCTATGGCTATGCCAATGCCAATATCGAGATAAAAGCTAAATGGGGACAGATGATAGAAAACTATCTTCACACCTCAAAAAAGCTTCAGGCAGTGTTTCTTTTAATAGATATAAGGCATGAGCCATCGGACAATGATATCATGATGTATGACTGGATGGTAAACCAGGGCTTTGCACCGATTATCATTGCAACCAAATCTGATAAATTGAAAAAAAGCCAGATTGCCGCACACATAAAGACTATCAAGGATGTACTTCATGTGAAGCCGGGCACGGTAGTTATACCGTTTTCGTCCATGTCAAAGGAAGGCAGGGACGAAATCTGGAATCTCATAGATTCACTCGTGTTTGACGAGGAGACGCTTCTTGCCATGAAACAGGAGGAAGAAGCAAAGCGCGAGGCAAAATCAGCTGCAAAAAGAGCCGCTGCATCCCAGCCGCACAAAAAGGAGCGCTGGAAGAAGACCGGAAAGCCGGTTGCCAAAAAGACTAAAGAACGCAGAGATAAGGCCAAGAGCAAAAAAAGCGTTAATAATCATAAAAAGAAATAAAGTCGAAATAGAGTGATAGAAATAAAGCTATAGAAAGAAAGGCGAATATTTAATATATGAAGAATAAATGCAAATTTGTAGGCATTATGTTTTTGTGTATATTGATAGTGTGTACGCTTGCGGTAATGGCATATGAGCACACAGCAGGTATGAAAGGCGCTGCCGGTGGAGTATCAAATTCTTCGGGCAATACAAAAAATACTGACGAAGCTGACGATATACTTACAGTCGTGACATCCTTCTATCCAATGTATATTGCAGCTTTAAATATAGTAGACGGAGTGGAAGGCGTGAGACTTGAAAACTTAAGCGAGCCACAGACCGGTTGTCTGCACGATTTTCAGCTAACACCGGAGGATATGAAGCTTTTATCCACAGCCGATGTTTTTGTAATAAACGGAGGCGGTATAGAGTCGTTTATGTCAGATGTGGCAAAAGCGTATCCGAAGCTTGATGTGGTTGAGGCCTGTGAGGATGTGGCACTTCTTTCTGAGGATGATGCAGACAGTGACCACGACCATGATCACGACGCAGACACAGAATCGGACAGTGACCACGACCATGACCACGAAGCAGACGCAGAATCAGATAGCGCGCATGACCATGACCACGGTGATGAGAATGCCCATGCATGGATGAGCGTGCCGCGTTACCGCACCATGGTTCAGACAATCACATCCCGGCTTGCCGAAAAGGATGCAAAGCATGCTGATGAATATTATGCAAATGCAAAAGCATATGATGCAAAGCTTGCAGTGCTTGAAGAAAAGATAAATAGCCTAAAGAGTCTTACGAATGGACAGAATATCATCATATTCCATGAGGCCTATGCGTATGTAGCTGATGATTTTTCCATGAATGCATGCTATCTGTTAGACCTTGACGAGGAGCGCTCAGTCAGCGCAGGTGAGATAAAGCAGGTAATAGGTGCCATAAAGGATGATGGAGTGTCGGTAATACTCGCTGAGGAGCTCTACGGAAAGAGCATGGGAGATACCGTATCGCGTGAGACAGATGTGCATGTGATTTATATCGACCCTCTCAACAGGGGAGAGTACGACAAGGACAGCTATCTTGATGGTATGGAGCACAATATAGAGCTTATCAAAGAGGCATTTACTAAATAAAATTGGAGAAAATATGCGGAAAATAATACAGCCATGTGGCTTTCATTGCATAAAAATAAAGAACCTTGGAGTGAGCTTCGGAGAGCAGACGGTGCTTGAGGATGTAAATATGCACATACACTGTGGCTCCTTCAATGTCATAATAGGCCAAAACGGTGCCGGAAAATCTACACTCATAAAGGCGATACTCGGCGAGATACCTCACACCGGTACGATTGAGTTCAAGGATACTAAGGACGGACATATGGCTAAGCTTAAAATCGGCTATGTGCCGCAGTCTGTCAATATCGAGAAAAATACACCGGTCAGCGTGTATGACCTCATAGCAAGCTATCAGTACAATTATCCTGTTTTTCTGCCAAAGAGCAAAAAGATAGAGGCAAAGATAAGGGAGACACTCGAGGTATTTGAGGCTGAGGAGCTCATCGACAAGCAGGTGTGCAACCTCTCGGGAGGACAGCTGCAGAGAGTGCTTCTTTCCATGGCAATCATGGACGAGCCGAACCTGCTGCTGTTGGATGAGCCGGTGTCCGGAATAGACCAAAACGGCATGGAGCTTTTCTATAAGACCATGGATTATTTAAAGACTCACTATGACCTTGCAATCATACTGATATCGCACGATTTGGACTATGTGGCAAGGTACGCAGACCATGTTGTACTGCTTGATAAGACCGTTGCAAAGCAGGGAACTGTGAAGGAAGTCTTCGAGAGCAAGGAATTTGAGAGAATTTTTTACACAGGAGAGGAATCCTGGGTGAGAGAGGAGGAACACAAATGAATATAACCTCCTGGCTTCAATATGATTTTATGAGAAATGCCCTTATCGCTGTGCTCATCATCACACCGCTTTTTGGCATAATGGGAACCATGATTGTAAACAAAAAGATGGCATACTTTTCAGATGCACTCGGACATTCAGCACTTACAGGAATCGCTGTCGGAGTGGTATGCGGAATGGCAGACACCTCGCTTGCCATGGTGATATTTGCGATAGTGTTTGCACTTCTTTTAAATAAGATAGGAAGTCTGAACACTGCATCGACAGATACCATTATATCGGTATTTTCATCGTGCTCTGTGGCGATAGGTCTTGCGATACTGTCAAAGGGCGGCAATTTCAGCAAATACTCAAGTATACTGGTGGGCGATGTGCTAAGCATCACAAAGACTGAGATAGTTTATCTAATTGTGATTTTTGTGGTCACTATAGTGTTCTGGGTGCTTTGCTTCAATAAGCTCAACGCCATATGTATACACAGAAGCGTGGCAAAAAGCAAGGGTATCCATGTGCGTCTTCTGGATAATCTGTTTGCGGTGCTTGTAGCACTCATAGTTATGCTATCCATCAAGTGGATAGGCATACTTATCATAAATGCTCTGCTTATATTACCGGCGGCTTCATCAAGGAATATTTCGGAAAATATGCGTGAGTATCATTTCTTTTCAGTGATATTTTCAGTTTTTTCAGGAATAGTCGGTCTTGCTGTGTCATACTACACCAATGTGGCAACAGGTCCGATGATAGTGATTATTGCATCGGTAATATATTTTTCGACATTTATATTTGGCAGAAAATTGAAAAAATAACGGCAAGGGCTATAAGAAATAGAATATGATATATTAGAGGGACTGCGCGCAACGTGCAGTCCCTTTTTAGGTTAATTTGACTGATGAGATGTAAAAATTAACAATTAAATGAGAATATTTAAATTTGCTCTTTTTGGCAGGGTGTGTTATAATCCTTGTATACAAAAAACAGAGGTAATACAATATGGGTAGTAATAACGATATTTCATTAAAAGCATTAGCCAAGATTAACCTGGGGCTGGATGTGGTGAGGCGCAGAGAGGACGGATATCATGAGGTCCGCATGATTATGCAGACCATTCAGCTGTATGACAGGCTCGATATCAAAAGGACACATGAGCCCGGCATACAGATACAGACCAATCTGTCTTTTCTCCCTGTAAACGAGAACAATCTCATATACAAGGCTGCAAAGCTTCTGATGGATGAGTTTTCTATAACTGACGGTGTATCAGTGAAGCTGGACAAGCGTATTCCTGTTGCAGCAGGTATGGCGGGGGGCAGTACTGATGCGGCAGCTATGCTTATAGGTGTAAACAGGCTTTTTTCACTGGGACTGACAAAGAGACAGCTTATGGAAAGAGGTGTGCAGATAGGGGCGGATGTACCATACTGTATTATGAGAGGCACGGCGCTGGCCGAGGGCATAGGAGAGGCGCTTAGTCCTCTTCCTCCAATGGTAAAGTGTCCGGTGCTTATTGCAAAGCCGTCCATCTCGGTATCCACAAAGTTTGTGTACCAGAATCTGAAGCTTGATGATACGACTATTCATCCGGATATAGACCGCCTGATAGATGATATAAAGGCTAAGAATCTGCATGATATCGCAGCGCATATGGGAAATGTCTTAGAGACTGTGACCATACCAAATTATCCGGTGATAGATGAGATAAAGAAGCATATGCTTTCAAATGGCGCGGTAGGAGCCATGATGAGCGGTAGTGGTCCGACGGTTTTTGGTCTGTTTGACGATGAAGATACTGCAAAGAAAGCGTACAAAGCCATGAGAAGCTCACATCTTGCCAGACAGGTGTATCTGACATCTGTATACAATAATCGCAAATAACGTGATATCCGGATAGCACAGCGGGTGCTTTATAGTTACTTTTTTCTTATATGTGAGAATGATAATACAAGAGATAGGAGAAGTTTGATGACTGATAATTTAACTTTAAATATGGATGCATATCTGCCACTGCGTGATGTGGTGTTTAATACACTTCGTGAGGCAATTTTAAAGGGCGAGCTCAAGCCGGGAGAGAGACTTATGGAGCTGCAGCTTGCGTCAAAGCTTGGAGTCAGCCGTACACCTATACGTGAAGCAATCAGAATGCTTGAGCAGGAGGGGCTTGCAGTCACAATGCCGAGAAAGGGCGCAGAGGTTGCCAAGATGACTCTCAAGGATATGGAGGATGTGCTTGAGGTGAGAGAGGCTCTCGATGAGCTTGCAGCCAAAATAGCCTGTAAGAAAATCAGTGATGAGCAGCTTGCGAATCTAAAAACCATAAAGGACGAGTTCAAGAGGAGCATGGACTCAGGAGATGTGAAAAAGATAGCTGAGGAGGATGTGAAGTTTCACGATGCTATCTATGAGGCGACCAACAATGCGAAGCTTGTATCTATGATGAACAATATCCGTGAGCAGATGTACCGCTACAGAGTGGAGTATTTGAAGGACCCAAAGAATTATCCGATGCTTGTGAAGGAGCATGATGCCATCTACAGGGCGCTTGAGGCAAGAAATATGGAGCTTGTGACTACAGAAATGCATACGCATGTGGCTAATCAGGCGGTTGCTGTGAAGGCTGTGATACAAAAGCAGGATGAAGAGAAGAAATAAAACAGAATATAACAAAACCAAGGGCTGCCAGTCGCACTGATGTGTGAACGGTGCCCTTTTTTAGTGGCTTAGTTAGTTACAAAATAAACAATCGGGGATATTTGCGAGCTTGTATGGTCATACTATATCAGGAATTTTAAATCTGACGGGATTTATTGGGTATATAGGAGAGTTAAAGATGACCACAAACATAGATGAGAACATAAAAAGCTTCAGGCAGATATATTCTGACTGTTCAGATATCAAGATGCAGGAGATGTATCTGGGGCGTGATGCCTCCATAAAGTGTTTTGTTGCATATATTGAGGTGACATGTGCAGGCTCCGGTATCAATAACAGTGCGTTTGGACGATTTACATCATACCTTGAAGGGATAGACCGGGATCAGGTTAAGGAAGTACTTGACAAAAATCAGGCAGCTCTATCTGAATTTGTACATCTGCACACGGTTAATGAGGCGGCCCAGATGATGCTGACAGGAGACGTGATTTTTTTTGTGGATGGTTATCCGGATGCTTTCAAGCTTCCTGATAAGGGATATCCTGCCATGTCAATTCAGGAGATTGATTCGGAAAAGGTCATAAGAGGCTCCAATGAGGGTTTTGCTGATTCCATAAAGATAAATACAGCGCTTATCAGGCGCAGGTTAAGGAGCACACGCTTAAAGTGTAAAGAGGTGAAAAAGGGACTTCGAGGACACAGCAATGTGGACATACTATATGTGAGAGACCTCGTAAAACCGGGGCTTGTAGAGGATGTGGAAAGAAATCTGGACAGCTATGTAATAGACCATGTGGGTGATTCGGGAGTTCTTGAACAATTTGCTGAGGTGAAATGGTATTCACCGTTTCCACAGCTTCAGACCACAAAGCGGCCGGATGTGGCGGTAAATGCGCTCC
>ENA-OPSJ01002902-OPSJ01002902.1-human-gut-metagenome-genome-assembly--contig:-NODE-2902-length-10346-cov-2.558449_pt1 | contig 10346 bp, 7 predicted proteins | sample MGYA00241801_ERZ501893 | MGnify/ENA primary metagenome ERZ501893 (study PRJEB25962, sample SAMEA2042219) | human gut metagenome | biome: human gut; feature: human-associated habitat; material: faeces...
CAGCAGATATACTGGACGAAAGATTCCCGCATCCGGCAGATGAGCACCCCAGTCCCATCCGAACATGCAGTGTGCTTTGCGGATATGCACAAAGCCATCCATCGCATCTTCACTTCCGTGTGTCGGCTGTTTTTCGTAAGCTTCTTTAATATACTCCAGCGGAGAATGGAAATACACACGCAGGATATTCTCTCCTGCTTTCACCTTTCCTGTTACATCAAGCTCCCAGGTTCTGTGCATGTTATATGTATTACCGATTTTTTCTTCATTCAGATAGATATCACAGATCGTATCCAAACCTTCAAAGCGAAGCCACTGTCTCTCGCCTTCCTGTGCTTCGGTTCCCTCAAACGCGGTCTCATACTCATAATCTTTTTCCATCAGATCGTGAAGAATCTTCGGGTTTACTTCTGTGATTTCACCTACAAATCCGATATCCTCTCCTCCGGAATATTTCTTCTTACATTTTAACATCATGCCGTCTTTTCCACTGATGCTGACTGCCTTTACACCCAGTTCTTCCACCAGTCTTACCAGCTGTTTTCCGACTTTTCCGAGTACCATTTCTGCAATTTCCATTGTGTCCGCATCTGTTACACGCAGCCCGTTTACAAAACGAGGTTCCATGCCTGTCTTTGTAACCCATTTGCTGATTTCTTTTCCGCCGCCGTGTACAATGATTGGTTTGAAGCCGACTAATTTTAATAATGTCACATCTTTGATGACATTCTTTTTCAGATTTTCATCCGTCATGGCACTGCCGCCGTACTTTACAACGATAATTTTGCGGTTAAATCTCTGAATATATGGAAGTGCTTCGATCAGCACGTTTGCTTTTTCCTGTACGATTGTTTCTACTGACATATTTTTATCCTCCGGATCTGATTCTTTAGCTTCTGTAATCTGCATTAATGCTTACATACTCATGGGTAAGATCACAGCCCCACGCAGTTGCTGTCTGTGTTCCCATCTTCATATCAATTCTTGCCGTAACTTCCTCTTCGGAAAGAATCTTTGTTGCTTCTTCTTCGCTGTAACCGGTAGAAACACTGTTTTCCACAATTTTAATTTTTCCAGCTGCACTTTCAAAGAAAATATCTACTTTTTCCGGATCAAACTGTACTCCGGAATAGCCCAATGCACAGAGGATTCTTCCCCAGTTTGCATCATGTCCGCAGATTGCACATTTTACAAGGCTTGAGGTTACAACGGATTTTGCAAGTGTTACCGCATTTTCCTTCGTATCGGCATTTTCCACCGTTACCTCAAACAGTGCGGTTGCACCTTCTCCATCGCCTGCCATCTTCTTTGCCAGATATGTATTAATTTTTCTTAATACATTTGCAAATTCATAGTAATCTTCGTTTCTTTCCGTAATTTCCGGATTTCCTGCTTTTCCGTTCGCAATGACTAACATGGTATCATTTGTAGAAGTATCTCCATCTACAGAAATCATATTGAAGGTATCTTTTACATCTGCTTTTACAATCTCCGTAAGCATTTCTTTTGAAATATTGACATCAGTTGTAATAAACGCAAGCATGGTACACATATTCGGATGAATCATTCCGGAACCCTTACACATACCACCTATGGTCACTGTCTTTCCGCCAATCTCAGTTTCATAGGCTATCTCTTTTGACACGGTATCGGTTGTCATAATCGCTTCTGCTGCCAGTGTGCCATACTTCTTCTCACTTCCGAGTTCCTTTGTCAGAAGTTCCACACCATGAAGCATTTTATCCATCGGAAGCTGTGCACCGATTACACCGGTAGAACCGATTAATACGGATTCCTGTGGAATATTCAGCTGTTCGCCTGCTTTTTTCGCAAGTGCTTCACAGTTATCCATTCCCTCTTTTCCGGTACACGCATTTGCCACACCGCTGTTTACCACTACTGCCTGGACAAACGGGCTGTTATCTACTACATTCTGATCATATTTTACCGGTGCTGCCTTTACCACATTGCTGGTAAAAGTTCCTGCCACCTTACAAGGTACATCGCTGTATACCATTGCCATATCTTTTTTTCCTGTATGTCCTGCTTTAATTCCAACTTCCAGACCTGCTGCAAAAAATCCTTTTGCTGCGGTTACACCGCCTTCTATTTTCTTCATAACTATATCCTGCTTTCTGTTCTATTTCTTAAATCTTAAGGGAACATCGGAACCTGTATCAGTCCCTCGGTTTCATCCAGTCCGAATAACAGATTCATATTCTGGATTGCCTGTCCTGCCGCACCTTTAACCAGATTATCCATCGCACCCATCATAATAATCCGTCCGGTACGCTCATCTATCTTAAAGTTCACATCCACATAATTACTGCCTTCTACCCATCTGGTTTCCGGGCAGACATTCTTATCCAGGACACGGACAAATTTTTCTTTCGCATAATATTTATCATAAACTGCCTTTACATCTTCGTAACTTACTCCTTTCTTTAAAGAAGCATATGCCGTTACCAGGATGCCGCGGTTCATAGGAACAAGATGCGGGGTAAAGTTTATCTTCACATCTTCACCGGACGCATAGGATAACTGTTCTTCTATTTCCGGTGTATGTCTGTGTGTTGCCACTCCGTATGCCTTGATATTTTCATTCACTTCGCAGAAAAGATTTCCAACCTTTGCACTTCTGCCTGCACCTGAAGTTCCGGACTTTGCATCAATAATAATTGTATTCATATCGATCAGTCCCTCTTTTGCAAGTGGATAAATGGATAAAGTAGAACAAGTCGGGTAACATCCCGGATTTGCAATCAGTCTTGCACCACGGATTTTTTCCCTGTTAATCTCACATAAACCATAGACTGCTTCCTCTATAAACTGTGGACTCTTATGCTCAATGCCATACCATTTTTCATAAACTGCCACATCTTTAATTCTGAAATCCGCACTCAGATCAATGATTTTTACCTTTTTTAGAATCTCTTCATTTACGAGGGAAGCACATAAACCCTGAGGGGTAGCCGTGAAAATCACATCCACCGCATTGCTTAATTCTTCCATATTGTCATCCAGACAGGTATCATCCACGATCTGGAACATATTCTGAAATACCTCATAGTATTTTTTATCTACATAACTTCTTGAGCCGTACCATTTAATCTCTGCCTCCTTATGCTGCATAAGAAGTCTTACAAGCTCTGCTCCCGCATAACCGGTTGCTCCGATAATACCGACTTTTATCATTGTTCCTCCATCCTTTCTTCTGTTATTACAAATCTATAGTGTACTCCTTTTTTTGTATAAAGTAAATATTTTTTGTATTTTTGAATGTTTTTCATAATTATACATCTGTAATGTATATTATGCAACTACTTTTTTGTATTTTTATTCGTACATTTTCCTGTTTATTCAATGCAGCGAATTTTTATGCATAATTTTGCAAATTTATAAATATACATATTTTATTTTTTTCTATTGCTTTTTCCATTCATCTGTTGTATACTTCCCACTGAATAACTATTACATTAAATAATATGGAGGAACTTAAAATGAGAGAAAAAGTTGTTTTAGCTTACTCAGGCGGTCTTGACACCACAGCAATTATCCCGTGGCTGAAAGAAAACTATGATTATGATGTTGTATGCGTATGTGCAAATGTCGGACAGGGAAATGAGATTGATGGTCTTGCCGAAAGAGCAAAATTATCCGGTGCTGAAAAGTTATACATTGAAGATCTTACAGATGAATTTGTTGACGATTATGTACTTCCATGCGTTCAGGCAGATGCTGTATATGAAAATAAATACTTATTAGGTACATCCATGGCACGTCCTGTTATTGCAAAACGTCTGGTTGAAATCGCCAGAAAAGAAGGTGCAGTAGCAATCTGCCACGGTGCAACCGGAAAAGGAAATGACCAGGTACGTTTCGAGCTTACCATCAAGGCACTTGCTCCTGATATCAAAATCATCGCTCCATGGAGATGCAATGATACATGGAAGATGCAGTCAAGAGAAGATGAAATCGAATATTGCAAGCAGCATGGCATCGACCTTCCATTTGCATCTGATTCCAGCTACAGCCGTGACCGTAACTTATGGCATATCAGCCATGAAGGTCTTGAACTTGAAGATCCTTCAAACGAGCCAAATTATGACCACCTTCTTGTTCTTGGAAATTCACCGGAAAAAGCTCCTGAGGACGGCGAATATATTACCCTTTCTTTTGAAAAAGGAAAACCTGTCGCATTAAACGGTGAAAAGATGAAAGCATCTGATATCATTAAGAAATTAAATGAACTCGGTGGCAAACATGGTATCGGTATCGTTGATATCGTTGAGAACCGTGTTGTCGGAATGAAATCCCATGGTGTCTATGAAACTCCTGGTGGAACAATCCTTATGGAAGCTCACAAGCAGCTGGAAGAACTCATTCTCGACAGAGATACCATGGCATTCAAAAAGACAATCGATGCAAAATTTGCAGATGTTGTATACGAAGGAAAATGGTTCACTCCTTTACGCGAGGCTCTTCAGGCATTCGTTGAATCCACACAGGAATATGTAACCGGTGAAGCAAAGATGAAGCTGTACAAAGGCAATATCATCAAAGCCGGCACAACTTCTCCATATTCTCTCTACAACGAATCCATCGCAAGCTTTACAACAGGCGATCTCTATGATCACCATGATGCGGAAGGCTTTATCAATCTGTTTGGTCTTTCCCTCAGAGTACGTGCAATGAAGATGGCAGAAGTAGAAAAAAATCAGAATAAGTAATTTCCGGATTTTATCATAAAAAACTGCGGTTCACAGAATTTTTTATCTGTGAGTCCGCAGTTTTTATTATTATTTTTATTATTTTATTATTATTCTTATTTTTCTTCCTGCCGTGCTTCCCTTCCCTGTTCTTCTTCCTGTTCTTCTCTTCTTCGTTCCTCTTCTTTTTTCCGCTCCCGTCTATGCAAATCTTCCCCCAGAAAAGCATACACAAGTGCTGCCACCGGTATTCCAAGAAACATTCCCAATACCCCGGAAATATTTCCACCGACAATGATTGCTGCAAAGATCCAGATGGACGGAAGTCCGACCGCACTTCCCACTACATGAGGATAAATAATTTTATTATCAATCTGCTGCAGGACAAGGAACAGGACTAGAAACAGAACGGACTGAATCGGGGATTCCATTGCGATCAGAAACATTCCGATACCGCCGCCGACAAATGCACCCACTACCGGTATCAGAGCGGTAACAGCAATAATGACTCCCATCAAAACCGGATATGGAATCCGCAGAATCAGCATTCCTACGGTAACCATACAACCGAGAATAACCGCATCCATGCACTGTCCCGATATAAATCCGGAATACACTTCATCTGCACGTCTGAAAAAATGAAGGATCTGATCCGCTTTTTTCTCCGGCAGGTAATTATACAACAGACGTTTTATCTTGCTTCCCAGCTCTTCTTTCTGCACCAGAACGTAAAAAGCAAACACCAGTCCGATGGTAAATCCTGCAAAGCCGGCTATGATTTTTCCAATCACATTCCCACCGGTTTTCAAAACGGAAATAACCGTATCATTTTGCAAAATATCATCTAACATCGCCGGATCAAATTTAAATTTTTGCATTTCATCCAGGATATTTCCCGACATATGGAAGTTTTCTTCCATCCATGCCGCTACATTCTGTAACACCGCCGGAAGTTTTTCCTGCAGCACCTTTGCACTGTTTACAATCTCCGGAATCAGCCCTGCCAGGACGGCTGTGATAACACCAACCGCAATAACAACGGACAATATAATAGAAATACATCTTTTCACTGTCTGGTTCTGCCACATTCTTCCGGTCATGCACTTTTCAATCTTCCGGACAAGCAGATTTAAGATAAATGCAATGACAAAGCCATAAATAAGCGGCGATATCATCCGGTAAACCCATCCCACCATCCGGAACACCAGTTCATACTTCCAGACAAAACAGACAAATAAAACCATTCCTCCGATATATTTTAGAAATTCCTTTTGCTTTGCATCCATTCTGCATCCCTTCTTTACTTCAGTTTAAATGTCTGATCTTCAGCATCAATCACTACTTTTCCGCCTTTTTTCAATCTGCCGAACAACATCTGTTCTACCAGAAGCGGCTTGATCTCTCCATCAATGACACGTTCAATTTGTCTTGCTCCATATTCATCCGTAATGCCTTTTCTGCGGATTAATTCTTCTGCTTCTTTTGTAAAGTGCATTTCTATTTTCTTCGCTGCAAGCAGTTCCTGCAGTTTCATAAGTTTCTTTCCGGTTATCTGTCCTGCCATGGCTTCATCCATGCCATGGAAGATAACGATACGGCTTAAACGATTTCTAAATTCAGGCTGGAAGGTACGTTTGACAGCCTCGCTGACCGCACTTTCATCCATCTTTCCGCTTCCAAATCCGATGGCTTTCTTTCCAATCTTAGAAGCCCCCGCATTACTCGTCATAATAATGATAATATTTCTGAAATCTGCCTTTCGCCCCTGATTATCTGTCAATGTCGCATAATCCATTACCTGCAGAAGAATATTGTAAATATCCGGATGTGCCTTTTCAATTTCATCCAGAAGCAGTACGGCATACGGATGTTTCCGTACTTCCTCCGTCAGAAGGCCTCCATCCTCATATCCGACATACCCTGCCGGTGAACCGATTAATTTTGCAACCGTATGCTTCTCCGCATATTCACTCATGTCAAAGCGAAGGAAGGCTATTCCCAGTTCACCTGCCAGTGCTTTCGCCGTCTCAGTCTTACCGACACCGGTAGGTCCGACAAACAGAAAACTTGCCACCGGCTTATTCTCTTCATTCAGTCCTGCCCTTGAAAATTTGATTGCATTGCTTACCTGCCCGATTGCTTCGTCCTGTCCAAAGACCTGTTTTTTCAGATCGTTTTCCAGTCTTGCAAGCTTTTCGATATCGTCCTGCTCGATCCTCTGCTTCGGAACATTGCAAGTCAGGGAAATCATATCGTCAATCAGACCTTTTGCAACCGTCTGTGTCTTCTGCTCCAGCGGATGAAGATTGCGGTATGCCCCCGCCTCATCGATCAAATCAATAGCTTTATCCGGAAGAAAACGTTCATTTATATATTTGCTGCTCATATCCACCGCGTATTTCATTACACCGGCTGCATATTTTACTCCGTGGAATTTCTCATACCGCCGTTTTAATCCTTTCAAAATTTCAACTGCTTCTTCCCTGGACGGCTCCGGGATATCCACTTTTCCAAAACGCCGCATCAGGCTTCTGCTCTTTACTATATATCTGCGGTATTCTTCATAGGTGGTTGCACCGATAAAGCGGATTTTCCCCTCTGACAGATATGGCTTTAACATATTGGACAGGTCAAGGCTGCCCTCTCCTGTTGCCCCGGCACCGACAATATTATGGATTTCATCCAGGTATAAAATTGGTTTTTCCAGAGATTCAAGCCCTTTCATAACCATCTTGAATCTCTGCTCAAACTCTCCCCGGTACTGTGTTCCTGCCACCATTGTTCCCATATCCATGGCATAAACCTTTGCTTTTTTTAACTGCTCCGGAATATTTCCCTCTTCAATTCTTCTGGTCAGTCCATACACAAGTGCCGTCTTTCCCACACCTGCTTCCCCGACATGAAGTACATTATTCTTATCCATACGGCAGAGAATCTGAATCGTCCTGTCCAGTTCCTTCTCTCTTCCAATCAATGGATTCTTCTCTTTGCAATGATCACTGATACACTCTACATACTGCTTCCATTTGTCACTCTTTGGTCTGCTCTCTCCCGGTACATACCATCCATCCTCATCCGAATATTCATATTCTGCTTCCTCCCCATCCACAGACCGTTCTTCCGCCAGGCTCAGTCTTGAGAGTTCCCCCATAACTTCCAACAGATCCACATTCTGTTTTAACAGAAAATAAACAGCATGGCTTTCCTCCAGCGACATCATTGCAGAAAAAATATGTGCCAAATCGATTTTCTCACGTCCGCCAATCTGTGTTTCTACCTCTGCCCTGGCAAACATCTCTCCAAAATCTTCCGTTACCCTTATATCGTCGTCCGTCTTTGCACACTCCCCATTATCCCGGATAAACTCCATCAGTTCCATTCTCAGTTCATCTGTACTTCCGCCATTTTTTTCAAAACATTCTATAAAATTCCTGTTAAACGTCATGGCATACAGCATATCTTCCGGCATAATATATCTGCTTTTGCAACGGCAGACGATATCGAACGTATTTTCTATAAGCTGCTGTACTTCCTCGGTACAATTTTCAAAATCCATGTTAAACTCCTTTTATTCCTTTACTCCTCAACTACTTCTACTTTGAGTGGATAGCCTTCCTGTCTTGCAAGATCCATCGTATTGTCCGCCTTGGTATTTGCAATATCACGCGTATACACACCAACCACCGCACCGGTACTCTTATGTATTCCCATCATCAGACTGACTGCCTCTTCGTGCGACTTTCCAAAGATCTGCTCCAACACGCTTACCACAAACTCCATTGGTGTAAAATCATCATTATACATAATTACCTTATACCGTTTCGGCGGTCTCAGCCGTGTTGACGGCATTTCTCTCATTCTTTCCTTTGGCATCTCATTCTCCTTATTTCTATATATTTTCCGGTTATTCTGTTTATTCTACACTTTTCTGTGTAAAAAGTAAATATTTCTCCCTCTCATTTCATGGAAATTTCAGATCCTGCTTGCATTTCTTTCCCAAAATGCAGTATACTCAATAGAAACAGAACTTGTGAATTTCAGAAAGGAATGTCATGAACCAGAGAATTATATATCACATCGATGTCAACAGTGCCTTCCTGTCCTGGCAGGCATGCCATATGTTAAAAACTGCACCGGACTCTGTTGATATCCGTACCATACCTTCCGTAATCGGCGGCAGCGAAAAACTCCGCCATGGGATTGTCCTTGCAAAGTCTTCCCCGGCAAAAAAATATAATATCCAAACAGCAGAAACACTTGTCAGTGCAAGAAAAAAATGTCCCGGACTTGTGATTGTTCCGCCGGATTATGAAATCTATGTCCGCTATTCTTCCCGTTTTATTGATTTACTGCAGCAATATGCCCCGGTCATCGAACAATACAGTATCGACGAGGTATTCTGCGATATGACGGGAACAGAAAAACTCTATGGAAATCCGGTAGACTTTGCCCACCGTTTAAAAAACATTATAAAAAAAGAACTGGGATTTACCGTGAATATCGGTGTTTCAGAAAATAAACTTCTGGCGAAAATGGCATCTGATTTCGAGAAACCAGATAAGGTGCATACACTTTTCCCATCTGAAATCAGGGAAAAGATGTGGCCGCTTCCGGTAAATGAACTGTTTTTTGCAGGGAAATCATCTGTCGCAAAGCTCCATTCCCTGGGCATCCACACCATTGGAGAGCTTGCCTCAACGGATGTATCCATTCTCAGAAGTGTTTTAAAAAAGCAGGGAGAAGTATTGTGGAATTATGCCAACGGCCATGACCTTGAACTGGTTACAGATCACAAGGTCCCTGCCAAAGGATTTGGAAATTCCGTCACAACCGCTTTTGATGTCACGGACGAATATGCCGCCGGAAATATCCTGCTCTCCCTGTGCGAAACCGTCGGGGCAAGGATCCGTGCCGCAAAAGCTTATATCAGTGTTGTCACTGTTACAATTGTCGGAAATGATTTCTCCAGATACAGCCGTCAGACTTCGCTCCCGTCCACGACCGATTCTACAGAAATGATCTACGAAATATCCAGGAAGCTTTTTTCCGAAATATGGAACGGAACCCCCATCCGGCTTCTCGGTGTCAGCACCGGGAAGGTACAAAGCGAATCCTACGAACAACTTACACTTTTTGATAATACCAAAAACGATCGCCTGAAACAGCTTGATTCCGCCATCGACAGGATTCGTCACCAGTACGGGGAAGATTCCCTGATTCGTGCCAGTTTCCTGGAAACAAAGAACGCCCCGATGACGCAGGGAATGAACAAGGCAAAACGGAATCTGTCTAACTCTCCATAATAGCTTTGCGCACCGGAAGTATCCTGGATGGCGAAACCGAGAGTTCATCGATTCCCATTGCAATTAACTGCGAAGTCATCGCCGTATCTGCTCCCAGTTCCCCGCAGATACCCACGCGAATTCCTGCCCGGTGCCCATTCTCAATGATCATCTTTATCATTTTCAACACTGCCGGATGTGTACTCTGATAAAGTGTGTCCAGCTTATGATTCTGCCTGTCAGCCGCCAGGGTATACTGTGTCAGATCGTTTGTTCCGATACAGAAAAAATCTGCTTCCTTTGCCATCTCCTCACTCAGCATGGCTGCCGCCGGCGTTTCAACAGTGATTCCCAG
>ENA-OPSJ01002907-OPSJ01002907.1-human-gut-metagenome-genome-assembly--contig:-NODE-2907-length-10330-cov-2.417129_pt1 | contig 10330 bp, 7 predicted proteins | sample MGYA00241801_ERZ501893 | MGnify/ENA primary metagenome ERZ501893 (study PRJEB25962, sample SAMEA2042219) | human gut metagenome | biome: human gut; feature: human-associated habitat; material: faeces...
TGCAACCGGTGGTGCAGGAAGAATGCATTATCAGGGATTCCCGACCTCCAATCACTACGGAGCAACTGCTGACGGACTCGTACTTGGATACAGAGCAGGCGCTTCCCTTCTTTACCAGGATTCTATCCAGTATCATCCAACAGGTGCGATCTATCCGTCACAGATCCTTGGTGCCCTGGTAACAGAGAAGGTTCGTTCCGTTGGTGCACAGCTTGTAAATGCAAACGGAGAAGCTTATATTCATCCGCTGGAAACCCGTGACGTAAATGCTTCCGGTGTTATCCGCGAGTGTGAGGAAGGCCGTGGCGTTGAAGTTCCAGGTGGACGAAAAGGTGTATGGCTGGATACTCCGATGATTGAGATCCTGGGCGGTGAGGGAACTATCGAAAAGAGGATCCCTGCCATGTTCCGTATGTACATGAATTACGGCATTGATATGAGAAAAGTCCCGATCGTGATCTACCCGACCCTTCATTATCAGAACGGTGGACTTGAGATCAACGGAGACGGCTTTACAAAAGAAATCCCGAACCTTCTGGTTGCAGGAGAGGCAGCAGGCGGAATCCACGGAAGAAACCGACTGATGGGAAATTCTCTTCTTGACGTGATCGTATTCGGACGAAATGCAGGTAAAAAAGCGGCTGCCAAATGCAAAGAGGTAGAGCTTGGAACCATGAATCTGGATCATATCAAAAAATATGAAGAGGATCTGAAAAACGCAGGAATCGACACAGGAGAAGTATCTCCTATGCTTTTGCCTAAATATGCTCGTCACGAGCGCTGAAAATGTGCTATTATAGTAGAAAACATATGAGATAAGCGAAAGGGGTCTATTATGAGAGAAATCGAAGTAAGCAGACTTACAGATGTCATCGAAAAACTCTGTATCGAAGCCAATGAGCATCTTCCGGAAGATGTGAAAGATGCCATCAGAACCTGCCGTGCCTGCGAGGACGGCGAGATCGCAAAAGGTGTCCTTGACAACATTATCGAGAATTTTGATATTGCGGACAGCGAGAATGTTCCGATCTGTCAGGATACAGGAATGGCATGTGTATTCCTGGAAATTGGTCAGGATGTCCATTTTACAGGCGGAGATCTGAATGAGGCTGTCAATGAAGGCGTACGCCGCGGATATGACAAAGGTTACCTCAGAAAATCCGTTGTCAAAGATCCTGTCCGTCGTGGAAATACAGGCGATAATACACCGGCAATGATCTACACAGAGATCGTTCCCGGAGATCAGGTAAAAGTTACTGTAGGACCAAAAGGTTTCGGAAGCGAGAACATGAGCCAGATCCGTATGTTCAAACCATCCGCAGGTCTTCAGGGAATCAAGGATTTTATTCTTGAGGTTGTAGAGACTGCAGGCCCGAACCCATGTCCGCCTATGGTAGTTGGCGTTGGTATCGGAGGAACTTTTGACAAATGTGCACTTCTTGCAAAGAAAGCGCTGATGCGTCCTCTGAACACAGAAAATCCGGATCCTTACTATGCAGACCTTGAAAAAGAGATGCTGGAAAAGATCAACAAGCTTGGCATCGGCCCACAGGGCTTTGGTGGAAAGACTACAGCCATCGGACTGAATATTGAGACTATGCCTACCCATATCGCAGGTATGCCATGTGCAGTTAACATCAACTGCCATGTAACACGTCATAAAACGGAGGTGCTTTAATATGGAAAGAAGAAAGATCACACTGCCTCTGACAAGAGAGCTGGCAAGAACTCTCCATGCAGGCGACCAGGTTTTACTGACAGGAACCATCTATACATCCCGTGACGCAGGTCACAAGAGAATGTGCGAGGCACTTGCAAAAGGAGAAAAGATCCCTTTTGACCCCACAGACGCTACCATTTACTATGTAGGCCCGACCCCTGCAAAACCGGGCGAAGTCATCGGTTCCGCAGGCCCCACAACCAGTGGCCGTATGGATGCCTACGCACCGACCATGATGTCCGTAGGAGCCAGAGGAATGATCGGAAAAGGCGCCCGCCTTCCGGAAGTCGTAGAAGCCATGAAAAAATATGACGGAGTCTACTTCGGAGCCATCGGCGGCGCAGGCGCACTTCTTGCAAAATGCATCAAAAAAGCGGAGCTTATCGCTTACGAAGATCTTGGCGCAGAAGCACTCCGCAAACTCTATGTAGAAGACATGCCGCTTGTAGTCATCATTGACAGCGAGGGAAATAACCTCTACGAAGAGGGACGTGCAGAGTACCTGAAAGAGCACGCAGAATAATCTTTTGCTCTACAATATGATATTGTGATATATTTCAAAAAGGAATAAAAGGATAAAAGTCCGACAGTAAATGCTGAAGATCCGTGCAGAAGCATTTATTGTTGGGCTTTTTAATTTTATCATTTCACTTTCAATTTAATCATTCTTGAGAAAATGATCAAATTAAAGTTGACAATGATAAAATTGATTTATATACTTGAAGTAAATAAAATCCAAAAAGAGTTATAAAGAAGGTGATGAAAAATATATGAGACAGTTTGATTATCGGGAAAAGTGGAAAAGTCTGTTGACTCCTGAAATTGTATCTTATCTGACACAGATACATGAATTTAAAGGAGAACACACTCTTTTTATTGAGGCCAAAGCAGATACTCTTATACGATTAGTTGAAATCGCTAAAATTCAAAGTACGGAAAGTTCCAATAAAATAGAAGGTATTTATACATCAGACAGCAGATTGCGGGAATTGGTAAAAGATAAAACAAGGCCAAGGACAAGAAATGAACAGGAAATTGCCGGATACAGAGATGTATTGAATACAATTCATGAAAGCCATGACCATATCCCGCCAAAGTCTGCGATTATTTTACAGCTTCACAGAGATTTGTATAAATTTGAAAGCTACAATATTGGAGGGAAATATAAAACTGTAGATAATGTCATTGAGGAAGAAGATTCTCAGGGAATAAAAAAAATACGGTTTAAACCAGTACCGGCCTGGGAAACACCGGAAGCAATGGAAGAACTATGCAGAGCATTTGAAGAGGCAATGGCAACAGGAGAAATAGATCCACTTCTTTTGATTCCGATGTTTATTCTGGATTTCCTATGCATACATCCGTTTAATGACGGCAATGGAAGAATGAGCCGTTTACTTACACTGTTACTTTTGTACAGATCCGGCTATATTGTGGGAAAATATATCAGTATCGAGAGAATGATAGAAAATTCAAAGGAATTATACTATGAATGTTTAAGGGAAAGTTCTGAGAACTGGTATGAGAATAAGAATGATTATATACCATTTGTAAAATATATGCTTGGCGTTATCGCAGGAGCATACAGAGAGTTTTCTTCAAGAATAAAATTGCTGATAACGCAGAATATATCAAAACCGGAGCGAATAGAAGAGATTATAAAAAATACTCCGGGTACAATTACAAAAAAGGAAATCGCAGAAAAATGTCCGGATATCAGTGTGGTAACGATACAGAGAACACTGGCAGAATTACTGACAGCAGAAAAAATTTTAAAAATCGGCGGCGGCAGGTATACGAAATATACCTGGAATAATGAACGATAGATGGGAGATAAAAAATGATCACTGGTGAATTAAAAAACAAAATAGATGGTTTATGGGATATATTTGCGGCAGGAGGACTTGTCAATCCACTGGAAGTAATCGAACAGATTACATACCTGATGTTTATTCATGATCTGGATGATTCCGATAATATGCGTGCAAGAGAAAGTGCAATGCTTGGCTTGACATTTCAGAGTATTTTTTCCGGAGAAGTAAAAATAGGTGAGAGAACAATTGACGGAAGTCAGCTGAAATGGTCCGTATTCCATGATTTTCCGGCAGACAGAATGTATATGATCATGCAGGAATGGGTATTTCCGTTTATAAAAAATCTTCATAATGATAAAAACAGTGCATATTCCAAATATATGGACGATGCGATATTTAAGCTTCCGACACCACTCCTTTTATCCAAAGTGGTGGATTCTCTGGATGAAATTTACAAACTTATGAATGAAATCCAGACAGCAGATGTCAGAGGAGATGTATATGAATATCTTCTTTCAAAAATAGCTCAGTCCGGACGGAATGGACAGTTCCGTACACCAAGACATATTATCCGGATGATGGTTGAGATGATGGATCCGTCCAGTGATGAGGTTATCTGTGATCCGGCATGTGGAACCTCCGGATTTCTGGTTGCAGCAGGAGAATATCTGAAAGAAAAAAGAAAAGAAGAAATTTTTTATGATAAGCAGAAAAAAGATCATTACATGAATCATATGTTCCATGGGTACGATATGGACCGTACCATGCTTCGTATTGGAGCTATGAATATGATGACTCACGGAATAGAAAATCCTTATATTGAGTATCGGGACAGCTTATCTGATCAGAATACAGATAAAGATCAGTATTCTCTTGTGCTGGCAAATCCTCCTTTTAAAGGAAGCCTGGATGCAGAATCTGTTTCCGGAGATCTTCTTAAAGTTTGCAAGACAAAGAAAACAGAACTTTTATTTCTTGCTTTGTTCCTGAGGATTATGAAAATTGGAGGAAGATGCGCCTGTATTGTACCAGATGGTGTACTTTTCGGATCATCACGGGCACATAAATCCATCCGTAAGGAAATTGTTGAAAATCAGAGACTGGAAGCTGTAATATCTATGCCTTCCGGTGTATTTAAACCCTATGCAGGAGTATCCACAGCAATCCTTATTTTTACAAAAACAGAACACGGCGGAACTGATCAGGTATGGTTCTACGATATGGAAGCAGACGGATTCAGCCTGGACGATAAACGTACTCCTGTCACAGAGAATGACATTCCGGATATTGTAGAGCGTTTTAAAAACCTTGATAAAGAAGCAGAACGGAAACGAACAGACCAGTCATTTATGGTACCGAAAAAAGATATTGTAGAAAATGACTATGATCTCAGTATTAATAAATATAAAGAAATCGAATACACTCCGGTGGAATATCCGCCAACATCAGAAATCATGGCCAATATCCGGGAACTGGAGCTGGAGATTGGAAAAGAAATGGATGAGTTGGAGAGGTTGTTGGGATTATAGAAGAAAGGATGGCAGATTCGAAAATTCGGGTTTGTGTGGGAAGATAATGGCAAAATTAGTTGAGATAACGGGGAAGGCAATGTCTGGTGAATGGGGATTTGACGATGAGACTGGAAACGGAATTCCTGTTCTTAGAACGACCAATTTTACTAATGAAGGCGTTGTTGATTATAAAAATGTTGTTACGCGAACAATTATTAAGAAAAATATAGATGAAAAGTATCTTCGCCCGGGAGACGTTATTATTGAAAAATCGGGTGGAAGTGACAAGCAACCAGTTGGTAGAGTTGTTTATTTTAATGGCCCAGAAAAAACATACTTGTTTAATAATTTCACAGGTTTATTACGGGTGAAAGATCAAACACTGTGGTTTCCTAAATATATTTTTTACTCACTTTATGGAAATTACCGTAGAGGTGGAACAAGAGCATTTGAGAATAAAACTACGGGACTTCATAATCTAAAGGTGGATGATTATGTATCAAGATACGAGATAACTGAGCTTGATCACAAAAAACAGATTGAAGTATGTGAGTATCTTGATAAGATTTACAAAGTAATTAAACTTAGAGAAGAAGAATTACAGAAGTTAGATGATCTCATCAAAGCCCGATTTGTCGAGATGTTTGGGGATCCAATTTTGAACCCTAAAGGTTGGGAAATGGTCGCTGTTGGAGACATTGTAACGGATGTAAGATATGGAACAAGCAAGCCTGCTGTTGAAGGAGGTAAATATCCATATTTACGGATGAATAATCTTACTTCAGATGGACATTTAGATTTGAAAGACTTGAAATATATAGATATTTCAGATGATGAAATTGAAAAGTGTGTTGTGCGAAAAGGAGATGTCCTTTTTAATAGGACAAACAGCATTGAATTAGTTGGAAAGACTGCAGTTTTTGATTTGCCAGAAGATATGGTTATTGCAGGATATATTATACGAGTAAGGCTCAATGAAAAGTTGTTGCCTGAGATATTTTCTCAATATATGAACTTAGAAGCAATAAAGAGTATTCTTCGAGGAATGGCAAAAGGTGCAGTTAATCAGGCTAATATCAATGCTCAGGAATTGCAAAGTATCAAGGTCTATATTCCTAGTATGGAATTGCAAAATCAGTTTGTTGAGATGAAGGAGCAGGTAGACAAATCAAAATTTATCAATCAGCTTTTATAGAAAATGGAATTATATATGTCACGATACAATCGAGAAAGTGAAATAAAGCAAAAGAAATGTTTTATGAAGATACATGAGAGAAATTGCTTACTGCGAGGGGAATGAAATTTACAATGGTATATTTTCAGAAGGGGGTTAAATATGCAAAATGAAATAATCTTATTTGAAACTGCTGATAAGGAAATAAAATTAACTGTGTCTGTCAAAAATAATACCGTATGGCTTAATAGGAATCAGCTAGCTAAATTATTTGGAAGAGACGTAAAGACGATTGGTAAACATATTAATAATGCATTAAAAGAAGAACTGGATAATTCAGTTGTCGCAAATTTTGCGACAACTGCTTCAGATGGAAAGGTGTACCAAGTAGAACATTATAATTTAGTAGCAATTGATGATTACAGAGTCAGATCCAAAAGAAAAAGATATTATGGTTAATTTGGTAATGAATTTATTGGCAATGTAAAGTGAAGTAAAAGAGGGAGGTTTCACAATGGTAACAAACTTTGATTATTTAAAAAATGAATCAAAATTCTCTGCATTTGCGAATGTTGCCATCTCTGCGGAGAAGATCATATTAGCAGATCCGGATGCGAGTATTCTTAACAGCCGGCGGGCTATGGAATTTGCTGTGAAATGGTTGTATTCTGTGGAGAACAGTTTGCAGATTCCGTACCAGGATAACCTTCACACTTTGATGAATACAGAGGAATTCAGACAGTTAGTGGGACCGGATCTTTGGAAACGGATGGATTATATCCGCAGATGTGGAAATAGTGTGGCACATAGCAATAAAAAACCTGGCAGAGATGCAGCGATGCTCTGTCTTGAAAATCTGTCGATTTTTTTAGATTACGTTGCATATTGTTATGGAGAACAGTATCAGGAACATCCATTTGACAAATCGATTATTGATGGCAGAATTGAGAAGGCAAAGGCATCCAGGGAAACAGCCAGAAAAGCAAAGGAAACACTTCTGAAAGAACAAGAAAAAACTGCCCAGCAGGAACTGGATCTACAAAAACTGATGGCAGAAAATACTTTTCTCAGGGAAGAACTGTCCGCACGCCACGAGAAACAGCAGCAGACATATGTTCCGAAACCTCTGGATCTGTCTGAATATGAAACCAGAAAACTTTACATAGATTCCATGCTCATTGATGCAGGATGGACACAGGGAAAAGACTGGTTAAATGAGATGACTGTGACAGGAATGCCGAATAAATCAGGGATTGGACGTATTGATTATGTTCTCTATGATGATATGAATAAACCTCTGGCAATTATAGAAGCAAAACGTACCTGCAAGGATATTGCTGAGGGTAGGCAGCAGGCGAAACTTTACGCAGATCTGCTGGAAAAGAAATATGAACGACGTCCGGTAATTTTCCTTACCAATGGTTTTGAAACCCGGATCATAGACGGACAATATCCGGAAAGAAAATGTTCAGTTATTTATTCCAAACAGGATCTGGAGAAATGGTTTAACCTTTTGAGTATGCGGACAAGCCTGCAAAATATTTCTGTAGATAAAAAGATAGCAGACCGCTATTATCAGGAAGCCGCGATAAAAGCAGTATGCCAGAGCTTTGATGAAAAGAATCGGAGAAAAGCCCTGCTTGTTATGGCCACAGGTTCCGGAAAAACCAGAACAGTAATGGCTTTGTGCAAGGTACTGGTTGATGCGGGCTGGGTAAAGAATATACTTTTTCTGGCGGACAGAAATTCACTGGTAACACAGGCGAAAAGAAGTTTTGTAAACTGGATGCAGGATTTTTCCTGTACAAATCTGGTTGAAGAAAAGAATAATTATATGTCGCGATGTGTTTTCTCCACATATCAGACCATGATAAACTGTATTGATACGATAAATGACAAAGAAGGAAAAGTTTTTACCAGTGGCCATTTTGATCTGATCATTTGTGATGAAGCGCACAGATCCATTTATAATAAATATAAAGATATTTTTACATATTTTGATGCACTGCTTGTAGGACTTACCGCAACACCGAAAGATGAGATTGACAAAAATACATATGAAGTGTTTGAACTGGCAAACGGAGATCCCACTTATGGATATGATCTGGCGCAGGCGGTTAAGGATGGATATCTGGTTGATTATCTTTCGGTGGAATCCAGGGTGAAATTTATTGATCAGGGAATTGTATATGATGAACTTTCAGAAGCAGATAAAGAAATCTATGAAAATACTTTTGAAGACGAAAATGGAAAGCTTCCGGAAGCGATAAATTCGGCTGCATTGAATACCTGGATTTTTAACGAAGATACCATTAAAAAAATTCTTCATGTCCTGATGAGAGATGGAATTAAAATTGAATACGGACAGAAGATTGGAAAAACAATTATTTTTGCGAAAAATCATGATCATGCGGAAAAGATCCTTGAGATTTTTAATAAGGAATATCCGCATTTAAAGAATTATGCTATGGTGATCGATAACAGAATGAAATATGCACAGAGTGCAATTGATGAGTTTTCAGATCCGAAAAAACTACCGCAGATCGCAATTTCTGTAGATATGTTAGATACGGGAATTGATGTACCTGAAGTTCTTAATCTTGTATTCTTTAAGAAAGTTATGAGTAAAGCAAAATTCTGGCAGATGATCGGGCGAGGAACAAGACTATGCCCGGGATTGTTGGATGGGGAAGATAAGAAAAAGTTTTACATTTTCGATTTTTGTGGAAATTTTGAGTTTTTCCGAATGAATAAAGGAAAAGTGAGTGCGAATCTGATGGCGTTGCAAAGTGCGGTTTTTAATCTTCAGTTTGAGATTTCGTACAAGCTTCAGGATATTAAATATCAGACAGATAAATTAACTGCGTACAGGACTGCACTTGTAAAGCACATGACTGAAAAAGTAAAAGAGCTCCCAAGAGATAGTTTTACAGTTCGCCAACATTTGAAATATGTAGAATTATATTCAGAAGAGTCGAACTATCAGATGCTTACTTATGAAGATACTTTACTTGTACGGGAAGAGGTTGCACCCTTGATTTTGCCTGAAAGTGATGAAGTAACAGCAGTACGTTTTGATGCACTTATGTATGGAATAGAACTTGCATCTCTGGTTGGAAAGAAATATACAAGTGCGCGAAAAGATCTTTTAAAAAAGGTTTCCGGAATTGCCGGAGTGGCAAATATACCGGAGATTCAGGCACAGACAGAGCTGATCAATCAGATTTTGCATACAGATTATGTGGAAAATGCAGGAATCGATGAATTTGAAAATATCAGGGAAAATCTGAGAGATCTTATGAAGTATATTCCGGATAAGAGCAGGAATAAATATATGACCAATTTTACAGACGAAATTCTTTCAACGAAATGGAAAGAAGCAGAATTGGAAAACGATGATCTGGAAAATTATAAAGTACGGGTAGAATATTATGTCCGACAGCATCAGGATAACCATGTAATAGCTAAGCTGAAAAAGAATCAGTCACTTACAGAAAAAGATGTAGCTGAACTGGAAAAAATTCTCTGGAGCGAGCTTGGTACAAAAGAGGATTATGAAGCAGAATTTGGCAGAAAGCCATTGGGAGAATTTGTCAGAGAAATGGTAGGTCTTGATATGAATGCAGCAAAGGAAGCTTTTTCAAAGTATCTTGAGGATGTAAATCTGGACAGCAGGCAGATTTATTTTGTAAATCAGATCATTGAGTATATTGTTCATAATGGAATGATGAAAGATCTTTCTGTTTTGCTGGAATCTCCGTTTACGGATCGTGGGAGCATTTCGGAAATTTTTACAGATATGGGTGTTTGGCTTGGAATAAAAAAAGTCATTGATACGATCAACGCAAATGCTGCTGCATAAACATCCACCTCTGTAAACCATAAAATTTCAACCGGATTTACAATAAATTTAACCATAAATCCGGTTGACAAAACCCGGCCGGGAACGTTATAATGGCCGGGTTGATAAGATATTTTAAGAAAAAAGGCAGGTGAACAGAATGGACAGTTGTGATTCTCATGGGCGAAGTTGTAGCTCTCGGAGTGAAAGATGGAAAGAACAGAGAGGGATGAGAATGTTCCATTCTGTTTTAAGTGTACAGAATATTAT
>ENA-OPSJ01002908-OPSJ01002908.1-human-gut-metagenome-genome-assembly--contig:-NODE-2908-length-10327-cov-2.311332_pt1 | contig 10327 bp, 7 predicted proteins | sample MGYA00241801_ERZ501893 | MGnify/ENA primary metagenome ERZ501893 (study PRJEB25962, sample SAMEA2042219) | human gut metagenome | biome: human gut; feature: human-associated habitat; material: faeces...
GGCGGGAGCCACTTTCACCAACTGGTCCACGCGCGGCACGTATTTTCCGGCGCTTTGCCACATGTCGCGGAACACCAGGCTGAATTTTACTTCTCTTTTTTCCATTGTATGTTTTTCTTTTAAATTTCGATGACTGTTTGTGCTTATAAGCGTTCTACCTTGCTTACGCTTCCCTTGCCTCCGGTGATTTGGCTGACAGCCTCCCGGATGACGGCCAGTGTCTGGGCGTCGATAGCCGTGGTCGTACCGGGTGCGGGCTTCCGTTTCGGAGCCACCGTTTCTTCGGGGGCTACTTTGTTGACTATCTGAATCAGCCATTTGCCCAACTGGATGACAATCATAAGGATGATGAACACCGTAACCATGCCCACCACCATGAGTTGTAATGCTAAACCTATGTTTTCCATTGTTTTGGTGATAATTTATTATGTGATTTTGTTCTTTTGTGTCTGTTTCATGTTATTGCCTGCTAAATTACGAAAATTTCTTGTGGAACGGAAGAATAAGTGTAGAAAAATATTCTTAAAAAATGCAATCTCGGTATTTGGTTTGTATGGAGGTTTTTCAGGAGTTTCCGATAACCTTGTTTGAGATAAATGACACGAAAATGTGGCTTTCTGGGACAAAAAGAAAGATAAAGACCGATTTCGGGGAGAAAGAAATCAGCGTAGAAAACACCTTTCGGGCAATTTTCACTTTATTTTCTATATGTTTTTTTGCATTTTGGGTTGTATTTTAATCTTTGTTAAAGATGTTGAGGCGTCAAGCACAGCCAAATAATTTTTCGTTGGGCTGAAAAAACATTTTTTTTCTCCGCAGGATGTGGAAAAAACATCTGTCCGATGGCGTGCCGACGGGTAGAAACCAGTGTGGGGAAGTGCGTAAATCGCCCTCTTTTTCTCTATTTGGAGGTCGGAAGTTGTCGAAATCAGGATGGCACGATGAGAGGTGAATTTTCTTTGGGGCTTACGTGCTTCTTGCCTGTTTGCGCGTTGTATGCCTCATTCTTGTGCAAAAAGTAAGCAAAAGTCGTGGCGGGGGTGACACGAAGGGTTTCTGCAAATGCGTGAGAATCGTTTCTTTTCTTCGTGTGTACCTGCATGTCCGGAATATGCGATTCTGAGGAGGCGGAAGTGACAATTTGGCAAAATGATATTTAGACAAAAAGACATAAGAACAGAAAGTTAAGGAGAGACATAAGGACAAGGGGATAAAATGGTATTAAGACATAAGAACAAAAGAACATATTTTTCAAGTCTTAAAAGGCTTTTTGTTCTTTTGTTCTTATGTCTAAAACATAGATATTCTGTCTAAAAACAGTTCATACCGATGTCCGGGTCCTTATCTTTCCGCTTCGATTTCCACCCCGGCTTCGCGGCAATCGGCCCCCATAGGCGGATTTTCCTTGGTCAGGGCCAGACGGTCGTCGAAGAGTCTTTGAAGGATTCTTCCCGCCACATGTTCCAATAATTTTGAAGGGATGTCCATTTCCGTCTTGATACTTTCATATAAGTCGGCATAGCTCACTGTGCCCTCCAACCGGTCGGTCTGCATGGCCTCGTTGAAATCCGTGTCGGCTTCTATCCCGACGTGGAAATAAGCACCTGTCAGTTGTTCTTGCGGATCCACGCCATGGTGGGCATAGAAACGTACGCGGGGCAGCAGGATGCGGCTGTTCTTCACTTTCATAGAGCCTATCCGCATCTGGAGGCGCCGCAGTGCTTACAGATGAGGCATCCTTCTTGATATACCAACGATTCGTGACCGCAGTTCGGGCATTTCATACCTTTGGCTTCCGTGCCGTCCGTGATGTATTTCTTCAGGGCACGTTCCACACCGTTTTTCCAAGTGTTGATACTTTCGCTTTCCAACTGTAGCGAGCCGACAAGCTTGATGACGTGTTCGAGCGGCATGCGGTAACGCAGCACACCGGAAATCAGTTTGGCGTAGTTCCAATATTCCTTGTTGAACTTCTCGGAAAGCCCTTCCACGGTGGTCTTGTATCCCTTCTTGTTTTCGAACTGGAAGTCGTAACGTTTGTTGCCGTCTTCGTCCGTATTCTTGATGATACGTCCTTTCATAACGCTTTTCGGAAGGACGATGCCCTCGTCGTCGTCCTGAATACCCGTGAAGATTTCATAGGGATAGCCGTTCAACAGTCCGACGAAAGCCACCCATTTTTCTTTGTTGTTCTGGAAGCGTACCACGTCGCATTCCAATACCTGCGGACGTTTTTCCGTCACTTCGGGACTTTTGCAGGGAAGTTCCGGTTGTTTTTTCTCGTTCTTCACGGAAATCATCACGCCCGAACGCGAACCGTCGCGATAGATGGTACAACCCTTGCATCCCGAACGCCAGGCTTCCACATAGAGTTGATTGACCAGTTCTTCGTCCACATTGTTCGGCAGGTTGACCGTCACGCTGATACTGTGGTCCACCCACTTCTGGATGGCTCCCTGCATTTTGACTTTCATCAGCCAGTCCACGTCGTTGGCCGTGGCCTTATAATAAGGAGAGCGTGCCACCAATTCGTCGATTTCCTCTTGCGTGTAACGTTTCTCCGTGTCGTAGCCGTTGATTTTCATCCACGTGAGGAACTTATGGTGATAGACGATGTATTCCTCGAAGGCGTCGCCCGTCTCGTCGATGAAGTCGATATGTACTTCCGGGTCGTTCGGGTTGACTTTGCGCCGACGTTTGTACACGGGCAGGAATACCGGTTCGATGCCGGATGTGGTTTGCGTCATGAGGCTGGTCGTCCCCGTCGGGGCAATGGTGAGGCAAGCGATGTTGCGTCGTCCGTATTTTACCATGTTTTCATACAGTTCCGGGTCAGCCTCACGCAAACGGTTGATGAACGGGTTGTTCTTTTCGCGTTCGGCGTCGAAGATTTCAAACGCCCCGCGTTCTTTGGCCATCTGTACCGATGAGCGGTATGCCTGCAGGGCCACGGTCTTGTGTACTTCCACGGCAAAGTCCGTGGCTTCTTGCGTGCCGTAACGGAGGCCGAGTGCGGCCAGCATGTCGCCTTCTGCCGTGATGCCTACGCCTGTACGCCGTCCCTGTCCGCTTTTCTTGTATATCTTTTCCCACAAATGACGTTCCGTGCCCTTTACTTCCTCGGATTCCGGGTCGGCGTCTATTTTTTGGAGAATCATTTCAATCTTTTCCAGTTCCAGGTCGATGATGTCGTCCATCAGCCGTTGGGCCAGTTGCACATGTTTCTTGAACAAATCGAAATCGAAATAGGCTTCCGGCGTGAACGGGTTGACCACGTAAGCATAAAGGTTGATGGCCAACAGGCGGCAACTGTCATACGGGCAGAGCGGTATCTCGCCGCAAGGATTCGTACTCACAGTACGGAAACCGAGATCGGCATAGCAGTCGGGTACGGATTCGCGCAGAATCGTGTCCCAGAATAAGACACCTGGCTCGGCGCTTTTCCATGCGTTGTGCACGATCTTCTTCCACAAATCCTGCGCGCTGATGTTCTTGGCCACCATGGGCGACGAACTGTCAATGGGGTATTGCTGCGTGTAGGATTGCCCTTCGATGGCAGCGTGCATGAATTCATCGTCGATCTTGACGGATACGTTCGCTCCCGTCACTTTGCCTTCGGTCATTTTGGCATCGATGAAAGCCTCGGCGTCGGGGTGCTTGATACTGACAGACAGCATCAGTGCGCCGCGCCGTCCGTCTTGTGCCACCTCGCGGGTCGAGTTGCTGTAGCGTTCCATGAAAGGAACGAGGCCTGTGGAAGTCAGGGCCGAATTTTTCACCGGCGAACCTTTCGGGCGGATGTGCGACAAGTCATGGCCTACGCCGCCGCGCCGTTTCATCAGTTGCACCTGTTCTTCGTCGATGCGGATGATGCCGCCGTATGAGTCGGCTTGTCCGTCCAGACCGATGACGAAGCAGTTGGAAAGCGATGCGATTTGGTGATTGTTGCCGATTCCGGTCATGGGACTACCTGCCGGAATGATGTATTTGAAGTGATCAAGAAGTCCGAATATTTCTTCTGCTTTGAGCGGATTCTCATATTTATTCTCGATGCGGGCGATTTCGTTCGCGATACGCCAGTGCATGCCTTCGGGCGATACTTCATAAATATGACCGTATGAGTCTTTCATGGAGTACTTGTTCACCCAAACCCTTGCGGCCAGTTCGTCCCCCTTGAAATATTGAAGGGCTGCCTCAAAGGCTTCGTCATAACTGTAAGTCTTCTCTTTCACGACTGTTTGAATTTAAATGGTTTACTTTAGGATTCCGTTATCAGATTTTGTAGAAGCAATAGCGGTCAATCCGGAAGGATGTTGCAAAACTACACATGTTTTCTGATATGACCAAAAGAAAAACTTAAAATCTTGTCTTTTCATGCAAAGTTTTCCATTCTTGTGTGTTATTCACCTGATTATAAGTACTATGTGTTTTTGGCGAATCGGAAAAGTTATCCGAAAATGAAAATCTTATGAAATAAAAACCTTTGAAATCTAATCTATTATGAATCATTTTGTGTATCTTTGCCCGAAGTAAAAAACGAATGAATCATGGAAACAGTAAAGAACCGTAGAAGTATTCGGAAGTATGCCGGAAAACCGGTGGATGAGGAGTTGTTACGCCGTCTTTTGGAGGTGTCGGAAAGGACACAGACCATGGGGAACATGCAGCTCTACAGCGTGGTGGTGACGCGTAGCGAAGAGATGAAAAAACGTTTGGCGCCGGCGCATTTCAATCAGCCTATGGTGACTCAGGCGCCTGTGATCCTGACGATATGTGCGGATTTCAACCGTACGGTCAAATGGGCGGAGCAGCGCAAGGCGCATCCCGGATATGACAATTTTCTTTCATTTTTGAATGCCGCTACGGATGCGCTGTTGTTTACGCAGACATTTTGCAATTTGGCCGAGGCGGAAGGGCTAGGGATTTGTTATTTAGGTACGACTTTATATATGCCGTCCCAAATTATCGACATCTTGCAGTTGCCCCGCTTGGTGATGCCGGTGGCGACACTCACCGTCGGATGGCCCGATGAACATCCCGAGCAGACCGACCGTCTGCCTTTGGAGGCTGTGGTACATGAAGAGACCTATCACGACTATATCCCCGAAACTATCGACCGATATTACGGGCCGAAAGAACAATTACCAGAGAACAGGCATTTTGTGGAAATCAACCACAAGGAGACGCTGGCTCAAATCTTCACGGATATCCGTTACACCCGTAAGGATAACGAAGCTATGAGCCGGGGCATGTTGGAGGCTTTGAAACGTCAGGGGTTTTTAGACTGACGGGCGCAGGCATGCGTCGCAAGGGCGTGCCTTTTACTTTGTGTTAAATAAACTTAACGGGGGGGGTAAAAAAGCTTTGCCTCCCTTTTTGTTTTGTCGGAGTTTCAGTATTTTTGAAGCCGTATAAAACCAACTTTAAAAAAATAAGTGTATGAAGAAGATCTTACTTTTATTGTGCTTGTTCTTAGGCATGCAGACTTATGCCCAAGACGAGGTGAGAGAGTTGACTACGGTGATAAAGGTCACCCCGTCGTCTTCCGAGCGTTTCGACGTGGCGCAGTTGCAACTTGAACTCAACGGGCAGGGGATGCCTGAGAATGGGTTTGTTTGGGATGCAACTTCCAGTAGTTTCAAGGGCAAGTTGTCTTATAATCCTTACGAGGATAACTTCATCCGGCTTTACATGCCGGACCAGTCGATTTCTTACGAAGGGCCGATCCTTTTTGATTTCTATAACCCGGAAATTACGACGGTGGAGGTGGATGCGGATTTCTCTCCTTATCATTATGTGAGTTTCACGTCGGGCAGTCCGGAGGATTACAATGTAGAGTTGGATTATATAGGACTTTCCGATGGCAGCAGTTGGAATAGCTCTTATCCTGGTGTGCAGATTCGGCAGATGGATGACGGCGAATATCTGCGTACAGGTGAGTACATTTATGAACTGTCTGCGTTTACGCCCGAAGGAATCAGCGTAGATGTGAAAAACGGTAACGTGACCGTAGAGGATGAAGATGTAGCTGTGACTACGGCGGAGAAATTGGATGATATGACACTGGTCACTTTTCAGGTCAAAGATGCTGAGGGGAAACCGGGCGAAGCCGAGGTCATTCTTCTCCAAGCGAATTTAGATTTGTCTACCGATGAACAGGGGAGCGTGCAGGGATATCTTCAGCCCGGTACATATTACTATTATCCTGAGATGGAAGGCAACTATTTGGCTTCTCCTGCAACGGATTTGGCTACTTTTACGGCTTCAGGGAAAACTACCACTGTGGATTATTCTTTCCAAAACAAAGGGTATAAACCCGTGGTCTTCCGTACGGAAGGCGATGTGCAGTCCGGAAGTTTGACGATTTCTCCCGTCGGCATGGAGTATGATGAGTTTTATGTGAATAATATAGACTTCCCTTATACCGTTTACATGGTAGATGGTTTGTATAAGTATGGAGTGCAACCTGCTTACAATCCCCCAATGTATTTCGAAGTGGAACACGGGCTTGTGAATACGGCAGAAAACCGTGACGTGGTTTGCGCTTTCCATTCCTCCGATTATGGGACGATGCGTTTCAAGTTGAAAGGGGCGGAAGAAGGTCATTATTATGGTATCCATGTAAGGCGTGGGGAAGACGGTTGGTCGACCGGTTTCAATCAGATTGACGAGGAAAATGGCGTTTCCGGTACATGGGAGGCCGAGTTGGGTTTGAAAACCGGAGCATACACTTATGCGTTGGAAAGGCAGGATTATGCCACGCAGCAAGTAGACTTCCTGACACTCGGTGCGTTTGATATGGAGGAGCAGCAGGAGGTTGAGATAGATTTGTCAAAGACGGAGAGTGTGCCGGTCGAAGTCTCCGTGGCGAATTTGCCGGACTTCATGGAAGGGCGGTCGTTCACGTGCGAGGTCAGTACGTCCCGGGGTGAAAGACTGTGGCAGTTCCGCATAGAAAGCGGAGAGACGAAGTTCCAGACCCGTTTGCCGAAAGGGGAATATGTTTTCAACTGGAACAGTTATTCCTCTTATTCGGGAGAAGATGGCATAGAGCTTGATTACGTGGCGCATGAGACCGTAGAAAGTGTATCGGACAAGGTGGTATTGGACTTCAGTCGTCTGGCATATGCTCGTGTGAAGACCGTTGTGCCCGACGGATTGGAGGCGGATTATTGCAATGTGTCCACCGGAGGGGATTTCATCACTGAGATAGAATTCGAGGGCAGTAGTATGGCGACTTATGTCATACTCGACCCCGGTCAATATGACATACAGGCCACGGCTTCGGATTACGAAGGGTTTGATGTGCATGTATCCGATTTGCAGGCTGTGACATTGGAGGCAGGCCGTTTGACTGACGTGGAACTCAACATAGACCGCAAGCAGGAGGGTATCTTGGTTGAACTGGAAGTAGAGAACGTAAAAGGGCACAATCTGGCAGGGGCTACCGTGACGCTGAATGGTAAAGTGTATCGGACGAATGCTTCCGGTTATCTGACTTTGGCCGATGTGCGTGGTGACGAAATCCGTATGAAAGTGGAAGCTGAAGGCTACTTGCCTTTTGAAAAGGTGTATGCCGTGAGTGACATTTACCGTTATGTCGGAGAAACTTATATGAATGTGGTGCTTATGCCTAAGGGTGGTTCTTCTGTTTCAGCGGTCGAGACCGATGGTCCGTTAAGTGTGGAACGCACGGTCGTGGATGGTCGTATTGTCATTTCCAATGCCACGGATAAAGTCTGGAACGTGCGCTTGGTGTCATTGTCGGGAGCCGTCGTGGCACAGGACGAAGTGCCTGCGGGGACAACCGAATTGCAAGTGGGGCACTTGCGTAAAGGTATGTATCTCTTGAATTTGTATCGCGACGGAATACAGAAGACCATCAAGGTCATTAAGAAATAAGGCTCGGATATGGGGTCGGCTAAAAAAGATGTGACGCATGCAGGAAAAACCTTCGCATGCGTCACTTTTTTTAAGTATCAGAGGTTTTCTCTTCTTACTTAATCAGGCGGATGATGGCTACACAATTCCATTGCGTGTCCGTAGTGTCGTCATAGGGTTGCCGTGCTGTGCCGATAGCCTTGGTCTCTATGCGCGAAGCATCGGCCTTGTAAGTGTCTACCAGTTGTTTGCGTACATATTCCGCACGTTGCTGTGCCAACTTGTGGTTGTAGTCTTCCGATCCGGAAGTGGCATCGGCGTAACCTTCGATGCGGACAACGGCCTTCGGATGTTCACGCAGATAGCGTGCCACTTCGTAGATTTGCGTTTCCTGCCCCTTGTATGCCATTGAGCGGTTCACGGCAAACCGGACGGATGCCATAACCACACCGAGAATGTTCCTGTGGTCAGGTACAAACTCTATCACTTTGTCACGTCCCGGCACTTCGCGCACGAATACCGTATCCGTGCGGTAGCGGAAGGTCTCTACCGGAACTTTCACCGTCGGCTTGCGGAAGGCACGTCTGCCCGGATAGAAACTCACGCCCACCTGTACGGCCATGGAGGCCATGTATCGGTCGGTCACGGGGTTGACATAATTGTCCGTCCATCCGGCGGTCACGTCCAGGTTCACGTCCACCATGCGGTGCACGGCAAAACGGTTACGCACGCCGGCGTGTCCGGTAAAGAGGTTTTCCTTGGTGGAACCGCGGTAGGCAAACATGTGTGCATACCCGATACCGATATAGGGCACCAAATCGTAGGGCGCTCCCTTGCGTTCCCGTCCGGCAATCAGATTCAGCAGGCTGAACCGGATGTCGGCGTTCAGTCCCATATAGCGCAGGTAGTAACGGAACGAGCCGTCATAACCCACATCCACCCGGTTGAGCGGCGAGAAAGGGTCGGAGGCGCCCCCCGGTCGGAAGCCGTTGAAACTATAACCCTCGGCGGCGAAATGTATGCCCCAAAAAGGGTTGAACCACTTGCCCACACCCAATGAGAAAGAGGGGGTGATTTGCTTGCCGAAGGCTATATCCTTCCAGCCCGGAGCGAAGAGCGTCTGCACGCCGCCTCCGACATCGATATAAAGATTACTGCCGAAATCTTCCCAAACAGACGGCTCGTGTGTCTGGGCTGTAACCGTAGCTCCCGACAGGAGAAGCAAGGCACTTGGTAAAAAATGTTTTATATTCATGCTTTCTTCTTTTTATTCGATGACTTGCAATGTGATGCCCATAGGCTGGTTGCGGCTGCCGATGGCGCCTCCGGCCTCAAAATCGAACACTTTGTTGCAGGTAAACATATAGCGGTTGCCCGGATGATAGTATTTCAGGACAAACTCTTCGTTGACTCCCAATGTTCCGACCACTTGCATGTCGTATATCAGCTGTCCGTCATACAGTTCGGCTTTGGCCACGCCGCGGCACTCATCGCCCACAAAGGCTGCCAGCAGGTCGCCTTCGGCCAGCGTGGTGTTGGTGGCCTCATAGTGTTCCACGGCAAATACGGCGCGCATGTTGACGAGCTTGAAGGCCGTTTCGAGCGGCAGCGTCTGATAGTCGGTCGTATTGCCCCAGGTGCCGGCATCGGCATAGGTCACACAGTCGGGGGTGGCAAACACATGCTTCAGCGAGTCGCTGTAAAAGCGGAAAGACACCTTGTCGCCCTTGCGTCCTTTCATCTTCAGCATGTAGTTTTCTTGCAGACGGTCCTGTACGATGCTGCACGGGTATCCGTTGACAAAAGCCGCCATGTCGTCACCCTCGCGCATATAGGGGCGCAAGGTTTCGGGCAGACGTACATAGAGATCCATGAAGCCGTGTTCGTCCAGATTGATGTTCAGCGTCTGCTTGCCGGTATGCTGCATGTAGAACGGCACTTCATAGGTATAGACGTCCTTGAGTGTAGCGGTGTAATATTTGAACGCAAACTGTTCCGACACGTTACGTCCCCACATACGGAAACGGAACACAAAGTTGCCGTTGTCATCGGTTTCGGCTGTGCCCATGCCGCGACACTCGTCGCCTACGAAAGCGGCCACCATATCGCCGTCGGCCACGGTTGCATCGTCAAAACTACTCAGGTCTACACTCACCTCCACATCCATGTAATAGGGGAGTTCACCCTGTGAATTCCAGGTCATCTCGGTAGGCGTGTCCACGCTTCCCATCGTGATGTCCGCCTCGAAGGGAACACGTTCGGAGGCGATGAAAATCTCCTGCTTTCGTGCACTGTAATAGCGGAATTCCACTTCGCGCACTTCGCTCTGGTCGGCTTTCACCTGCAACAGGTAGAGGGTCTCGCCGTCGGCTCCCTCTATCTGTTCCGCCACGCCGCGGCATTCCGTGCCGATGAAGGCGGCCAGCCGGGCGTCAGCCGTGATGTC
>ENA-OPSJ01002909-OPSJ01002909.1-human-gut-metagenome-genome-assembly--contig:-NODE-2909-length-10326-cov-3.480479_pt1 | contig 10326 bp, 8 predicted proteins | sample MGYA00241801_ERZ501893 | MGnify/ENA primary metagenome ERZ501893 (study PRJEB25962, sample SAMEA2042219) | human gut metagenome | biome: human gut; feature: human-associated habitat; material: faeces...
CAACTAAGATGTCTCCTGGTCTTACTTCTGCACCAATTCTTATAATTCCGTTTTCATCTAGATCTTTTAATGCATCATCACCAACATTTGGAATATCTCTTGTGATTTCTTCTGCACCTAGTTTTGTATCACGGCATTCACAATCATATTCTTCAATATGAATTGATGTGAATACATCTTCTTGTACTAATCTTTCATTTAAAAGAATAGCGTCCTCGTAGTTGTAACCTTCCCATGTAGAGAATGCGACAAGCATGTTTTTACCTAATGCCATTTCTCCATCTTTTGTTGCAGGTCCATCTGCTAAGGCATCACCTTTTTTAACCATCTCACCTTTTTTTACAATAGGTCTTTGATTTATACATGTTCCCCCATTTGTTCTCTTGAATTTACGCAATTTATGTACAACTGTTTTTCCATTATTGTATTTCATTGTGATAGCATTACCTGTAACTTTTTCTACAAATCCATCATCTTCTGCTAAAACTAAGATTCCAGAGTCCATTGCAGCTCTATATTCTATACCTGTTGCAATTATTGGAGCTTCTGTTGTCATTAATGGAACTGCTTGACGTTGCATGTTTGAACCCATCAATGATCTTTTAGCATCATCGTTTTCCAAGAATGGAATCATGGCTGCTGCTATTGATACTAATTGTTTTGGTGATACATCTATATATTGAACTTCGTTTTTATCAACTTCTATAATTTCATTTTTACGTCTTACACGTATACGTTGGTTTATAAATTCTCCACTTTCTGTCATTGGCTCTGATGCTTGAGCTATTGTATAATTATCTTCAACATCTGCACTCATATATTCTACTATATCTGTTACTTTATGTGTTTCTGGGTCAATTTTTCTGTATGGTGTTTCTATAAATCCATATTCATTAATACTTGCAAATGAAGATAATGCAGATATTAATCCGATATTTGGTCCTTCTGGCGATTCTATTGGACATAATCTACCATAGTGTGTATAGTGAATATCACGTACTTCGAATCCAGCTCTTTCTCTTGAAAGTCCTCCAGGTCCTAATGCTGAAATTCTTCTTTTATGTGTTAATTCTGAAAGTGGATTTGTTTGATCCATGAATTGTGATAATTGTGAACTTCCAAAGAATTCTCTTATTGATGATGTTATTGGTTTTGTGTTTATTAATGTTTGTGGTGTTATAACATCTAAGTCTTGGATTGTCATTCTTTCACGTACTACTCTTTCAAGTCTTGTTAAACCGATTCTAAATTGGTTTTGTAATAATTCTCCAACACATCTTATTCTACGGTTTGCTAAGTGGTCTATATCATCTTTCTTTCCTAATCCATTGTACATGTTTAATAGATAGTTAATTGAAGCAATTATATCTTCTGTTGTAATATGCTTTGGAACTAGTTCTTCATATCTCTCTTTTATTGTTTCCACTAAATTTTCTTCTGTTGTATTTTCCATAATGTTTTTTAATACTTCATAATTTACTTCTTCTTTGAAGTGTAAACTGCTTAAATCAACATTTGGTAATACTTTGTGGATATTTACTATTCCATTTCCTATTACTTTAACTTTTTTGTCACCTATTTTTAGGTTTACAATATTTATTCCTGCATTTTGAATATCTTCTGCAACTTCTGGTGTAATTACTTCTCCTGCTGTTACAAATACTTCTCCTGTTTCTTTGTCCATGATGTCTTCAAAAGCTATTTGATTTTTGATTCTATTTGCTATGCTTAATTTTTGGTTGAATTTGAATCTTCCTACTTTTGCTAAGTCATATCTTCTATTGTCAAAGAATAATCCATTAAATAGACTTCTTGCAGCTTCTACTGTTGGTAATTCTCCTGGTCTTAATTTTTTATAGATTTCTATTAGTGCTTCTTCTCCTGTTTTTATTGGATCTTTTTGAATTGTTGTTTCCAACAATGTTTCATCTCCAAATAAATCTCTTATTTGGTCGTCAGATACTAATCCAATTGCTCTTAATAATGTTGTTATTGGAATCTTTCTTGTTCTATCAACACGTACCCAGAATATGTCGTTTCCATCTGTTTCATATTCTATCCATGCTCCTCTTAATGGCATTACTGTTGATGTATATGTTTTCTTTCCTGTTTTTGTATCAAATATTTCGTCATAATAACATCCTGGTGAACGTACTAACTGACTTACTACAACTCTTTCTGCACCATTTATAATGAATGTTCCACTTTCTGTCATTAATGGAAAATCACCTAAATAAATTTCTTGTTCTTTGATTTCTCCTGATTCACGGTTTATTAATCTAACTTTTACGTGTAATCTTGCAGAATATGTAGCATCTCTTTCTTTTGCTTCTTCTTCTGTATATTTTGTTTTGTCTTCCATGTAATAATCGAAAAATTCTAGAACTAAATTTCCTGTATAATCTACTATCGGTGAAATGTCTTTTAATACTTCTCCAAGACCTTCTTCTATGAACCAATCATATGAGTCTTTTTGAACCTTGATTAGGTTTGGCATTTCAATGTAGTCTCCAACTTTTGAAAAATCTTTACGAGTTGTTCTTCCGAACTTAACTTCTTTGATATCCAAATAAATCACTCCTTAAAAAATATTAAGCAGATGTGAATGTTCTCTGTTTAGAAAAATCTCTTCTTGACTATATATTTTCATAAAACTTCAAATCTTGTCTGCTTCCACAATTTTATCCTCTTTATTTCCATATATGTAATTCTTATTTTTCTAATTTTTAACTGTTGTGAAATAATTTTTATTAATTTTCTCTTTGTAAAATGGCATAAAAATCCATTTTTAAAGTCATACATTATTATGATACCATAATTTTTCTTTGTTTGTCAATGGTTTGAGCACATTTTTTCGATAAATATTTTTATGTTTTAAACTAAAAAAATACCAGGAAATATTTCCTGATATTTTTTATATGGATCTACGACCTAGAAAAGTGAAACCCTGAAACCGACGCTGTTATAACTGGTCGTAAGATTACCAAGTCGGCGGACAGCTGGAAAGTAAACACCTGAATCGTAGTAACTGCCTCCTCGATTAGCACAAGGATATCTCGAATCAGAAGTAGATTCTAGCGTCCATTCACATACATTTCCGGCTAAATCATATATTCCTTGTTTACAAAAATCATCACTTGCTCCTGTTGATAATAATATGCCTGAGTTTGAGATTTTTGCTTTTTCTGTTGCACTTGTCCATCCTGAACCATTTGGTGCATATTTTAAGTTTTCATTTGTTATATTCCATAAATTATTATTATAATTTCCAAAATTTGTACTGTTTTCTTTCAAGTCTGCTTGACTTGTTCCTTTTGTTTCTAAATATTTTAATACTAAGTCCCATTGTACTCCAAACATTAAACTACTTGTATGATTTCCTGATTCCATATTACTTGCTAATGTTTGAGCTTGTATACATGTTACGTAATTGTATGGATATGCATTTTGTTTTATTACTGGTGTTTCTGTTGGTGCAACATTTGCTGAACCAGAAGTTTTTGGTGCATCCTCTATTCCTGTTTCATATTTTCCTATATAAAATCCTCCGTTTTGATATACACTTTTTAGCATCATTTTCTTTAATGAATAATATTCTTCACTTGTTAATCCCACGCCTGAATAATATTCATCTTTATAATTTGTTCCGTTTCTATATACATCTGTATATGTGTGTAAATCAGTTTCTATTGCTGTATATTCTTCATCTGTAAAATCCTTTATTTCTAACCCTGCTGTTTTATAGACTCTTTCTGCTTTTGGTACTTCTACCCATACATATTGATTTCCTGTACTGTCTTGGATTGTTAATCCATTCTTTAATGTTGTTCCTTTTACTTGTGTAAATCCTGTTGGTAAGTATGGTCTTGTTTCATTACTTGATACTGATGTTGAGCCTCCATTTGTTTCTTCTCCTGGTTGTTTTGGCTCTGCTGTTAATGTTACATCTATATCTGAATTTAAGTCTTCTTTTGTTTCATCTATTGGTGTTTTTAGTAATCTTACTGTTACCTTTAATGTGGTTTCTTCTTGTGCTTTTAATGTTGTTTTTTCTAGTGAACAAATTACCTCAAAATACGTTTGATTTGAACTTGTTGCTTCTGCTGTTAAATCAGCTGATATATCTGAGCTTAAATTTTTTACTGTATATGTCGCTACTGCTTCATCTCCTTTGGCTGATAGTCCTGTTACCTTTACACTTCCTTTGGCTTTATCATCAGATTGTATTGTGGCTGTTGTTGTTCCTTTTCCACTTGTAGTTGGTGTTCCTGTAAATTCCACTTTAAAGTTTTCTTGTTTTGCTTGTGCATTTCCTACACCATTTATGTTTAAGCCTACATTAGTTATTGCAGCATATGCCACTGCAACTAATATTATTGCTACTAGTAGTACTCCGCCAACCAGTCTTGTGTTCTTTCCAACCATGTTTATTTTTTCCTCCTTTTTTGCTTTTCCTATCAATTGGGATACGCTCTTGAGAATTGATTTTTTAATCACAACTTTAGTATAATCTATCTATTTATGTTTGTCTAGTACTTTTTTATTTTTCTAGTTTTTTATTTGCACATTTTATTTCGTTTTTTTGTGCTTAAAAATATAAAATTTGAACATTTTCAAAAATAAATTTTATTCTATATCCTTGACTTTTTTATATGTTATAGTAAAATAGAATAAGTTTTATTTAAGGAGGAATACAATGGCAAGTTTACCATTAATCGTAAAATACCTAATAGTTTTTGTTATCTCTATGGTTCCAATAGTAGAATTAAGAGGTGCAATTCCTATTGCTGAAAGTCTTGGATTAAATATTGCATTATATTATCCAATAGCAATTATAGGAAACATGCTTCCTGTGCCTGTAATATATTTATTTGCCAGAAAAGTACTTGAATGGGGAAAAGATAAAAAACTAACAAAGAAATTTTTCACATGGTGTTTAGAAAAAGGTGAAAAGGGTGGAGAAAAATTAAAAAAATCTGCTGGTAATAGTGGAATATTCTGGGCATTGTTATTATTTGTTGGCATCCCTTTACCAGGAACAGGTGCTTGGACTGGAACATTAGCAGCAAGTTTTCTAAATCTCGATTTCAAAACAAGCATATCCGCAGTTGCTCTTGGAGTAATATTAGCAGGTATTATAATGTCTTTAGGTAGTAAAATTGTTGCTACTCTTGGATGGTCAGGAGTTATAGCAATTATTGCACTAATATTAGTAGCTATCTTAGTCTCTGTTTTTGTAAAGAAAAAACGTTATGCAAAAAGATAATTTATATTATATGCACCTACAATTGGGTGCATATTTATTTTGTTTTATATTATAAAATAGTTGCACAAGGAGGAAAAAAATGAACAAATTAAAAATACCAGAAAACCATAGCGGAATAAGTAAAACTTTACGCTTGCCAGAAAACATCGTAGAAAAAGTACAAACTTTAGCGAATTTAAAAAATCTTTCCTTTAACAGAACCATTATTTCTTTACTCGAATTTAGTTTAGAAAATCTTGATGATACTGACAAAGAAATCCTAAATAACACACTCAATTAAATAAAATAAGATTTTCTGAAAAAAAGAAAATCTTATTTTTTAACTTATAAACCTAATTCTATTTTTGTATCATTATCTAAGAACAAAACTATTTTGTTTTCACTGATCTCAACTTGATATACTTGATTAAAATTTAATGATAAATATACTTCTTTAGTCTCATCTCTTAAATTTAAAGTGTCATATTGAATTTTATACATCATTTTTTCTATAAAAAACTGATTTAATATAAACCCACTTTGGCTGACTCTAACCGTCTTCTTTTGTAGTTTCTCTAAACATTTTTCTATTTTTACAATCATTTCTTTTTCCATTTTATTACCTCTTTCTAGTTATATTTTTCCCTTGTAACGCTTTTTTATTCTTTTTTCACCTCTCTTTTCCTAGCACAGTAAAAACTTACAATTTGATTTGTGCTTATTTTATTTGATTGTAATAAACGACAAAAGTGACCTAAATTAATTTGACTTAATTTTTTATTTTGATAAAACAAATTCTCGTGTCATCAATTTAACACGAGAATATAGTAACATTTTTTTTATTCTTTTTCAATACTTTTTAAGTATATTTCTTCTGGTTCTTATATTCAATCCAATCATCTATTATTATTTTTAAAACTGCAACCACTGGTACTGCTAGAAACATTCCTAGAACTCCCCAATAGGCTCCTCCTACAGTTACTGCGAATATAACTAATAATGGGCTTATTTCTAATGAATTTCCTATTATCTTTGGATTTATTATATTTGAATCAATTTGTTGTAATATTATTACAACTATTGCCATTATTAATGTTTGTGATACTCCTCCTGTTATAATTGTAATCAATATACTTATTGCTACTGCAACTATTGCTCCAAAGTATGGAATTATATTAAATAATCCTATCATAAATCCTAGTAAAACCGCATATTTAACTCCTATTATGCTCATTCCAATCGTTACTAAAATTCCAACAATGATTCCATCAATTAATTGTCCACTTATAAATTTAAAGAAAATTCTATTTGTACTATCAACATATGTTCCTATTTTTTCACATATTTTTTCATCAAATATTGCCATAGTCAATTTCTTGAAGAATCTAATTATTGAACCTCTTTGTAGTAATATGTACACAGAAACAACTACTGATACAAACACATCAAATATTCCGCTTGCAACACCTATTACACTTTTTATATATCCAGTTATTCTTTCTGTACTTATGTATTGTTTATAATCTGTTCCTTGAATTGATTCTCCCAATGCTTTTATAATATCTTGGGCTTGTTGACTTTTTAATATAGAATCTTCTGGCAACGCTCCCCATTTTTCCATTACAATATTCCAATAGTTTTGAATATTGCTTACTAACTCTATTACACTATCTATTACAACAGGTAATATTACATTTACTAACAATATAATTATTAAAATTGCTATAATATATGTTATTAAAACACTTATGCCTCTAGCTTTCTTTTTAATGAATTTTCTTTTAGACTTTTCAAATCCTTTTTCAATTCTTGATGCAGGTATGTATAGTAAATATGCCAATAACCCACCTGTTAAAAATGGAGCTATTACATCAAAAAATTTTCCTATAGCTTGTCCTATAGCTGTAAAATTATCTAAGAATTTATATACTATTATTATGGCTAAAGCTAATAAAAAATAATACATCCACTTTGAAAAGTTCTTTTTTACTTCATTCATACAATCACTCCTTATATTTCGATTTCCAAACCAACTGGGCAATGGTCACTACCATAAATTTCTGGATAGATTACTGCTTGTTTTATTTTATTTTCTATATCTTTTGATGTGATAAAATAATCAATTCTCCATCCGACATTTTTCTCTCTAGCTTTTCCCATATAAGACCACCAACTATAGCTGTCTGTTTTATCAGGATATAAATATCTAAAACTATCTGTAAAACCAGCTTGCAATAGTTCTGTCATCTTCCCTCTTTCTTCATCTGTAAATCCTGCATTTCCTCTATTAGTTTTTGGATTTTTTAAATCTATCTCCTCATGAGCTACATTCAAATCTCCACACATTATTACCGGCTTTGTTTCATTTAATTTTAGTAAATATTTTCTTACTTCATCTTCCCAAATCATTCTATAATTTAATCTTTCTAATTCTCTTTTTGCATTTGGGGTATAAATTGTAACCATATAGAATTTTTCAAATTCTAAAGTAATTACTCTTCCTTCTTTGTCATGTTCTTCTATTCCAATTCCATATTTTACAGTTATTGGTTCTTTTTTAGTAAAAATAGCAGTTCCAGAATATCCTTTTCTTTCTGCACTATTCCAATAACTTTTATATCCTTCAAATTCCAATTCTACTTGCTCTGGTTGACACTTTGTTTCTTGTATACAAAATATATCTGCATTTGCTTCATTAAAGAATTCTTTAAACCCTTTAGTTACACATGCTCTTATTCCATTTACATTCCATGATATTAATTTCATTTTAATTTTATTCCTTTCTATTATTACATGTACTTTTTATATATTATATATTAACATATTTTAATATTTTTAGCAATCAATTTTATTTTGCACACCTGAGATCGCTTTTTTTTGGTGCAAATTTGCACAGAAAAAAAGCGTTCTCAAGTGTGCAACAAAAAAAGAGAATCAGATAAATCATCTAATTCCCCTAAAATTTTATTGTAATTGTTTCATAACTTCTTCTGCGAAGTTTTCTTCTTTTTTCTCGATTCCTTCACCTTTTTCGAATCTAGCAAATTCTACTACTGTAGCATCTTTTAACACTTGTGCTACTTTCATGCTTGAATCTTTAACAAATTCTTGGTCTACTAAGCAGATTTCCTCATAGAATTTATTAATTCTTCCCATAACTATTTTTTCAGCAATAGCTTCTGGTTTTCCTTCATTCATTGTTTGTGCCTTTAAGATTTCTTTTTCTTTTTCTAATCTTTCAGCTGGAACTTGTTCTCTATTAACAAATTCTGGTTTTGCTGCTGCTATTTGCATACAAATATCTTTTGCTAATTCTTTATTTCCGTTTTTCATATTAACTAAAACTGCTATTTTTCCATCTCCATGAATATATTTTTCAATTAATCCATCTGTTGTTTCAAATCTTGCAAATCTTCTTACAGTCATATTTTCACCAATTGTAGCAATTTTATCTATTAATACTTCATTTACTGTTTTTCCTTCTACTGAAATTGAAGGTTCAGCTAATAAATCTTCTACTGTTGCAGGATTGTTTTTTACAACTTGTTTTGCGACATCCATTACAAATGTTTTAAATTCTTCATTTTTAGCAACAAAGTCTGTTTCTGAGTTAACTTCTACTATTGCTCCAACTTTTCCATCTTCTGAAATATAAGCTTCTACTATTCCTTCTGCAGCTACTCTTCCAGATTTTTTTGCAGCTTTTGCAATTCCTCTTTCACGTAATAATTCTGATGCTTTTTCTAAATCTCCATCTGTTTCTGTTAATACTCTTTTGCAGTCCATCATTCCTGCTCCTGTTTTTTCTCTAAGTTCTTTAACTAATGCAGCTGTAACCATTTTCACATTCCTCCTTAATATAAATAAGAGTAGAGCAGTTAGAGCCCCACTCTTTCATTTTAAACGTTATTATTCTTCTACTTTTTCTTCGTTTTCGCTAACAACTTGTTCCATTGATTCTGCTTCTTCTGAAACGTCTTGTTCTTCAACTGTTTCAAAGCTTTCACCTTGTTTTCCTTCAATAACCGCATTTGCCATAACATCAGCTATTAATTTAACTGCTCTTATAGCATCATCATTTCCTGGAATTGGGTAATCTAAATCTTCTGGATTGCAATTTGTATCTACTATTCCTACTGTTGGAATTCCTAATTTTTTAGCTTCTAATACTGCTATTCTTTCTTTTTTAGGATCTACTAAGAATATAACTCCTGGTAATTCTGTCATTTCTTTAATTCCACCAAGATTTTTTTCTAGTTTTTCCATTTCTTTCTTTAATAAGATTACTTCTTTTTTAGGTAATACATCAAATGTACCATCTTGTTCCATTGTTTCTAATTCTTTTAATCTTTGAATTCTTTTTTGGATTGTATCAAAGTTAGTTAACATTCCTCCTAACCATCTTTGATCTACATAGTACATTCCGCTCTTTATTGCTGCATCTTTCATGCATTCTTGAGCTTGTTTTTTTGTTCCTACAAATAGAACTGTTTTTCCTTCTTCTACTTGTTCTTTGATGAATTCATATGCTTCATCTATTTTCTTTGAAGCTTTTTGTAAGTCGATGATGTGAATTCCGTTTCTAGCTTGAAATATGTATTCAGCCATTCTTGGATCCCATCTTCTTGTTTGATGTCCAAAGTGAACACCTGCTTCTAGTAATTGTTTCATTGCAACTACTGCCATTTTTAATTCCTCCCTTTTTGTTATAACTTCCATAAAGTATCTGCATTTATATGGACCTTAATTCCTTTGGTTTTAAGGCACTTCCACATAAACTACTCTTTATGTGTTTTTTACGCTAATATTATATCATATTTTTTCGTTATGTCAATAGTTTTCGAATATTTTTACACAAATAATTTTCAGCAGATTTCTATCATTCCATCATTTCTTATTTTCCCTTTTATTACTATAAATTGATTCATTTTATAATTTCTATAAACATAATCAGCTCTAGCATTGTAAGCTTTTACTTTTTAGTAAATCTCATCACCTTCTTATATTTTTATGTCGACCATTTCTATTTTTTTCGCAAAAAAGAAGGTGTATAATACAATGTGCTTTATATTTCACACACT
>ENA-OPSJ01002915-OPSJ01002915.1-human-gut-metagenome-genome-assembly--contig:-NODE-2915-length-10314-cov-2.215518_pt1 | contig 10314 bp, 11 predicted proteins | sample MGYA00241801_ERZ501893 | MGnify/ENA primary metagenome ERZ501893 (study PRJEB25962, sample SAMEA2042219) | human gut metagenome | biome: human gut; feature: human-associated habitat; material: faeces...
CTACGGTGCGAATAAGCCCGAACGTGTTAAAAAGGGTATGTGGACAGCACTCGGTATGGGCGTTGTTTACACTGTCATAACAGGCATCCTGCTGCTTGTGTTTGCCGATCCGATTATAAGGCTTTTCACAAACGATGACGCAGTAGCCGCCTGCGGCGAAACCGCAATGAAATACTTCTGTCCGTTCTATTTCCTGCTTGCTATTATGAATGTGCTTGCGGGGGCTGTAAGAGGCACGGGCAAGAGCATTCCGCCGATGCTGATATTACTGTTCGCAATGTGCATTTTCAGAATATTCTGGATATGGCTCGTAGTGCCGCTTTTCCCGACTATTGACGGCGTTTATCTGCTGTACCCTGTTTCGTGGGTAATAGGCGTCGTGCTTATGGCATTGTACACATGGAAGGGTAAATGGATGCCGAAAATAGAATAAGGGCGGATAATTCAAGTGAATATAAGGATAACGCAGTGCTGTTGGTAGCGGCACTGCGTTGTTTTTAATATTATTTTTTGTTGCTGAAGTATTTTTGTCTGGGGCTTTTAGGCTTTTCCGGAAAAGTAAGATTTAGTTCATTACTTTCAACAAGAGGAGCGACTATTTTTGACATAACATAGTTTCTGGATTTTCCGATAAAGGCAACAATTTCATCTCTTGTACGAGGTATTGTACAGAATTCCAATAAGGATCGGTCGATTGGCTCATTCTCAACAAAAAATCCGTTTTTCATTGTAACCTTGAATTCGCCGCGTACCACTGAAAACCGAGGAGCAGGAAGACCTGCATTAGCAAATTCGTTTCGCATTGTCGGTATACCGGAGTATCTGTTTTCTGTGATTTTCAGCAATTCCAATATATTGGCTAAAGCGGCATTTCTTGTTTCAGGTCGTACTTTGCCTAATGCATCTATAGATATTTTTCCGTATAAACCGCCACTGTTGGTTATCTCCATACGATCACGATACATCTCTATTCTAATTGGGATATTTTCTGTGTGTATGCTGTAGTCACGATGAACCAAGGCGTTTAGTACAGCTTCACGAACTGCCTTTATTGGATATTCCGGCTTATCAACGCGTTGTCCGTTATCATCTATTATTGTTTTTGTGCGACTGTTTTTACGAACAAACTCTACCGCTTCTTCAAGCATATCCGGAATAGCTCCTGTTATTCTCATATTATCCAAGAATCGTTCACCGTCAATTCCGATAGTGCCTTGTTCGGTGCCGGGAAGAGAAATAGCAATAATACATAGTTGAGGAAAATATGTCTGCGGGTATATTGAAAATGTCATCAATCCTGCCAAAGTCGGCATTCCGTTATTTGTAACTCCCATAAGTTCAAGTATTTCGCTTTTGGATAGGTTATCAGAAAGATTTTTCCTTTCGTTTTTAACGGCTTTCAGATATGTTTCCATTCTTTCTTCGTTGATCATTGTAAAATTGCCATTATCTACTACTCTTATATCATCTCTCGTTCTTTTTCTGAAAGCCTCATAGCTATAAATTTCGTATTCGCTCATCAGCTCATCTGATTCGCCGACTCGTATATAAGATCCCTTTAAGCGTCCGACACCTTTGTAATAGACAGGGCGTTCAGATATATCAACCCCGGGTATTTCAGCTGAAACGATTGTTTTGCCATTCATACTGCACATTGTAAATAGTGCTCGTACAACCGGATCCATTTGCTTACATTGTTCGGTAACTCTCTTTTGCAAATCCTGGGGATCATAAACACCACAAATTTCATAATCGTTTGATTCGTCAATTCCGAATATGATAATTCCGCCGTTGTCTTGATTGGAAAAAGATGAGAGAGTATCAAATAGTTTTGTCGGACAATTTATTTTGGCAGCTTTCAATTCTATTGTTTGTGATTCCGATTTGATTTTTCTGATATCGGATACTAATTCAATCAGCTCTTCGGTTTGCATAAGCACTCTCCTTAATGTTACTGGTTATATTATACTTGTTTTTGTCAAGAAAATCAAGAATTAACACTAAAATGTGAAGAATCAACACTAAAACGAAGAACAACAACACTAAACCGTGAAAGATCAACACTAAAACGTGAAAGATCAACACTATAACGAAGAAGAACAACACAAAAACAAAGAAGAATTAACACTGAAAGCAAAAAATCAACACTGAAAACGCCCGAATATAAAAAATAAAGCCATAATAATTTATTCAAAGCATATTTTGCTATTGACGAAAACGATTACATATGCTATGATAGCGATGATGTATATTGCAGTTTGCGTAAAAAGCCAACAGCTGCAAGACGGAGGAGAACATGGAAAACAAGTATAGATTCAGGGATAGCTCGCTGTCGTTTGACGAGCGAGTAAAGGACCTTTTATCAAGGCTGACAATCAAGGAAAAGGCAGGACTTATGTCAAGTCATATGGCGGCTGTGCCTCGCCTTGATATAGGCGAGTGGTATGTCGGTGCGGAGGTTGCAAGGGGATATGTTTCGAGAAACCCCGATGAGCCGACGACCGTATTTCCCCAGCCCATCGGGCTTTCGGGAACGTTTGACACGGAGCTTATGGAAAAGGCGGGACTTGCGGCAGGCAAGGAGGCACGGGTGCTGAACAAACGCCACCCGAGCGGCCATCTGATGCTGTGGGGGCCTACCGTTGACCTGTGCAGAAATCCGCTCTGGGGCAGAAATGAGGAGGGCTACGGAGAGGACCCGTTTCTGACCGGAGAAATGTCGGCGGCATACACAAAAGGGCTTGCGAACAGGCACGGGGAGTACCTTCAGACCATCCCGACGCTGAAACATTTTTGCGCCAACAATACCGAAAACGAGCGTGGAACTGCCTCGTCCGATGTCGATATGAGGACGCTCAACGAGTATTACTATGCGGCATTTGAACGCCCGATAACCAGCGGCGGAGCATACTCTGTAATGGTGGCATATAACGAGCTTTCGGGTGTCCCGGCGGTTATAAATCCGGATATACAGAAAGTCCTCAAAGACAGATGGGGACTGGGATTCGTGGTAACTGACGGCGGCGATTTCTCGCAGAATGTAACGTTCCACAAATACAGCGAATCCCACGCAGAAACGATAGCCCTTGCGATAAAGAACGGTACGGACGTTATGACCGACTGCGAGGACGTGGTCGAGGCGGCGGTGTTTGAGGCATTAAACAGCGGACTTGTGTCGGAAGAGGATATAGACAAAGCGCTGTATAACAGTCTGCTTGCAAGGTTCAGACTTGGTGAATTTGACGAAAAACATCCATTCTCAGATGTGTGCGAGATGATGATTGACAATGAGGAGCATAAGCGCCTCAATCGCAGAGCAGCACTGGAACAGATGGTATTACTACGCAGTAGCGACATACTGCCGATTTATGATGAATGTAGCGTGGCTGTGGTCGGTATGAACGGTAATTGCAATCTTATGGATTGGTATACAGGTTATTCTTCATATAATACAACAATATTCGACGGAATAAAAGAAAGATACGAAAAAGCAGAATATGATAATGCCTGCGATCATATAGTAATAAAATCAAAGCTGACGGGAAAATATCTCGGTGTTGCAGATGATGATACGGTGAGTGCGATTTACGAAAAGGACGATCCGAGGGCACTTTTTGAAAAGGCGGAATACGGTCACGATGAAACAACGTACCGTTCGCTTTACAACAACAAATACATAACGGAAAACACCTGTAAGTGCGACAGCGAAAGCACTTACCGCTGGTATTCGCAGGAAATAATGAAACCGCAGAAACACGGAGATGAGGTACTGTACCGTACCTATTTCGGAAAGGCACTGGGCATCGATGAAAATGGAAAGCTGACGCTTGTAAGGCAGTACGGATTGACCGATGACAAGCTGTTTTGCGAGGAGGTCATATCGGACGGTATCAAGCGTGCCGCAGAGCTTGCGAAAAAAGCCGATGCGGTCATAGTCTGCGTTGGAAACGATCCGATGATAGTAGCCCGTGAAATGTATGACCGTAAGACGCTGTCACTGCCTGCACATGATTCTGCGCTTGCCAGAGCGGTTTACAGTGCCAACAACAAATGCGTAATGGCGGTGGTGTCAAGCTATCCGTTCTCGATATGCGAGGAGCAGGAATATATGCCGGCTATAATCTATACCACTCACGCAGGCCCGGAGCTTGGAAATGCTTTCGCCGATGTGATAAGTGGCAGATATTCTCCTGCCGGCAGACTGGCGCAGACGTGGTATAAAAGCAAATATGAGCTTGCACCGATAGAATGCTACAATATTATCGAAAACGATATGACATATCTTTACTACAGGGGAAAACCGCTCTATCCGTTCGGATACGGGCTTAGCTACGCAAAGTTTGAATATTCGGACTTTGACGTAAAGGAAAACGGTGATGTTATAAGCGTTTTGCTTGATGTCACAAATGTTTCCGAAACGGACAGTGACGAGGTAGTGCAGATATATTTCCGTATGGAAAATCCGTCGGTAAAACGTCCGCTAAGACAGCTTGTGGCTTTTGCCCGTGAGCATATCAAGGGTGGCAGTAAAAGGCATTTTGAATTTGATATAAAAAAGTCGGAACTGAGATTCTACGATGTCAGCCGTGAACGTTTTGCCGTAGAGCAGGGAAGATACACCTTTATGGCGGGTGCGTCAAGCGAGGATATAAGGCTTACAAAAACGATCGACGTAAGCGGTGAAAAAATACCTCCGAGAGAGCTTTGCAAGGGCATCAAGGCGAAAAATTACGACGGCAAATACGGGGCGAAAATGAAATACAGCAAAAAACTCGAACAGCACTATATGCTCGGCGGCGGACTTATCTACAACAACTGTGTACTCGGCGAAGCAGACAGTATAGAGATAGTATGCGGAAGCCGTGTCAATACGGGAAAAATAACCGTGCGTTACGGAGGAAAGACGTTATGCGAGGCAGAGGTAAAGCCAACGGTAGATGTTACCAAATTTGAAACGGTGACGGCACAGTTTGACAAGGCGGTGCTTGCCGGAATCGACAGGGAGAAGCCTGCTGTGTTTGAGCTGTGGGTGCCGGAACAGATATATATTCTCGGCTTTAGGACTTATTGATATTTTCAATCTGAAGTGATGCTAAAGGACGGTGACGGCGGTTTTATCCGCCTTAGCCGTCCGTTTTTTATGGTACGGGGTATTACTGTGCTGTATGATAGGGTTGGGTGTTTTGCGGCATCAGGACGGTGAAAATATATTGTTGACAAGGCGGAGAATATGTGGTAATATATTATTAGATTTCTAACAGTTTAAATGCGAATTTAAAATATTTCCGGAGGTACTAATGGAAAATTCACTTCATCACTTGCTTATGACAAACCACACCGCTTTTCGCAAGCGGATTTTTTCTGCTCTGAAAAACGAGGGGCTGACTTCGGGACAGCCGAAGGTGCTTGAATATCTTGCGGAGCATAACGGAGCGATGCAGAAGGATATTGCCGCCGCCTGCAGAATTGAGCCTGCAACGATGACTTCATTGCTTTGCGGCATGGAGAAAAAGGGTCTGATAACACGGTCAGCGCCTGACAGACGCTCGCTCAGCGTATATCTCACAGAGAAGGGAAGAATGCTCATTCCGCTTATCAAAGAGGAATTTTCAAGGATAGAGGACAGGGCTACCTGCGGATTTTCCGATGAAGAGCGTGAACTGCTTATTTCGCTGTTGTCAAGGATGCGTGAAAATCTTGATTGAATCAAAGAACGAAGGAAAGACGAAAATGTCAAAGAAAGAAACCGCTAAAAGATATGTTTTATTTATAATAAGCCTGTTTTTCTCCGCATTGGGAGTGGCTTTTACAAAGCACGGGGAGCTTGGCGTGTCGCCGATCTCGTCCGTTGCGAATGTGCTTAGCTGTACAAAGGGAGGTTTCTCGCTCGGAGTATGGCTTATAATCTGGAACTGCGTGTTGATACTCGGTCAGATAATTATACTCAGAAAGAAGTTTCGGCTGATACAGCTTTTGCAGATTCCGCTGTCGTTCCTGTTCGGATATTTTACCGATTTCGGCTTGTGGCTGGTCGGGTTTATTCCTGCGGAAAGCTACATAATGCGTCTTGTAATGGTGGTTGTCGGAATAGTGATACTGGGCTTCGGCGTATCACTGTCGGTTTCGGCAAATGTTATAATGAACTCGGGAGAGGCTTTTGTAAAGGCGATAGCAGATACGGCAAACAAGAATTTCGGTAATGTAAAGATAGCTTTTGATGTAAGCTGTGTGGTGCTTGCGCTGATTCTGTCGCTGTTGCTGTTTGATTTCACGATAGTGGGAACAAGGGAGGGTACTGTTATTTCGGCACTTTGCACCGGTCTTGCGGTGAAGCTGTTCCAAAGGCTGACTAATGAGCCGGTGAACAGACTTGTGAGTGATTGACGTATTGTGTAAAAGGACAGACGTGGGGCGAGGGATTATTGTCTTTTTGTAATGGTTGTGGAGATGACAAGGTTCGATGTGGCAATCCCTCCGGTAGTCGCCGGAATTTTTGAGGGTGACAGAAGTTCACTTTTGGTAAGGAAAGCAGGTTTAGTGCGAGGATAGTGCGAAAAAGGCGGTCACGGTGGGTGTTGTCGCCGCAGTTAAACATTCTTGCATTACTTTTAACGAGTACAGAAAATTGAATATAAAGAATCCGCTGTTTACTTAAATGGCGGATTTTTGTGTTGAGGAGTTTGTAGGGTGAGTGTCTGTGTGTGCTTTTTTGGTTTCGCATCCTTGCGATACTTTGGGCACACACTAAGGCGTCCTTGCCTTACTTGCCCCTCCCGTTGAATCGAAGTTTTTGATTTTCTGAGTGTTGTTAATCTGTCAAGTATCAAGGGTAAAACGCAATTCCTTTTTACATTATAACTCTATTAACTTGTTTTTGATAATTGCAGTGATGTTTCGGGAGGGGCAAGCCCCTCCCCTACAAAATTTTCCAACACAAAAATCCGCCATTTGCAATAAACAGCGGATTCTTTATATTCAATTCTCAGCACTCGTCAAAATGGTGTCCGGCAGTAAAGCAATAATGTTTTAACAGCGCCCACGTCACCCCACCGTGACCGCCGCTCCGTACTATCCCCCGAAAAACACTATCACACTTGCCTCCCTTGTCAAAGGGAGGTGGATTGACGGCAAGGCACAAACTGTTGCTTTGTTGCTTTCTGCTTGCGATATGCCCACCCTTTTTATATTGCAAGCTTTTCTGCCGTCAAGACGGAGGGATTGCTCTCCATCCGCACCATCAATTAGTTTTTCCGCACTATCTTCCTCCACACTCTCCAACACAAAAAATCCGCCATTAGAGTAAACAGCGGATTCTTTATATTCAATTCTCAGCACTTGTTAAAATGGTGTCCGGCAGTAAAGCGATAATGCTTTAACAGCGGCCCACAGCACCCCACCATGACCACCACATTTTAAATTATCACTCTCTATAACTCCGCCGTTTCGCCACCGTCCGCTAATCTCAAACCTTTCCAAAGGCGGAATTTGGTGCGGCACATTGCCGCCCGCCGTGACCGCCAATATTCCATTTATCTTATGCTTTGTGCAACACTGTCGTTTTACTACCGTTTGACAATCGCAAATCTATCAATAACGGTTAAATTACATTAAGTTCGAGTTAACCCCAAAAAGATTAAAAAATATACTTGACAAAAGTGCAACTATGTGATACAATGTATGGTAAAAGGAGGTGTGTGAAGATGGCATACACAAAATTTGGCGAGTTCATGAGAGTTCTTCGTGTTCGGTATCACGAGGTCATGGGTGATGTTGCTAAACTGCTCGGTGTCTCTACTCCTTTTTTATCGGCGGTTGAAAACGGTAGAAAAAATGTTCCCAACGAATGGTTTGACATCATCGCTGAGCATTACGCTCTTTCTGACGATGAAATCGCAGATATGAAGAATGCGGCTGAAAACTCAAGAAATCAGGTTAAGATTACTTTATCCAAGTCGGAAACCTATCAGAGAGATGTGGCGTTGCAGTTTGCACGTTCATTCGATGGAATCGATGAGGATACAGCTGAAAAAATATTGGCACTACTGAAAAGGAGTGATAAGAACTAATGGATTATATGACAAAACCACTCAGCAGAATCGCTATCAGGCATTTAAGCAAATATGTTAGAAAAATTTTTGAGCTGAACGAATCTGAACTATTTCCTGTCCTTGAAATCCTCGAACAGACTTGCATTATATTTGAAGGAACGGAGTATTCTGTACTTGAAGATGATAAACTGCCTGCTGATGTATTTGCCTGGTGCTATCCTAAGCCTGAAGGTGGATTCATGATCGAGATTAAACAAACAGTCTATGATGGTGCTTGTTACTAATGATAGAGTAACGGAATGCTTTGCGTATGCTATCAGCAAAGGCGTTGAGATCATTATTCCCGATAATACGCTCAAATCTCGCAATACCGCTAACCGAAAGGCGGTGAGCAGAAATGGCTGACGGTACAAAATCCGGACTTGCAAGTGGTACAAACGGTTCTCCACAGCTTATGCTTGATAATGATGAATTGACTGCTAAGGCTAAGGAAAATGAAGCTAATGTTCAAAGAACATATCAGGGCGGTAGAACATATACGGAGTATGTTGATTTAGCAAGAGACCCTTCACACGCAAACAAAGTGCTTCCGCAAGGACGTAAAGAAAGAATGATTGGCTTAGACGTTGAAAAGCAGGGAATACTTCACAAAATAATTCGTGATCCTCAAAAGGATAAAGGAGCAGAGTTCATTGATACTGTTACTGGGGTAAAATGGGATATAAAGAGCTTTGTTTCACATCCTAAAGGAGCAACGTCTGCAAGAAGTGGCGCATTTCGCCTGTCCCGTGCTATTGCAAAGGTTGAAAAAGAGTTTGCTAACGGGCATAATGTAATTCTTGATACCCGAAGATTAACTAAATCCGATAGAGAAGCTCTTGTAAACGCTATTAACGATAAGGGATATTCAGATAGGATAATCTGGTATCACAAGAAGGGGGAATGATATATGAATACTGAGCTTAATGGTATCTTTACCCGTCATGCCGAATGGCTTGAATCCGAGGGGGAGAGCGGAAATCAGCTTGCTCTTGATAATATCAGCTCTGAACAGTTAACAAGTGAACAGTTACAGCTTTTGACAGATTCAATTCTCACGGAATGTTCATTTACGGATATTGTGCTGAATGAAACTGACCTTTATCATACTGAGATGTATTCGTGTAAATTCAGCAAGGCTTCATTTCATAAGGCGCAGCTCATCAAAAGTGAAGTGAATGACACTGAGTTTACAGACATAAATTTTGAATGCTCCAATTTCAGCAACGCAGAATTTTTCGACTGTAATTTTCTCAGATGCACCTTTGATAATTCAACCTTTGTTAGCATTGGAATATGGAATACAGAATTTGTTGAATGTACCTTTATAGGTATTGATTTTGAGAACGCATATATTGAAAATACAGTACTTGTAAATCCTAAATTCATAAACCCAGTTAATCTTGATAAGGCAACAAAAATTATCATAAATATTGGTACTGTCAAAAAGCCAGTCTTGCTCAATCAAGAAGAGTCGATAAAATGGATGAAAGAGCATACTATTCAATAAACGGTATGAATTATAATAATCTATTCTCCGATTTCAAGGCGTTGTTTCCGTAATGTACGATTATCTTAACAGATTGGCAAATGCGGTAGAGGCAGAAGAAACCGACGGCAAGGAAAAGGCTATATTATTATTTAGTAGGAAACGGAAATGAATAGTACAATTAAGAATATTGTCCCTTTTAAAGGATATGGTGAGTTCCTTCTCTATCAAAGCGTAAATGAAGCTAAAACTGTAATTAAGAATCATAGCATGAAATACACATCGGAAGTATGGAAAAACAACGAATGCACTAATCCGATTCCGTGGACGATTATAAGAATAGAGGATAATATCTACATGTTTTTTGCAAATGATAAATTGTTCAAGATTTATCTTAGTAACGGATGTAATGCTAAACTTTCCAATGGTATATCAATCGGTATGAAACTTGACGAAGCACTTGCAATTGATCCTGACCTTGAATATGATGATTGGGAAGAAGATTATCAGTCTCCTCACGGATACTGGCTTGAAGATGATTTGGATAACGGTACGGTGATGTCAATTACTATCTTTATCAAAGAAGCATTGGATGAAGAACTCTTTGAAAAATATAATTGGTAATAACATAGCGGTCAACCAATATGAGCTGACCCTATCTTATGTTGAGGAAGCGATGAAGGCTTAATCAATAACTTCGGTACAAGATAATATGCTATAAAAGGCGGTCGCTGTTTG
>ENA-OPSJ01002921-OPSJ01002921.1-human-gut-metagenome-genome-assembly--contig:-NODE-2921-length-10293-cov-1.648369_pt1 | contig 10293 bp, 9 predicted proteins | sample MGYA00241801_ERZ501893 | MGnify/ENA primary metagenome ERZ501893 (study PRJEB25962, sample SAMEA2042219) | human gut metagenome | biome: human gut; feature: human-associated habitat; material: faeces...
ATTAGATGAAGAAATCGTAAACTATATAAAACGTGAAATGAACTTAGCAGTGGGAGATACAACAGCTGAACAAATTAAAATGCAATTAGGATGTGCAATGCCACTTATGACAGAAATGTCAATGGAAATAAGAGGTAGAGATTTAACAACAGGATTACCTAGAAATATGACAATAACATCCACACAAGTAGAAGAAGCAATAAAAGAATCAATAACAAAAATAGTTGATATAGTTAAATTGACTTTGGAAAAAACACCACCAGAATTAGCAGCAGATATTATGGAAAAAGGAATAGTACTTGCAGGTGGAGGAGCATTAATAAAAAATCTGGACAAGTTAATTAGCCAAGAAACAGGCATGCCAGTATATGTAGCAGAACAACCATTAGACTGTGTAGTAAGAGGAGCAGGAAAAACATTAGATGATTTAGAAAGACTAAAAACAGTGCTTATTAATGCAAGAAATAGAAGATAAAAAGTAAGGAGTAAAAGATGTATAGAAACAAAAAAAGTGGAATTATAGGAATAGTTGTAACTGTAATAATTTTAATATTAATTGTAATATTTTCAAATGGTAAAAGTAATAGTAACTTTTTTGAAAATGCTGCAACTAATTTAGTTATGCCAATACAAAATGGTTTAACATATCTAAAAAACAAGCTAAGTGGTAATAGTACATTTTTCGCAGATATCAATAATTTAAAACAAGAAAATGAAAACTTACAAAAGAAAAATGATGAATTGGAACAATCATTAAGAGAACTGGAAAATATAAGAACACAAAATGAAACATTAAAAGAATATTTGAATCTGACTGAAAAATATGGAGAATACAAAACAATACCAGGATATGTAATAAATAAAGACATAAGTAATTATTCAAAAACAATAGTTATAAATATAGGTAGTGATGATGGAGTAAAAGAAAATATGACAGTAATAGGAAATGAAGGTCTAGTTGGACATGTAATTTCAGTAACATCATCAACAGCAAAAGTTCAAACAATAATAGATACAGCAAGTTCTATAAGTTGTTCAATGAGTACAACCAAAGATAGTATAGTATGTAAAGGAACACTTGATGAAGAATCAGCATTAAAAGCAATGTATTTACCAACAGATGCAAATATAATTCAAGGTGATAGCGTAGAAACATCAGGACTTGGAGGAATATACCCAAAAGGAATACATGTAGGAACAATAAAAAAAGTTTCTAATAGTAAAAATATGACAGATAGATATGCAATAGTGGAAACAGCAGTTGATTTTAGCAAGTTGGATACGGTGCTTGTTGTTACGAACCAATAGAAAGGAAAATGTTAAAAAATGAAAAAAACGATAATTAATATAGTTTTAATATTAACAATACTAATTATATATTATTTGCAATCAAACTTTTTTACATGGTTTAACATTGCAGGAGTAATGCCAAATTTATTTGTAATATTAGTATTGTTTATAGGTTTGTTTGCAAGCAGAACAATGGGAACAGTGTATGGAATAGCAATAGGGCTATTCCTAGACTTAATTTTCGGAAGCAAAATAGGAATATATGCAGGAACACTAGGGGCAATAGGATTTTTAGCAGGAGTATTTGACAAAAACTTTTCAAAAGACAGTAGAATGACAATAATGTTCATGGTAATGGGATCAACAATAATATTTGAAACAGCAACTTACATATTAAACTATATAATTTCATCAACAAATGTAGAAATAATAAACTACATAATAATACTAGTAATAGAAGTAATATACAATTTATTACTAACAATAGTACTATATCCACTAATACAAAAAGCAGGATATTATATTGAAAACGAATATAAAGGAAACAAAATTCTAACAAGATATTTCTAAAAATAACAAAAAACAAACTAAAAGGCAGGTGAAAAGTCCAGTAAATGAGAGCAAACAAAAAAGCAAATATTAATTTAAGATTTAATTTATTAACAGTACTAATATATCTAATAGGAATAGTTTTAATAATAAGACTTTTCAACCTCCAAATAGTACATGGGGCAGAATATAGAGAACAATCAAATACAAGATTAACTCGTGAAAGTACGATAGAGGCAGATAGGGGCTCGATATTAGATAGATCGGGAAATACTATTGTAGGCAATACAATGGGATTTAGTGTTGATTTATATAAAACTAAAATAGATGACAAGACATTAAATCAAACAATTTTAAATGTTATAAATGTATTAGAACAAAATGGTGATTCATATGTAGATGATTTTATTATAGATATAAATCCATATGCATTTAACGTTTCAGATGAAAAAGTAGCTAAATTTAAAAAAGATAATGATATAGATGAAAATGCCACAGCAGAAGAATGCTTTAATGCTATGAAAGAAGAATACGAAATCGAGAATGCAGATGTTTCAGAAGCAAGAAAAATAATGGCAATAAGATATGCTATACAAGAAGAAGGATATAGTAGTACAAAGCCTTTACAAATATCAAGTAATATAAAAAGGGAATCAGCATTAATATTTAACGAGAAATCTTCAGAATTTCCTGGAATAAATGTCGTAGTAGAGCCAGTAAGAAATTATGAACAAGGAACGACTGCTTCACATATAGTTGGATATACAGGTAAAATCACATCTAAAGAGTTAGAAACTAGAAAAGATACTTATGACCAAGATGATATCATTGGAAAAAACGGAATAGAATCTACTTTTGAAGAATATTTAAAAGGTGAAGATGGTATAAAACAATTGGATATGAGTGTTGATGGAACAGTACAAGAAGAATATACAACGAAAGAAGCTGTTAAAGGGTCAGATGTTGTATTAACTATAGATTTGAATCTACAAAAAGTAACAGAACAAGCATTGGCAAATACTATAAATAAAATAAATAGTGGTGGATATTCGCAACAGTATGATACAAATTCCGGAGTAGCTGTAGTAATGGAGGTTAAGACCGGAAAGATATTAGCAATGGCAAGTTATCCAACATATAATCCACAAGATTTTGTTGGTACGATATCTACAGAAAAGTGGAATGAATATAATAATAATCCCGATTTGCCATTAATGAATAAAGCTATTCAATCAGCATATGCACCTGGTTCAATATTTAAGATGGTTACAGCAATTGCAGGGTTAGAAACAGGGGCAACGAATACAACAGAGAAAATACGCGATACTGGAACATTTTATAAATATAATAGTAGTTGGCACTGTTGGCAAAGAGGTGGACATGGTTGGCTTAACATTACAGGTGCGATAGAAAAATCATGTAATTTCTTCTTCTATACAATAGGAACGAGAATGGATATAGATGTATTAGCAAAATATGCTAAATATTTTGGACTAGGAGTAAAAACCGGCGTAGAATTACCAAGTGAGGTAGCGGGAAGCGTTGCTTCGAGAGAAACTGCGGAAAAGAATAATCATTCTTGGCAACCAGGAGACATGATGTCTGCTGTTATTGGACAAAGTTACAATGCGTTTACACCATTACAAATGGCAAAATATATAAGTATGGTAGCAAATGGCGGAAACAAAATAACACCGACAATACTTGAATCTGTTATAAGAGCTGATGGAACAGAAGTGCCAAAAGAAGAAGTAGAACAGACTATAAAGGCAAAATTAGGAATAACAGATGATGGAACAGAAGATTTAACAATTTCTCAAACAAGTATAGATGTTGTTAAAGAAGGAATGCGTTCAGTTACTTCGGACGAATCAGGTACAGCTTATAGTGTATTTAAGAACTTCCCAATAGAAGTTGGAGGAAAGACAGGTTCTGCAGAAACTGAAAGTGGAGCTAATAATGGAAAAACTAATGCTTGGTTTGCTGGATTTGCACCATATGATGACCCAGAAATCGCAGTAGTAGTATTTGTAGAAAATGGTGGACATGGTTGGTATACAGGAGAAACTGTTAGAGAAATAATGGAACAATATTTTGGAATGAATACTACACAAGTTCAAGAAGATATGACACAAGCACCTTATGTAGAAACATATAGATAATAGGGAAAGGAAGTTTAATATGGCACAGTATATAACAATAAATTTAAAAAAAGATGTAATCGTCATGAAATTAAGTGAAAAGGCTACTCAAGCAGATACTATTAAAAGTTTAAAAAAGAAATTACCAGAACTTAAAAAATTATATCAACAAGAAAAAACGCCAATATTTGTAACAGGAAGAATTCTAAAAAATAAAGAATTAAAAGAAATTCAAGATTTAATTAAAAAGAGTATTAATGTAGAAGTTGAATTCGATACACCTAAAGCCCTAGGGCTAAACGAAATACGAAGAACATATAATAGAGATGTAGAAATTTCAGAATCTAAAATCCATAGAGGTTCATTAAGATCTGGACAACGTTTAGAATATGAAGGAACCTTAATAGTATTAGGTGATGTAAATGATGGAGCAGAAGTAATTGCTGGGGATAATGTTGTAGTTGTAGGTAACTTAAGAGGATTAGCTCATGCTGGTGCCAAAGGAAATAAACAAGCTATAGTTGCAGCACATAGAATAGATACACATCAACTCAGAATTGCAAATATTATAAAGGAACTAGTAAAAGACGATGATGCGTACAATGTTGCATACACATATGCTTATGTTCATGAAAATGGAAGAGAAATAGTTTTGGAATAATGAAAGTGAAAAAGAATGTACTAAAATACGAAGGTAGTACATTCTTTTTTTGATAAATTGTGGATAACTCAATTTAAAAGTAATAACAATAAACAGATTATTAACTCATTATCTTTAATTTTTTCTTTATATAAAATAAATATGATAAATAATATTATTAAATCATCCACATATAACTTTATACCTAAAATATTAATACAAGCAGACGAATCTGTATCGTTAGTAGGCTTTGTAGTGTTTTCGGAATCTTTTTTGAAGTCTGCCTTAGTAGTATTTATTTTTTTAGGTTTACGAATAGAATTTTTATAATAATTGGAATATGGAGGAGGAAAGTTATACATTTTTATCACCATCATCTTTAAACATTTCTAATAATGGAGCTATATTTAACAATTTCATATATTGGTCTAATTTAGTTTGTCTACTTTCCCTAAGATAAGGTTTTAATGCTAATAACAAATTAGAACGCTTATCATTATGGGAAGAGCTTATTTTATCCATTATTTCTTTAATCTTTAGCATTGTAGTTATATCTATATTACTACCTGAAGTACTTTCAGAAGAAGAGGAGTCATTAGAAGTTGATGACTTGTCAGTTGACTTTAGACTACTTAAAAGATCATTAACTTTATTCATATCTATATTGCTATTAGAAAAATTCTTAATTAAATCTGATAAATCATCACTCATAATAACCTCCTATACCTAGCTTCGTTTATAACTTATAGACACCAAAGAGTTGACTAAGTTTTAATTTAAATTATTTTTCAAGTTTTTTATGATTTCATCTTTATTCTCGGATTTCATAATTTTATTTGCGATTTCCATGCTTTTTTCTAAATCTTTTTTATCTACTTTAGATAACATGTTCATCAGTTTTGCCATATCTAAATTATCCATACAAATCACCTCTAAATATATATATGAATTTCGTTATATTATTATATTAAAAATGAGAAAAAATGTTGACATTAAAAAGATATATTTTTTAAAAGATAAATTTCCGCTAAAGCAAAAGATAAAAAATGGAGAAATTTACATAAAAATATTACAAATATGAGAAAACCATTGAAAAATAAGGAAAAAAAGTATATAATATTATTATATGGGATTATTATTTTTTTTAGGAGGAGAATATGAAAAGAGAGGTTGTTAATAAGTTAATAGCAGCAATTACTACAGTTTGTTTACTTATGACCTATGTGTCTACGTTAACAAATTCAGTTTATGCTGCCTATGAAGAGTTAGAAAAACAAGGTATTGTATCAAATAACAAAAATATAGAATTTGATGCATACTTTAAGCCAGATGGAACAAATAAACACAGTATGGAGGCAGAGATATCTGCAGAACAAAAATTATATGTAAAGGTAAATGTAAAAAATGCAGGTTACCTAGAGAATGCAACAATTTCATTCGAAAATCCAAACTTTTCGATTTCAAAAGCTTTTGCTCAATCAGAAAATGTAAAATCAGTTGACTATGACAATAATCAACTAACATTAAACCAAATAGAAAGCGGAAAAGAAGTGGAAATAGAAATACCTGTTAACTTTGTAAGAAATGATAATATGGATTTAACATATTTTTCTAGAGAAACAAAACTAAACTTAACAGGAACATACTATGATGAGAATGAAAAAGAAAGAAACATAAAATCTGATATTAATATCAGGTTAAATTGGACTGCAACACCAAAAGCAATATTAAACGAAGATGTTATAAAATATGGTGCTTATAATAGTAATGTGTATATGCAAACATTACTAACAAGTACATTAGAAGGTAATTCACTTCCAGTAGAAAGTACAAAGCTAGAAGTTACAGCGCCAAAAATTGCAAATAAAAATCCAACAGAAGTAAGAATATTTGCAAATACACCAGCAACAAATGGTGCAGAATTCACAAAAGATATGTGGTCTTATAATAAAGACACTGGAATTTTAGAAATTAATTTAGAAAATAAAGAAAATAATAATCAAGTTAATTGGAGACAAGGAGAAGATAAATTCTACATAACATATATTTATACAGATGTAACAGCTGAAGCAACTGTAGTTACTTTGAATGCAAATTCAAATATTAAAACATATGTAACAGAACAAGATGTTACAGCAAATGTTCAAAAAAATGTAGAATTAAAAGGCAATGTTAGTACAGTAGTAGATACAGAAGTATCTGCAACATCAGAAATTTATAAAGGATATATGTATGCAAATAACAAATACGAAACAGAATATGCATCAACGATATCTGCAAATATTGCATATACAGATGCTGTAGATAAATTAGTTATAAATGAAAATAATGCAACATTTGTTACAGCAAATGGGGCAACAATGCAAGCAGGAAACAACATGTACTATAAATCTATAGCTATTAACAAAGTTTTATTTGATAAAATTTTAGGACAAAATGGTAATATACAAATATATGACCAAAACGGAAATAGAGTAGCTGGAATAGATAAAAACACACCAGTAGATGCAAATGGTAATATGGTAATTACAATAAATCAAAATGTTACAGCTTTAAGAATAGAAACAACAAAACCAGAAACAGAAGGAATCATAACATTTAATATTAGTAAAGCTATAAAAGCTACAACAAATTTATCTAGAGCTACAATAACAAATATCCAAAGAATTGATACAGCAGTTTCTGGAAATATAGTAAGTGCAGATATGGTAACAGAAATGGCTACAAAAACAGAGACAATAAACTTAAAAGAAACAGCAACAAAAGCAGAATTATATATAAATAATACAAACTTAACAACAACAGCAAAAAATGAAAATTATGGAACAGGAATATCATATTCCAATGGAAGAAAGTTTTAAGGAGGAAGTGAGTATTATGTGTAATTTGAGTCAGGGCATTAAAGAAGCCGGAATTGCCGAGGGACGAGAAGCCGGAATTGCCGAGGGGCGAGAAGCTGGAATTGTCGAGGGCAAGCAAAGAGAAATTGAAAAAGTAGTTTTAAATATGCATAAGAAAGGGTACTCATTAGAACAGATTATGGATGCAACGGAATTGGAAGAGATTGAATTAAAATCCATGATAAAAAAATTGAAATAAAGCATCCTATAGGCATTGGTAAAAGTGTTTACGATGGTCGGAAAAATTATAGGCAAATACCTTGTAAAAATAAGCAGAAAACAAAATAAATAATAAAAATACAGGTATAAATGCATAAAATATCAAAAAAGGCGCAGAGATTTACGATACTGCACCTTTTTTGCGTTGTGCAAAATCTCTTTCATACAACGGAAATGTATGTGAAAAGTGTATAAAATGCATAAGAAAAACTTGGGATTCCCGTCAATTGAATAAACGGTTGCGCAAGTGGTATAGTGGACATATCAACAAAACAAACGGTTGCGCAACACGATAGGTCTGGTGATAAGGGAGAGGATATCAGAACTATCGTGTTTGTGTCCAAAGAGGGAGGATCGTGTATGAAAGAGAAAAAACATTGGAACAGGAGAGTGCTCAGTTTTTTTCTGGCACTTGCTATGGTGATTACACAGCTTGGGGTGTGGAATGCCGGAAAGGAGAGCGTACAGGCAGCGGAGAATAGCAGTTTCACATTGTATTATTACAATGAAAGCAAGGAGCCGTTGTATGTGAATATATGGAGTTGGGCTGGAATTTCATTTGCAGAAGATGTAGAAGTGACTTCTGAATTTGGATGGAATCATGATCTTGCCGTTATGAAAGCCGTTGATGGAAATGAAAACTGGTATAGTGTAACTATTAAAATTTTGGATGCAGAGGCAGATGATGGATTTACCATTTATCAGAATGGAACAGGAGATGACAATATACTGGTACAATATGACAGTCAGTATAATAACCAAAGCGATTATGCGAATTTTGTTTCCGGAACGGAGAGCGCTTATGCAGTAAAAGATGAAACCGTATATACAAATCTGTCAGAAGCTGGATTGAATATGGAAGATCAGGCAGACGATGATGACAATTCCACTGAATACAATCTGCAGATCACAGCAGATAACACTACAGTAGAAGCAGGTGATACAGTTAGTCTGACAGCCGTACTGAAAAAGGGACAGACCGAAATCACCGATTTAGAAGCAGCAGGGCTGCATCTGTACTGGTGGAATAATACAACAAACAGTTCCGGTGAATTTATAAATTATGATGAAAGTAATGGTTATTCACTCACCTTGCAGACAACTTTAGGAACGCTTGGAACCAACGAAATTCAGGCAAAACTTCAGGACGCAGAGTGGAAGGATATTGTGATAAAGAAAATAGAAATTACAGTGAACGAGGCATCCAACAGTGTAAAAGATGCACCGATCGATGTAACAAAAGTAAACAATTTGTCTTCTGATTTTATCATGGGAATGGATATCTCCTCCATGATCTCTGAATTACAGAGTGGTGTGGTATACCGTGACTATGACGGAAACGAACTGACAACGCTTGATGATATCTGCAGGTTTATCAAAGAGCAGGGCATCAATCACATTCGTGTCCGTGTATGGAATAACCCGTATGATGCCAATGGCAACGGCTATGGCGGAGGAAACAATGATGTGGCAAAAGCAAAGGAATTTGCAGATGCATGCCGCAATGCCGGATTGAAAATGTTAGTTGACTTCCACTGCTCCGATCTGTGGACAGATCCGGGCAAGCAGCAGGAACCGAAAGCATGGAAAGGTTACACCCTTGAACAGAAAAAAGAGGCATTAAATACTTATATCACAGAATCCTTAAATACCATTGATCCGTCAAAAGATGTTGTGGATATGGTGCAGGTTGGTAATGAGACAACGGGCGGATTTATCGGTGAGACAAATGTCAGCAATATGTGTGTATTATTTTCAGCGGGCGCAGCCGGTGTAGAAATGTACAATCCGGATGTCAAAGTCGTCATCCATGTGGAAAGCCCACATAAAGGAACCATGGTAACATGGGCAGGAAATCTGCAGGACAACAATGTTGATTATGATATTCTTGCCACCAGTTATTATCCATACTGGCACGGAACATTAGATAACTTAAAACAGCAGTTTGAAACAGTAAAGAATACATATCATAAAGATGTGATGGTAGCGGAAACCAGTTATGCTTATACGTTAGAAGACAGTGACGGACATGACAATACAGTGCGTGTTGGAAATAATGATAACGGAGCTGACACAACGGAGCCGTTTACCGAGCAGGGACAGGCAACTGCAATCCGCAATCTGATTAATACGGTAAATGAAGCTGGCGGACTGGGTGTATATTACTGGGAGCCGGCATGGCTGACCGTCGGAAATACCAAGGGACTTACCGGAGATGCATACAATGCACAGGTAAAGGAAAATCAGGAAAAGTGGGAAAAATACGGAAGCGGATGGGCTTCAAGTTATGCCAACGAATATGATTCGAAAGATGCAGGCAAATGGTATGGCGGTTCTGCAGTTGACAATGAAGCCATGTTTTATCCGGATGGCACGGCAACCCCTGCACTTCATGTATGGAATTATGTAAAAACGGGTGCTGTCTCGAATCTGGTAAGTGTAGAAGGATTTGATTCTGCACTGACACAGACGATTACAGCAGGCAGTGATTTTACACTCCCGGATTCCGTGGAAGTTACGTATTCCGATAGCAAAACACCGGTAGCAGAGGCGG
>ENA-OPSJ01002922-OPSJ01002922.1-human-gut-metagenome-genome-assembly--contig:-NODE-2922-length-10289-cov-3.001857_pt1 | contig 10289 bp, 8 predicted proteins | sample MGYA00241801_ERZ501893 | MGnify/ENA primary metagenome ERZ501893 (study PRJEB25962, sample SAMEA2042219) | human gut metagenome | biome: human gut; feature: human-associated habitat; material: faeces...
CTTGCTTCAAAATCAGCAGTAAAAGCTGTCAGTTGCTCATCACTAAGCTTTAAATTTTCCTGAAGGCTTGCCATTAAGGCATCCATCAGGATGCAAAGTGATCTGCTGAACGTAATGTCTGCCATTTCATCAACAAGAAAGAAGAATAATTCACCAAGCGTTCTCTGGTCTTGATTTTGGCGGTGTTCCATTGCAAGTAACATATATCTGGTAAACACAATGACCACGTGGGCTGTCAGTGCATCATACGATAAGCTATGGCGGATAAGATCTTTGCAAAGACACCGAGGAATATGCTGTATACAGTGTTCATCTATCTGGTAATCGTGGGATTTATGCATGCGCTGAGATGGCGTATGCTGCAGGGGCATCAGAAAGAGCAGATGAGGCTGCAGAAGGAATATACAAAGAACCTTGAAAGCAAAAACTTTGAACTCAGAGAAGCTGTTTTTCAGGCACAAAAAGCAAATGCAGCCAAGAGCAGTTTCCTGTCAAGGATGAGTCACGATATCAGAACTCCTTTGAATGGGATCATCGGGTTGATCAAAATAAATGAGACGCATATGGACGACAGGGAGCTTGTCAAAACAAATCAGGATAAGATGCTGGTGTCCGCGGACCATCTGCTTTCGCTGATCAATGATGTCCTGCAGATGAGCAAACTGGAGGATGAAAATATTGAAATTTCACATGAGCCGATAGATCTTGGTGAGATATCTAGAGAAGTTGGAACGATCATCAGCGGTCGTACCGCGGAAGCCGGGATCGCATTTGAGATTGGGAAACAGGAACTTCCGGTTTCTTATGTCTACGGAAGCCCGCTGCATATCCGGCAGATATTCCTGAATATCTATGGAAACTGTATTAAATATAATAAACCACATGGAAAAGTAACAACGACACTGAAATGTCTGGGCGAAAAAAATGGTATTGTCACATATCGCTGGACAATTTCAGATACAGGCATTGGAATGAGTGAGGAGTTTCTGAAACATATTTTTGAGCCTTTTGTGCAGGAACATTCTGATGCGAGAACGGTTTACAGCGGCACCGGACTTGGAATGTCTATTGTGAAAAAAATCATCGACAGGATGAACGGAACAATTGTGGTGACAAGCAAAGAGGGCGAAGGATCTACATTTGTTATCACACTGCCGTTTGAGATCGCAGAGAAGCCAGAGGAAATTCCGGCAGAAATGGACGGCGAAGTAAATATTGCCGGTCTGCATCTCCTGCTGGCAGAGGATAATGAACTGAATGCTGAGATCGCAAGGACATTATTGGAAGATGAAGGAGCCATCACAACCATTGTAAATGACGGACAGCAGGCAGTAGACATTTTTTCCAGAAATAAACCGGGCACTTTTGATGCGATTCTTATGGATATCATGATGCCAGAGATGGATGGACTCTCCGCAACAAAAGCGATCCGCGCACTTGACCGTGAAGATGCCAAAACCATCCCGATCATTGCCATGACTGCAAATGCCTTTGATGAGGATGAGAAGAAGTGTATGGAAGCAGGTATGAATGCACACCTGGTGAAACCGCTGGATATCCAGAAAATGAAAGAAGCTGTCTGCAGATATCTGAATAAACAAAATGATCGACAGGGAGACTGAGAATTGGGAGATTGCAGTCTCCCTGTGTTTTTGCTATAAAAAAACTCAGTAAAACAACAGATTTTCGTTACTATATGTTATGATAAAATTACAGGAATAAAAAATTCATGCAGGGGAGAGCGAGGATGAAAAAGAAGTTTTTATTTATGGCACTTGGTGTCAGTATGCTGGGCATTATGACGGGAAATTTTGTTAAAGCGGATGATGAAGTCCAGGAAGAAGAAAGTATCGTACAGCCGTACGAACATCAGCACAGAGATGTCGGGGAAACGATGTACAGAGAGGCTGCCAGGGTATTTGCGGGTGGAGATGGAACTGAGAACTCACCTTATGAGATCAGTTCTGCGGAGGAACTGCAGTATCTATCAGAACTCCTTTCGGATCCGGAGAATAGAAGTACGGAATATCGTACTCAAAATTATATCCTGACAGCAGATATCAGTCTTAATGATGCTTCTGATTATGAAAACTGGGGCACAGAGCGACCGGAGTATGACTGGAGATCGATCGGAGCAGAAGCGACGTTTACTGGTGTATTTGACGGAAACGGACATACGATCAGTGGCCTGTATCAGAATAGAGATCTTCAGGAAGACAACGCAGATGCTTCATCAGATTATAGCGGTTTATTCGCAGATGTATATTGTGCTACGATAAAAAATCTGAATCTGACGGATGTATATATTGAAGTATCAGGGGATGCTTCCAAAGCTGGAGGGATTGCCGGAAATGCAGCTAAAACGCAGATTCTGGACTGTACAGTAAATGGTACTGTGATTGGATATGATGGATATTACGGAGGAATTACCGGAAGTGCGTCTGGCACGATCAGTGGATGTGAGTTTGATGGAACTGTAAAAGCAGTAAAAGATTTGAAGAACGGGCAAAGCGGGCTGACTTACCTGGGGGGAATTACAGGAGATTTTTCATCAGCAGTATCGGCTGTGGAAAGTGACAGGGATGAAAATGCAGAAGATTTTGCAGGGATTGTGAATTGCGTGAATAAAGGAAATATAGAAGCAGAAAAAGGAAGTGCTTCTGCCCATTCCCTGGGAGGAATTGCAGGTTCGAATTCTGCCAGGATCACAGGCTGTGTAAACGAGGGAACGGTTGAAGCTAAGGTGAATGAAGAGGACTCAGAAGGAACCTCATTATCAGCAGGCGGAATTACGGGAGATTTTTCCGTGGTGGTCATGGGAGAGGATGGGATTCTCAGTGACTGTATAAATAATGGAACTGTTATATCTGATAATGCCAATACAGGAGGAATCACAGGTTCTGTGTATTTGTCAGATCCGAGATATACCGTTACGATTGAAAATTGCAAAAATGCAGGAAAAGTTTTTTCGACAAATCATTATTATGCTGGCATTGCAGCAGATGCATGTATAAAAACAGACAGTACACTTACTGTCTCGGGATGTACGAATGAAGTAGACTTTACAGAAGGAGAAGGTGCCGGGATCGTTCATCATCTGGCAATGCAGAAAGGAAATGTGGTTCTGTCTGACTGCGTCAATCATGGAAAGATTGTTTCATCCGGACAAAATGCAGCAGGTATTCTCTGTTATACAACAAATATAGGAAATGACTGGAATCTGGAACTTGAAAACTGTGAAAATACAGGAGACATCAGCAGTGAAGTAGAGGCAGGTGGAATTGCATGTTTTACGGCTTATTATAAGACTGAGGAAAATGCAAATACATCTTTTGCAATCAGGAACTGTAAGAATAGCGGAAATCTTTTTTCTCCGACTACGAATGGTTATATGGGCGGCATTCTTGCAGTTGATGGTTTTATGCTTACCAAAACAGAAATCGACGGATGCGAAAACAGTGGAAATATTTCATTCACGAAACAGTGGGTCATGGGAGAAGCAGATCTGAAAACAGAAAACGATGAGGGAGAAAAAGAAGATGCTTCTTTGTTCACTCTGTCTGTTATGGGAGGAGGAATTGTTGGCAGAATAGGGGAATCCGTACTGTTATCGGTTGATGCTGATAAGCCCTCCGAAAGTGAGATCAACAAAAAAGACGCCCTTGTTATGATCAGCAATTGTACCAATATTGGCTCGCTGAGTTATGAAGAGCCACAGAAAGGCGATGGCGTGACAGAAGAAGAATTCCAGAAAGCAAAAGCGGAACACTGGAAACCAAGTATGGGAGGAATCCTGGGAGACTGCTCCTGCACAAACGGTTTCAGCGTGAATTTTGAAAACTGCACTTACAGCACAGAGCGTGGTGTAGGAAATGTGGAACTTCCGGATATTACAAACTAGTGTGCTGTCTCATTGACTTTCAGTTAAATAACGCAGAATGTTTTTTCATCGACAAGGCGACTGAACGAGGCGATGCGGTGGCATCGTTGAGCGAAGTCAACGCAGTTCGATGGGAAAACAGGCAAGTTATTTAGCAAAATGTCAATGATACAGTACACTAGAGAAAATGGCTGCGGGAGATCAGGTTGCTGTAAATTTTTGTGAATTTCAAAAAAGGTCTTGACCTGAAGTTAAGTCGAGGCATTAGAATGTGCCTGAAATAAAAAAGGAGGCTAAATTATGTACACAAATACATTAAAACTTAACAACGGCGTTGAGATCCCTCAGCTGGGACTGGGAACCTGGTTTATTGATGATGATAAAGTCGCAGATGCGGTAAAGGCGGCGGTAGAAATTGGGTATCGCCATATAGATACTGCTCAGGCTTATGGAAATGAGCGTGGAGTTGGAGAGGGTGTCAGAACCTGTGGAATTCCGAGAGAGGAACTTTTTGTTGTATCCAAGGTTGCTGCAGAACACAAGACATATGAGGATGCAGCCAGAAGTATCAATGAAACTCTGGAAAAAATGGGCCTTGATTATCTGGACATGATGATCATTCACAGCCCGCAGCCATGGGTAGAAGTGAACCAGTCAGAGAACCGTTATGTAGAAGGAAACCGTGCAGCATGGAAAGCGCTGGAAGACGCATATAAAGCTGGAAAATTAAAAGCGATCGGTGTTTCAAATTTCCAGATCGGAGATATTGAGAGCCTGATGGAAACCGCAGAGATCAAACCGATGGTCAACCAGATCCTGCTTCATATCAGCAATACCCCGTTTGAACTGGTAGAATACTGCCAGAAGAACGGAATTGCAGTAGAAGCATATTCACCTATCGGACATGGTGAAATCCTGAAACAGCCGGAAATCGGAAAAATGGCGGAAAAATACGGTGTATCTGTTCCACAGCTCTGTATTCGTTATACACTGCAGCTTGGAACGATTTCCCTGCCAAAGACAGCAAATCCAAATCATATGAAGGCAAATGCAGAAGTTGATTTCGAAATCAGCCCGGAAGATATGGAGATTCTCAAGAACTTTAAAAAGATCGAGAGTTATGGAGCAAGCAGTGGATTCCCTGTGTATGGCGGAAAACTCTGATTAAAAAGAAAACGATAGAGTAAAGCATAAAAGCTGCTGGCGTGCAAGTCAGCAGCTTTTTGTAATATAAAATGTGACATGTGCCTCTGCATCTGTCAGAGGAATATTTACCCGGGTTGAAAAAACGCCGCGCTGGTTCTGTCCATAGTCAGTTGAGAAGCAGGGAAGAGACGATGCCATGACCAGTTCTTCGAAAGCCTCAGAATCTGTCTGCACGAGGAATTTGGAGGCGGGCATTTTTTCGCGGCAGAGAGTGTCCCAGAAGCCAAGTTCTGTGCGGAGAAGAAAATTAAAACCATTGATTTCTTTGAAGGTAAGGGTTTTATGATGGGCAAGTTCATGGTCTGGCGGTACACATACAAACAGGTTTTCCTGCATAAATTCACTGCTGTTTTCCAGTGGAAATGGAAGGATTCCGATATCACAGGAACTGTCTTTCAGGGCAGCGAGAACTTCTTCATTCTGACAGATGACAGAGGAAACCATCATTCCCGGATGTTCGGCATTTAGTTTTGGCAGCAGTTTCCATAATGGAGCCGGGGCGCAGGAACGGATCATGATTGTCTTACGCCGGGTATCGAAAGCCTGAACCTGATCTACTGTCTGCTTTGCATCTGCGAGAAGCTTACGGGCATATTCTACAGTAAACCGACCAGTGTCGTTTAACTCTATTCTGTTTTTGCTTCGAGAAAAAAGTGGTACACCGAGGCTTTCTTCCAGATGCTGCATAGAGCGAGTGATGGATGGTGTTGAGATATGAAATTTCTCTGCAACACGGGACAATGTTCCAAGCTCTGCAAAAGATACAAATTGTTCCAGTTCGTATAGATCCAGCATGAGTATCCTCCTAAGTTACATTTCAGTTTCTGAAAAGCAGATTGCGATATAAATAGTGTACATTTTCAGATGGAAACTGTAAAGTAGAAAGTGAAAAAGGACTTATCGTAATTAGAAATTATATAGTTGCAGTAAGTGAAATGAAAAATCACATTTCAGAAGTTGGAGGTAAAGATCATGGAATATGTTACTTTGAACAACGGAATCAAAATGCCGAAACTTGGATATGGTGTTTATCAGACACCGCCGAAAGATACAAAACGCTGCGTACTGGATGCGATTGAGGTAGGATATCGCAGCATCGACACCGCACAGGCTTATTATAACGAAGAAGGTGTAGGAGCAGCACTCAGTGAATGCGGTCTGCCAAGAGAAGAGTTTTTCCTGACAACCAAGGTATGGATCACAAATGCCGGCTATGAGAAAGCAAAAGCTTCTATCGAAGAATCCATGAAAAAACTGCAGACTGAATATCTGGATCTTCTGCTGATCCATCAGCCATTTGGTGATTACTATGGAACCTATCGTGCAATGGAGGAACTTTACAAAGAAGGCAAGATCCGTGCGATCGGTGTATCCAACTTCGGACCGGACCGTTACCTTGATATCCAGCATTTTGCAGAAATAAAACCGGCTGTAAACCAGATCGAAACACATATATTCCAGCAGCAGAAAGTCGCAAAAGAATATCTGAAAAAATACGGCTGCCAGATTGAATCCTGGGGACCGTTTGCAGAAGGCCGCAAAGATATGTTTACAAATCCTGTACTGACAGAAATCGGCGCTAAATACGGAAAGACTGCCGCACAGACAGCTCTGCGCTTCCTGCTCCAGAGCGATGTGGTCATCATTCCGAAATCTGTTCATAAGGACAGAATGCAGCAGAATTTTGACCTCTTTGATTTCAGCCTGACAGCAGAAGAGATGGCTGCTATTGAGAAACTGGATGGTGGAGAAAGCCTGTTCTTCTCACACTATGATCCCAAAACAGTAGAGTGGTTTATGTCTATTCTGTGAGATTTATAAGAGAAATTTTTTTGTGAAAGGGGACGAAGATGATGGAAAAGCGTAGATTAAGAAATATTGAAGTATCTCCGATCGGTATCGGCTGTATGGGATTCAGTCACGGATATGGTGAGATCCCGACGGAAGAATACAGCATTGAAGCGATCCGCAAAGCATATGAATTCGGCTGTACATTCTTTGATACGGCAGAAGCTTATGGACCGAACATGCTTCCGGAAAACAAAGGCCATAACGAAAAGATTGTCGGAAAAGCAGTGAAAGATTTTCGTAAAGACATCGTCATTGGAACGAAATTTCATCTGGAAACAGCAGAAGCAAAGAGCAAAGGTGTGGAAACCACTATGTGGAAGCATCTGGAAAGATCTCTGAGAAACCTGCAGACAGACTATGCAGATGTGTATTATCTTCACCGCATCAACCCTGACATTCCAGTCGAGGAAGTTGCCGGTGTCATGGGAAAATTCATCGACGCAGGTCTGATCCGTGGATGGGGATTGTCTCAGGTTGATGTTGACGTGATTGACAGAGCAAATAAAGAAACTCCACTTTCTGCGATCCAGAATATTTATTCCATGGTAGAGCGTGGCGTAGAAGAAGCAGTAATTCCGTACTGCATGGAACACAACATCGGGCTTGTTCCGTTTTCACCGACAGCAAGTGGTTTCCTTTCCGGAAAAGTAACTGTAAATTCTGACTTCTCCCATAGCGACGATGTCCGCAAATTCGTTCCACAGCTCCGCAAAGAAAATATCGAAGCAAACCAGCCGGTGCTTGCACTGCTTGAGGAATATGCAGAGAAAAAAGCTGCAACCAAAGCCCAGATTTCACTGAGCTGGATGTTGCATAAATATCCAAATGTAGTCCCGATCCCTGGATCCAAGAACCAGGGAAGAATCCTCGAAAACCTCGGTTCCTGGAACGTAGAGCTGTCCGATGCAGAATTCCAGGTACTGGAAACAGCCCTTGATAAAATCCCTGTTCACGGTCACAGAGGATTCTCTGAACAGCAGGGAAACAGCATGGCGAACTGGGGTAAGAAATAATTGTTACGGTGAACAATAACAAATAATTTTATCTATTCATAAAATTCTGTTCTTCTAAGTTGGGTATAAGGCCGCGCTGCTCTTATGGCAGATGCGGCTTTAAGCTCGACATCAACATATAAAATCTGCTCGTTATCATTTGCTTTTGCAATTACATCCCCATTTGCATCAACAACGATGGATTCACCGGAAAAATCCATATCCCCTTCTGCGCCGACACGATTGCACATGGCAATGATAGTACTGTTATGAAAGGCCTGCACGCGAAGTTCCCATTCAAACATTTCAGAAGGTTCTGCTTTGGTATTTACAGTAGGGATCAGGATCAGATCTGCACCGTCTAAAGCTTCGGTTCGGATGCTTTCTGGATAATGCCGGTCAAAGCAGACGACAATTCCTATTTTTCCGAATTCTGTTTCAAAAACTTTGAATCCATCATCGGACGGAGTATAGTAGTCCTGCTCAAAGAATTTATCAGCCTGAGCAATATGTACCATTTTCTGGATGCCGGAAATATTACCGTTTTTGTCGATCAGAATGCTTGCGTCGTATGGCTTTCCATTTTCCAGAAGATAGATATTCGGGACAGCCATGATATGGTTTTCTCTGCATGTGTCACAGAATCTTCGGATAATATCTGAATCGAGGGAAATCTGATATTTCCTGACATCCTGCCCCGGATACTGCGGGAAAAATTCTGTAAGCTGTACTTCCGGAAACAAAACAAGATCTGCACCCTGGCTGGCAGCTTCTTTGACAGAGTTTATGCTTTTTTCTATATTAGATTCCATACTGCCGGAATCCGACATCTGTATTAATGCTAATCGCAAGGGTTTATCACCTTTCTGTGTGAATCTGTTTCAATTCATAGTTTCCTTATAGTTTGTGCCCCATTCTTTCATGGCATCGAGGATTGGACGCATAGTCTCGCCAAGATCACTTAATGCATATTCTACACGCGGAGGGACTTCGGCGTAGACCTTGCGGGTGAGCAGGCCCTTGGCCTCCATGTCGCGCAGCTGCGCGGTCAGCACCTTCTGCGTCACATGGCCGATGGACTTTTTAAGTTCACCGAAGCGCTTGGTGCCATCCATCAGGTCGCGCAGGATGAGCACCTTCCATTTGTCGCCGATGAGCATGAGCGTCGTCTCGACGGGGCAGGCGGGTAATTCCATGGTATGACCTCCTTCGTGTTACAGATATTGACCGGTGATGCTGTCGGGGTTCAATTGAATTTCCTCCGGCGTGCCGGAGGCGACGATCCTGCCGCCGGCCTCACCGCCGCCGGGGCCCATGTCGATGATGTAGTCGGCGCTGCGGATGACGTCGAGGTCGTGCTCGATGACGACGACCGTTGCGCCGTTGTCCAAAAGCGCCTGGAAGACGCCGAGCAGCACGCGAACATCCAGCGGATGCAGGCCGATCGACGGTTCATCGAAGACGAAGACAGAGTCGGTCTGCGTGCGGCCGATCTCGCTGGCGAGCTTTAATCGCTGTGCCTCGCCGCCGGACAGACTCGGCGTTTCCTCGCCGAGCGTCAGGTAGCCGAGGCCGAGCTGCTTCAAAATGCCGAGCTTCTGGCTGACGGTCTTCCGGTCCGCGCAGAATTCAATGGCGGAGTTGACGTCCATGTCCATGAGTTCAGGAAGCGAGGCGTTTTCGCCCGCCTTGTTCGTCAGTCTGATATCATACGCCGCGCGCGCGTAGCGCGAGCCGCGGCAGTCGGGGCAGGGAATGTTGACGTCGGGCAGAAACTGCACGTCGAGACTTACAACGCCCGTACCGTCGCAGCCGGGGCAGCGGAGAGAGCCGGTGTTGTAGGAAAAATCGCTCGCTTTATAACCGTGTTCCTTCGCGTCGGGCGACTTGGCGTAGAGCTTGCGCAGCTCGTCGTGGACGCCCGCGTAGGTCGCCACGGTAGAGCGCACATTGATGCCGATGGGCGTCGCGTCGATGAGCTTGACGTGCGCGATGCCGTCGGCTTCGACCGAGCGAATGTGCGCGGGAAGAGCGTTGCCATTGATGTTTGCCTCCAGCGCGGGGACAAGGCTCTCGAGCACCATCGTCGTCTTGCCCGAACCGGACACGCCGGTGACGACCGTGAGGCGGCCCTTGGGGATGTCGACCTCAAGCGGCTTGACAGTGTGGATCTGAGAAGTAGACAGATGAACCGTGCCGTTTGCGAACAGTTCGTCCTTTTTGGCGCGCTCGCGCAGCTTTGTTTCAGCCTTGCCGGAGAGGAACGGCCCAATCTGCGAATTCGGGTTTTCTTCGATCATTGGGATGTTCCCCTCGGCGATGACATGGCCGCCCTTAGTGCCCGCTTCGGGGCCCATTTC
>ENA-OPSJ01002925-OPSJ01002925.1-human-gut-metagenome-genome-assembly--contig:-NODE-2925-length-10283-cov-1.528354_pt1 | contig 10283 bp, 11 predicted proteins | sample MGYA00241801_ERZ501893 | MGnify/ENA primary metagenome ERZ501893 (study PRJEB25962, sample SAMEA2042219) | human gut metagenome | biome: human gut; feature: human-associated habitat; material: faeces...
CAAGAAGGATAGTTAGCATGAGAGGAAATTGGACGTGTATGACATGGCTTCCTAGTTCGGTCATAATGGGGTGATCAGTTGTGTAGGCTACTTGATCAAGAAGGATTGCGTAATAGAGACTTAGTAGCGATCCGATGAGTAAGATATACGCGCTTACTTTAATAGCGCGATTTTCTTCCTTTTCAAGTCGTTCATCTTTAGGACCCATTATTTCGTTCCATTTTCGTGTGAGATACATGATTGCTCACTCCTATTCCCAGAAAAGATCATTAAGCGTTTTGCCGAGTGTTTTGCAGATTGCAGTGCAGAGCTTAAGGCTAGGATTGTAGCGTCCTGCTTCAATAAGACCAATGGTTTGACGCGTGGCACCAACCGCATCGGCAAGCTGTTGTTGAGAAAGTCCAGCTTCGATACGTGCTTTTTTCATCCGTTCGTTTTTTATGTCTTGCACGTGGTTTTCTTTCTTTTAGCTTCGCGTATAGGATCCTAATTTAATGTAACATATATATTACATGTACATTATATATTGCATGTATGCTCTGTCAAGCGGATACCATATCGATGCCCTATCAAATACTCCTCATATCAAACGCGCACTATATTGAGCATGCATGCTTGTGATAAAAAGAACATAAGATTACGAAGGTGGAGTTTGTTCAGATAAAGCTTATAAAAACCCATGGAAAGAAGAGAAGTTCTATGAAAGAACATATTGAAGTATTTGATTACAGCAAGACAATTTTTGAAGCACTGCAAAAGGGTGTGCTTCTTACTACTAAAACAGAGAATAAAACCAACACCATGACTATCTCATGGGGCTCATTAGGAATTGAATGGGGAAAGCCTTTATTTATCACCTTTGTACGTACCAGTCGTTTTACTCACCAGCAGTTGAAAAAGAATCCTGAATTTACCATTAATATTCCGATGGGTGAGTTTGATTCAAAAATTTTGGGTATTGCAGGAAGTAAGAGCGGTTACGACATTGATAAGATTGCTGAACTGGGTGTTACGCTTGAAGAACCTGAGATCATTTCTGTTCCTGGAATTAAAGAATTGCCTTTAACACTCGAGTGTCGTGTTGTTTATCAGCAAACGCAGGATCTAGCTTGTCTGAAGGATGAATACTGCGAACAATTCTATCCACAAGATGTTTCTGGCACCCATCATGGTAGCAACAGGGATTGTCATACTGCTTTTTACGGCGAGATTGTGGATGCTTATATCATCAATTAAATCATTGTTGATTCTAAAGCGTCCTGTTTTTAGCCATGATTGGCGATTTTAAGGACGTATCTATACCAGGCTAAGCTCTTCTTGAAATCAAAAGATTCATGCGCGATAATGGGAACATGTGTTCGTATTATCGCTACATAGCAATAGATTTGAAGTCTTTTTACGCTTCAGTTGAATGTCAAGACAGGGGGCTTGATCCGCTTGCCACTAATTTGGTCGTGGCAGATGTTTCACGTTCTGAGAAAACTATTTGTTTGGCCGTTTCACCCTCACTTAAGGCATATGGAGTGGGTGGGAGAGCACGTCTTTTTGAGGTGATCCAAAAAGTTCGCAAGGTGAACGAGGGTCGTTTGTATCGTTTGCAAATAGAGGCTGCATCGCCTGCAGCTTCGGCTACGGTAAACTCCTTTTACAGACCCTGCTTACCTTTTGAGAGAGACTGCACGGGCTATGATATTGATCATCATCGTATTACGCATAACGCTGCTTTCTCAGGGGTATCGTTTTATGACAGTGAGGTTAAAACTGATCCAACGCTCGCGCTCGACTACCTCATCGCCAAACCTCGTATGGCGCGCTATATTGAGGTGTCGGCTCAAATTTATGATGTGTACTTAACGTATTTTTCACCAGAGGATATTCACGTCTACTCGATTGATGAGGTGTTTATTGACGTCTCAAAATACGCAAGTTTGTACGGACTTGATGCAGCTACGCTTGCGTCACAGGTAATTGCTGAGATTTACCAAAAGACGGGCATTACGGCAACAGCAGGTGTGGGCACCAATCTCTACCTTGCTAAAGTTGCTATGGATATTCTTGCAAAACATGAGAAACCTGATGCAAATGGCGTGCGTATGGCGCTTCTTGACGAACGTGCGTACAAAGAGCGACTGTGGGATCATGAGCCAATCACAGATTTTTGGCGCGTAGGCAGAGGGTATGCTAAAAGGCTTGAAGCACAGGGTCTTTTTACGATGGGTGATGTGGCGCGATGCTCTCTTGGTAAACCTGGCCAGAGGCTAAATGAAGAGCTGTTATTTAAGATTTTTGGTAAAAATGTAGAGCTTCTGATTGATCATGCTTGGGGGTATGAGCCAGTAACCATGCAAGAGATCAAAGCGTATAGGCCTTCTGTTAATTGCAAGGCATCAGGGCAGGTATTGCAGTGTCCTTATAGTGCGACCAATACGCGCACGGTGGTTTGGGAGATGGCCGATCAGCTTGCTCTTGATCTAATGGCAGATGGCTTAGTCACTAATAAACTGACCTTGACTATTGGATATGATCGCACGAGTTTAGATGATCCTATGGCTTTAGCTGAGTTTTCGGGTGAAATGAAAGAAGACTATTATGGGCGCCTTGTACCTAAACATGCGCACGGAACTATTAACTTGAAACATTATTCGTCGCTTTCGCATGATCTCACACAGGCGGCGGTGCGCTTATTTGAAGATATTATTGATCAGAGTCTTTTGGTGAAACGAGTAACTATTTCAGCAGAGCAGGTTATTAGTGAGTCCGAAGCTGAAGAGCTTCAAAGTCATGCACAGCAATCTCTCTTTGATCTTTTTGACGATGGGGATACAAGCAATCCAAACAATGAATCGGCACAAAAAGATAAACAACTTCAAAGTGCGCTTCTTGATGTTCGTGAGAAATTTGGTAAAAACGCAGTAGTGCATGCGGTGAGTCTCAAAGAAGAGGGTACTGCGCGTGAACGTAATGCTCAGATTGGGGGACATAGTGCATAAGGATTATTCGGACATTATTGATTGCACGCGTCCTCAATCAAAGCACCCTGCCATGTCTTTACATGATCGAGCAGCTCAGTTTGCTCCTTTTGCGGCTCTTACGGGTCATGGAAGTGCACTTGCTGAAGTAGCACGCATTACTGAGAAAAGACAGGGGCAGAGTGATGCTGACCTTATGGAGCTTAATCAGTCACTGGATTTATTACATGAGCATTTGCGAGAGCGACCTCTTATAAAAGTTCATTGTTTTGTTTGCGATGCGATTAAAGAGGGTGGTTCTTTCTACGAGCATGAAGGTAGACTGCGCGTTATTGATGAGGTGTATAAACGTCTTGAATTTGTCGATGGGGTGCGAATTCCACTGACAGATATTGTGAAGCTTGAGATCAAGCAGTCCCTAAAAACGGGCTAACTTCCATTGTTTTCTTGCTCACTGTGCTCTGCTTTGAATTCTGTGAGTTTATCATTGAGGGTTTTAATGTTGCGCTTGTTGATAAGAGTGAATACGACACTCATGAAAGCAAGAATAATCAGATAGGCAACGGTAAAGGCAATCCAGGCTCCAAGGTTGTCAGCAGGAAACCAACTAAACGCAACACCGTAGAGCGCGAGTATCACATAGAGGCAAATGCCAAAAAAAGATAAGCGCCAAACGTAGCCCATACGCTTAATGAGAACGGGAGTAAAAAAGATTAGCTGCAAAACAGCACAGATCAGCATGGCAACGCCAATGCTTAAGCACATGATAATACCTGGCTTGGCAGCCTCATCGGCAAAAATTAGCCCAAAGATACAGCTAAAAAGAATGAGTAAGGTAAAGCCAATACAAAAATTGACTAAAAGATCCTTGAGTACCTTGCGAGGTGGAACTTTTTCGGAATTGATGATTTTATTGGCCTGCCTAGGAGTGGTACTCAGGGTGGTTTTGCTAGTCATGATGATCTCCTATAACCGTTGGACACTATATCAATTGCTAATCAGGGAATTACACGCCAAGACGGCGTTTGAGCTCTTTGGCGTACATGCGTGAGACGATGACTTCTTCATTGTTGTCAAGCCGGGCAAGCAGTCGTCCTCCTACGTAAGGACGGAGGCTTTTGACGCGATATAAATTGATAAGGCAACTTTTGCCAATGCGTACAATGGAGGTATTTGCTAAGGTGTTTTCAAGCTCGGAGATAGTGGAATTGATTTCAATTACGGATTTGTAGGTATATGCAAAGGTGTGACGGTCAACTGTTTCAATATAGAGAATTATGCCGATGGGTATAACGATGGTTTCACCGTTATGTTTGCCGATAAGATGGTGATCATGCATCCGAATGCTTGCAATGAGTCCGGTAATTTGTTCGTCTACTGCAGCACAACGGATAAATATCTCGGTATCCTGCAAGGTTTTATCTGTTTCTATAGTTAGATTCACGAGACGTTTCTTTCGTACAGGGTGTTTTTTATAAGACTGCCTATTTTTTAACTAAAGGATTTTTTAATTGGTGTGGTTCTAACGTAATCAAAACTTGTTTTTGCGAAAAGCAAATTTGAATGAGTTGCATAAATAGGTGTCGAAGATGCACCAGTGATCGATGGTTGGTAAGATAAACAAGTCATCATGATGGGGAAAGAGGTGTTTTATATGAGATATGAATGCAAAGTAACTGTGTTGGAAACGAAGTTATTTCCTGAATTACAAACATGAATACCTAGCTGATCCAAATAGTGGTGTTTGTCCGTGCTTTAAAATAGGGCAAGAATTTCTTTTTCGTCGGGATGCAAACAATGATGATTATTGGCATTTTGGGCGTGATCTTAATCCGACGTTTCCCTGTGCTGAAGCATGGGATTGCATTTCGCGCTACATCTATACCGCTTTGCAGGGCGGTTCTATAATGCATGGTTGAACGCGCGATGATCGCGTAATGATTGCTTGCTGCAACGACGGTACACGCCCGGTTGTTTTTAAGCTTGAGCGTATTGATATTCCTGAAACCGCTAAAGAAGAGGCTTGGTTGGCTTCTCAAGATTTTTCGGTTTCATCTGATAATGCTATTACTGGTCAAAATACGCTTTGAGAACTTGAGTTATTGATAGCGGCCTTTGTATGCTGACTTGCCCGCTTTAGTCCATGTTTGAATAAATGCAGTTTTTCCTGCTGTGTAGGCATCACGATCTAATACGTACTGCCTGCAAAGATCCATTTTGAGCGTTTCGTATTGGCGCGCGATATCTGGATGATCAGTAAGATAGTCGCGGAAATAGAGCTCATCGTTATCCCCGCGATAGCGTAGGTGGATATGATAAACCTTATCGGCATAACCTTGCGGGGTGTAGCCATAATTAAGTGAAATGCGCGATGGTTCAGCTGTCATGCAGATAAAACCATGTTCTTCTAAGATCTGGGCAATCTGATCGAGAGATTCGTCAGGACTAACTTCAACTAAATATTATATCAAGATCACAGTAAGATTAATTTTTCCCACTAATAAGAAAGACCATTACGCACATGATGAGCATGCCTGCGATGTCGAATTCGGTAAAGAGAGTGCCCAAAAAGAATGCCGACATTATGGTTGCGCTTACAGGCTCAATTGCTCCAAGAAGTGCGCCCCGTACAGGACCAACAAGGGATGTTCCATAAAGGTATGCGACAAATCCAACAATAGTGCCAAGAAGGACAAGTCCGAATACGAAGATGGTCCAGTCAAAGATTGAAAGCGTGGTAAGAGCTTGTATGATAGCGATCCCATCGCCACCTTGAAAAAGGTATGTGGGGACGGCAAAAAGGGGAGCAAACACCATACCTATTCCAACAACGGGGATGGCTCCATATGTCTCGAAAAGACCTGACTGTTTAGGAATGAGAATATAAGCAGCTGCGGCAAAGGCAGAAAGAAGTCCCCACATAAGACCATCGGCAGGAAGAGCAAGTGTAGTAAGGTCACCTTGCGTTGCGATCAAAAGTGTGGCAAGAAGAGCAAAACAAAGCCCTGCCATCTCTCTTGCAGAAGGAAATTTTTGCTGGTGCAGACAGACAAAAACAAGTACAAAAACACACTCAAGCATTTGGAGAACAGTTGCTGTACCAGCATTGGTTGCATGTACTGCCTCGGCATAGAAAAGCTGGTTAGAATATAGCGCGAAGGTAAACAAAAGAAGTAATGCTATCGTAGAGAATTTTGAGAGCATGACGTGTAAGACAGCACGACAAGCAATAAGAAGATATCCGAGGTAAAGAAGACCTGCACATGCAACACGCAAAAGAGTAACAAGGGATGGATCTAATCCAACCTAGACAGTTAAATATTGCATGCATGTACCTGAGACTCCCCATAAGGAGCCTCCAAGAAGCGTAATGAATATGCCAAAACCAAGTGCCTTCATACGTAAAGAGTCTCTCATAATTGTAAGCGAATCGCATATTAGTAACACCTTGTCATTTATACTACAATGTCTTCAGGGCTTTTCAGTATGCAGTGCTATAAAAACGCAGTGTTATAAAATCGGCCCATTCCCGTTATGGGGCGTATTACACGAAGACCAAGGAGATATATGCTAACAAACGATTTTCTGGGCGACACCATTGCGCGACTTGGCTTTGGAGCAATGCGTCTGCCAATTATAGACAATGATGCATCAAATGTTGATCAGGCGGCGGTTGACGCTATGGTTGACACGGCTATTGCGGCAGGCGTTAACTACTTTGATACCGCCTACCCCTATCATGGCGGGATGTCAGAGATTGTGCTTGGAAAATCTCTTGCACGTTATCCGCGCGATCAATTCTATCTTGCAACTAAATATCCCGGTCATCAGATTGCTGATGCTTACGATCCTGCTCCTATTTTTGAAGAACAACTTGTTAAATGTGGTGTTGATTACTTTGATTTTTATCTTTTGCATAACGTTTATGAGGCCTCAATTGACGTGTATTTAGATGAGCGATGGGGTATTGCGGACTATTTTATTGAGCAGAAAAAGAACGGACGAATTCGTCATTTGGGTTTTTCATGCCATGGACGTCCTGAAACCTTGAAGCACTTTATTGAATACGGTGCACGTAAATATGCTGAACTTGAGCAGCATGACCCCGAAACAGCAGCGCTGTTTGCAAACAATAACATCATGGAGTTTTGTCAGATTCAACTGAATTATCTTGATTGGACCTTACAGGATGCAGCTGAAAAAACGAAACTTCTTGAAGATATTAGGATGCCTATTGTCGTTATGGAACCCTTGCGTGGTGGTAAGCTTGCTGCTTTGAGTGACACGCAAATGCAACAACTGCATACTATGCAGCCAGGTGCTGATAGCTTAAACGATGGAGTCAAAACGGCAGCAACTTGCTCGGCTGTTGAGTGGGCATTCCGATGGCTACTTGGCATTGAGAGTGTGAAAACCATCTTGAGTGGCATGTCTGATCTCGCTCAGGTAGAGGAGAATTGTCGGATTTTTCAAACCGCATCGTCTCTTACTAAACCAGAAGAAGATGCTTTGTTAACAATAGCAGAATCCTTGAAAAGTGGTGTGCCGTGCACGGCTTGTCGCTACTGCGTAGATTCATGTCCACAAGTGATTGATATACCTATGATGCTCAATGCCTACAATGACCTGCAATTTGATACAAGTTTTACGGTGTCAATGCAAATGGATGCGGTACCTGAAGGACAACGTGCACAAGATTGTATCCAATGTGAAATGTGCGTACAGATGTGTCCGCAAGGAATTGATATTCCTGTGGTGCTTGAAGAGTTAGCAGGAACGCTCGATAAGATGCCCAAATGGGCTGATCTTTGTCGAGAGCGAGCTGAGGCGGCAGCAAAACTTGCTGCTGAGTCGCGCGAGTAGCTACGCGACTAATGGGCGTGAATAATTAAGGTGAGCATTTGATGCGTCGACTCTTGTGTAGGGGTATATGGTACGCATAAATAATGAGGGAGCATCTGGTGTGCTCCCTCATACAATAGTGCTTGTTGTTAAATAGCGCTTGCTGTCAATCTGTTTATTACCAGGTGCGAGAAGCGAGTGCGCGGAATTGCGCTACGGTAGCAACGTGTGCGTTAAGACCACCATCAACCGTTACTACTTGACCAGTGAAGTAGCTGCTCTCATCAGACCCTAAGTAAACACACATAGCGGCAATGTCTTCCGGCTTGCCGTAGCGGGTTACTTCAATGTTGTCTAAGAAGATACTCTTCAATGCATCAGGAACCTTGGCTTCATTTTGAGGGGTAACAATAAGGCCAGGACGTACGCAGTTGCAACGAATATTTTGCTTGCCATATTGAAGGGCAGTGTATTCAGTGAGCATATCGACACCAGCTTTAGCGCAAGCATAGGCGGTAGAACCGAGATCCCCGCCGCAAGAAGCCATAGAACCAATATTAATGATAGATCCACTATTTTGTTCTTGCATGTATGGCAATACGGTCTTGATGCAGTAGAAGGTTGAGCGAACATCACTTGCGAATACGGCATCCCAATCTTCAAGAGAAATCTCATCAACACGACCATCTTTTAGTGCCATGCCAGCAGCGTTGTTAACCAAAATATCGATTGAACCCCAGCGCTCTTTGGTATCAGCAAACAGTGCATCAACGGTTTCTGGTTGGGTAACGTCAAATTTATGAAAATACGCTTCCCCGCCTTGTGATGTAATATCCTCAACGACTTTATTGCCACGTTCTTCATTGCGACCGCATACAACAACTTTTGCGCCCTCAGCACCAAACATCTTTGCGATGCCGGTGCCAATGCCGCTGGTTGATCCAGTAACAATTGCGACTTTGCCCTTTAAACGATCCATGGTTACTCTTCTTTCTACGAAGTTGCTTATAGGCTCATGCTCTTTACTCACGTTCTTTACAGAACATGACCTATTCGGTAATGATTCTAGCAGTAACAAGAATAGGTGGTATGTAGCAATGGATGAGGTGTCTATGAATTGGTTCGACGAGGTACGAATCTCTTTAAAGCGAGAAAATCTGATACCATGCCAACTAAAACAAAAACTGCGTCATGAACTGTTAAGCAGACTTGTGTGGTCGGGTAAGTAACAGAAGGGGAGACACACTATGAAGGTAGTTATTGTAGGGGGAGTAGCAGGAGGAGCAACGGCAGCTGCGCGACTTCGTCGTCTTGATGAGCATGCTGAGATTGTTGTTTTTGAACGATCAGGCTATGTGTCATATGCTAATTGCGGTCTTCCATATTACATTGGCGGTACCATTGAAGATCCTCAGGCGCTTACGTTGCAAACACCTGAGAGTTTTTTGAGTCGCTTTAATGTGGATATGCGCGTCAATCATGAGGTCATCGAACTTTACCCTGAAAGCAAACTTATACGCGTTAAGAATCTCATTACGGGTGAAGAGTTTGATGAGGCCTACGACAAACTCATTCTTTCTCCAGGGGCAAAGCCCACGCAGCCACGCTTGCCAGGTGTTGGTCTTGAGCATGTTTTTACGCTTCGTACGGTCGAAGACACGTTTCGTATGAAGGAGTTTATTGATCGGACCCATCCGCGTACGGCAGTTATTGCAGGTGGTGGCTTTATTGGTCTTGAGCTTGCAGAAAACCTGCGCGAACTTGGTATGGAGGTCACTATTGTTCAGCGTCCTAAGCAGCTCATGAAACCCTTTGATCCTGACATGGCTGCCTTTATTCATGCTGAGGCGCGCAAACACGGTATTACGCTTGCGCTCGGTCATGCTGTGGAAGGATTTAGGGAAACAGGTGATGGGGTTGAGATGCTCCTTAAAGATGCCGATCCGCTCCCTGCTGACATGATTGTTCTTGCCATTGGGGTAACGCCTGATACGCATCTTGCTAAAGAGGCGGGACTTGAGATGGGTATCAAGGGGAGCATCCTTGTTAATGATCATATGGAAACATCGGCTCCCGATATTTATGCCGTGGGCGATGCGGTTCAGGTGAACCATCTCGTTACGGGTGAAGAATCACTTATCTCTCTAGCGGGTCCCGCAAATAAGCAAGGCCGCATTGCGGCTGATAATATTTGCGGTCTCAAGAGCACCTATCGCGGTTCTCAAGGCAGCAGTGTTATCAAAGTGTTTGACGTTACCGCTGCTTCCACTGGTGTTAATGAGACCGTGGCGCGTGCAGCAGGACTTGAGGTAGATCATGTTATTCTCTCTCCTATGAGTCATGCTGGCTACTACCCAGGCGGCAAACTTATGACCATGAAAGTGGTGTTCGAGAAGGAGACCTATCGCCTGTTAGGTGCCCAGATCGTAGGGTATGAGGGTGTGGACAAGCGCATTGACGTGTTGGCAACGG
>ENA-OPSJ01002931-OPSJ01002931.1-human-gut-metagenome-genome-assembly--contig:-NODE-2931-length-10267-cov-4.917058_pt1 | contig 10267 bp, 6 predicted proteins | sample MGYA00241801_ERZ501893 | MGnify/ENA primary metagenome ERZ501893 (study PRJEB25962, sample SAMEA2042219) | human gut metagenome | biome: human gut; feature: human-associated habitat; material: faeces...
TTTGTTGCTCAGGAACTTATAAATAAAGTTAAATCAAAGTGTTGCGGAATTAAGGGTAACAATGAAAAAGAGTGTTTTTTATTATTTGTTTGCTGTGATATGTACGGTATGTCTGTTTACAGCTTGTAGTGATGACGATGATGATGATAACAAAGTTTTGACTGTTGATAATATTGTAGGTACTTATCCCGGTGACTTGGATGTAACGCTTGCAGGAACGGAAGTAGCTAAAGATGTTGCTGCATCTATTGTTGTAACTAGAGTGGACGATAGTAAAGTGAAGGTTTCTTTATCCAACTTTACTATTCCCGGCGTATTGCCTGTTCCTATGACAATTGATGCGACATGCGATGTGGTTCCTTCGACAAACGAATTGAAGTTAAATGGTCAAACTACGATTGATATGAGTGCTCTTGGAATGGGAGAATTGGCTGTAGTTATTACAGGTGATGCTGATGGTAAAGAGCTTGATTTGGATATTGCAGTTGCTACAATGAAAGTCGTTGTTGATTTTGAAGGAAGAAAACAATAATTGTTCTTTCTGAAGAATATAATAATATAAAAGAAGGCATCCTATTTTCGGGATGCCTTTTTTGTGCTATGATGAATCTTTGGGAAAAAGAAGAAAGTCTTTTAGAAATGAAGCTTAGAATGCATATCCGAAGCCTACGTTTAAATAGACTGCATACATATCGAAAGTGATTGTTTTGAAGTCCTTGTTAAAGATATCATTCATTCCCCAATTCAGGTCAGCATATACTTTTAAATGCTTGAATGCTTTCCAGTCTACTCCTAATTGTGCTCCCCATTGAAAATTGCGTAAATCGGAAGAAAAATCATAAGAAGCAATTGCTCCGTTATTAAAGTTTACTTTTTCTCCTGTCGGATCATCTTTACGCAGATAACCTTCATATACGTGTCCGCTAAAATCACCGTCCATCAGATAAGAAAAATAAGCACCGGCTTTCAGATTTACACGCTGGTTCAATTTATAAGCAGCCAGAATAGGAATGGTGAGGTATGAGTTTTGTACCTTGGTGCGTACGCCTCCCGTCCAGTTGCCTTTTAAACGATTGCCATCTTCACCGATAATTTCCATACCATAGTTCTTTACTTCTGCTTTTGTACGCATACCTTTATTCTCCAGACGAAGTCCGGTAACTACCCCCCAACGCTTTTGTTCTCCCAACCATTTAGTCATATTACCTTCGATGGTAATCGAAAGGGTAGGGTTATAGCTTTTGATGTTGCGTATTTCTTCGGGAAAAGGCAAAGGTAATGTTCCGCCAATGTTGAAGCCGGCTTTCAATTCATACTCCCAACCGTGCAATGCAGCGTTTATCAAGGTCTTTGTCCTGTTTTCTTGAGCCCATGTGTGGATACTTACCAATGTGATAGCCAAAAGCAATATATATTTTTTCATATCGAGAATCTTTTAAGTTATTTGTACTCTATTTCCAAATCGTCAATAAGTAATGTGCTGCCGGGGGCACCTTTGAATTCGTCTCCGTTTTTGCTGGCGGACAGGATAATACTTATGTTGTATTGTCCTTTGGCCAGTTTTTCCAAGTCGATGGTTTTGCCAAAGCGTTCGTAGTCGAAAGGCAATTCAAAACGTTTCCATTCTTCAGTTTCCACGGCATCTGCTTGGTCTATTATTGCCAAAGCCACCATATTGGGGTGTTCGTAATTGTTTGTTGCAATATGTCCGTCTAAGGTTTGTACTTTATCATCTTTTTCATAAAATAAAGCATATATATTGAACACATCTTTACGGTCGGTATATTCCCCGTTTTCGTAAAATTTAGGTCCTGCTTTATACTTGTAATAGCCGGTCAGTTTGGTAGGTTGATAGTAAAATGTTGTCCCGAACTTGGTTGCTGCCAAAGCATCTCCTAATGCGTTGAGTAGTTCAAATTTCCCTATAAATAAATTACCTGCTGCAATAGGTTTCCCTACTTTATTACCTAAGTCTCCGGTAGTATGAGTCACCAGCTTCAGACAATTGCCGGAACGTCCTTCTGAGCTGATGGTAGTTGGGTACTCCTCGGGAGAGTTACCTCCTCCTGTCAGTGCGAATCCTTGGTTTCCACTGGCCCAGGTCAGGGTGGCATGTCCGGGCGCCTCTTCGTAGAAAACATAATAGTTACTTACTTTTTTTACTGTCTCAAAATGGAAAGAAGTCGGGATATTTGTTGTTGACGGATAATGAAGACTGATGGCATAAGTACGATGCCATTTTCCGTCTTCCGAAGTGGTGGTATAGCGCACTGGTTTTGTAAAGTTGTGCGTCGTTCCACTGGCCGGATTAATAGTTGCTCCCGGAGTCAGTTCAAAAGTTGGTGCTTGTGCGGTCAGGTCAGTTCCATTGTTTACTTCTATGTAAATGGGATAGGCATTTAGGCTTTCATCGAATGGTAAGTTGTAGTCGATTTCCGTTCCTGAAAGAATATCGGCGGGCAATATACATTTTTCGATATCTGCTTCCGCATTAGGTGCTTCGTCCTTGATGCACGATGTACAAAGGAATATGCCTATGGTACAGGTTAGTAAGTCTTTCAATCTCATGAATTGGTAATTTTATAAGTTCTTTGATAATAAACATATATATAGTTTACAAAGTTAAGGCTTTTCCTGAAATTTTTCTGATTATTGCAATAAAATGAATTGGTCGTTTTTCTTTTTTATGCTATAGAAGTAAAAAAAGGTGCAAGAAATAAATTCCTGCACCCTCTCTGTATGTTATGACTAATATAAAGGCATGAGCTTTATTAGACGATGCCTTGAGCCATCATTGCTTTTGCTACCTTCATGAAACCGGCAATGTTTGCACCTTTTACATAGTTTACATATCCGTCTTCTTCCGTACCGTATTGTACACAAGCTGTATGGATATTCTTCATAATGCTTTTCAGCTTTTCGTCAACTTCTTCCGAACTCCAACCTAGCTTAATAGAGTTTTGAGTCATTTCGAGACCGGATACCGATACACCGCCTGCATTGGCAGCTTTACCCGGGGCATACAGAATTTTGGCTTCTTGAAATACACGGATAGCTTCGGGAGTAGAAGGCATATTTGCACCTTCGCTGACAGCCATAACACCGTTGGCGACTAGCTGGCGTGCTTCGTCACCGTTCAGTTCGTTCTGAGTGGCAGAAGGCAGCGCGATGTCTGCTTTCTCACCCCACGGACGGGCACCTGCTACATATTTACAACCATATTTTTCTGCATATTCGCGGATACGTCCACGATATAAGTTCTTCAGTTCCATGATGAAGTCCAACTTCTCACGGTCGATACCGTTCGGGTCGTAGATGTAACCGTCAGAGTCTGACATAGTGACTACTTTACCGCCTAGCTCAATTACTTTTTCTACGGTATATTGAGCTACGTTACCCGAACCCGATACCAGACAAGTTTTGCCTTTTAGGTCGGTTCCTTTGGTTTTCAGCATTTCCATCAGGAAATAGATGTTACCGTAACCCGTTGCTTCCGGGCGAATCAGTGAACCACCGAACTCGCGTCCTTTGCCGGTAAATGTTCCGGTGAATTCGTGAGACAACTTCTTATACATACCGAACATAAAACCTACTTCGCGTCCGCCTACACCGATATCACCGGCCGGTACATCGGTTTCGGGACCGATATGACGCCATAGCTCCAGCATGAAAGCTTGGCAGAAACGCATTACTTCTGCGTAGGATTTACCGCGTGGAGAGAAGTCTGAACCACCTTTACCGCCACCCATAGGCAGGGTAGTCAGTGAGTTTTTGAATGTCTGCTCAAAGGCAAGGAATTTTAGGATTCCCAAGTTTACAGAAGAGTGGAAACGAATACCGCCTTTATAGGGACCGATAGCGTTGTTGTGCTGTACGCGGTAGCCCATGTTGGTTCGGATGTTGCCTTTATCGTCCATCCAAGTAACACGGAACTGATATACACGGTCGGGAATGCAAAGGCGCTCAATCAAGTTTACCTTATCAAATTCAGGGTGTTTGTTGTATTCTTCTTCAATTGTACCGAGCACTTCTTCTACTGCCTGATGATATTCAGGCTCATTAGGGAATCTTCTTTTTAATTCATCTAATACCTTAGCTGCATTCATAATCTATTTCTTTTATGGTTACTAATTAGTTTTTATTGCTTTATTGATGATGCAAAAATATAGATAAGAATTGGATTGTGCAACAAAATATAAATAAAATGCGATTAAAAATATCAGATTGTGCAAAATGTAAGCAAAAACATGAATAAAAGATTATTTCTCCCTATTCTTTAAAAACTTTAGTAAAGGAATAAAGACTAAAGTGCCCGAAATGATAATGGATAAGATTAGTGGTCCGTCTATTTGTTCGCTTCCGGTGAGGATGATATAGCAGATTGTTATCCATAGAAGGGCAAGGATTACGATTTGGGGGAGGGATAGTGGTTTTCGGCTCATGGTAATATACAGGTGTTTTTAGTGACAGATTTTATCAGGTTGGAGAACAAAAGAACAAATATTAAGTATATGCAGATTGCGCTACTGAGAAAATTTGTTCTTTTGTCCCTTTTCTGAAACAGGTTATTATTTATTTGCCTTTTTCTTCTTTTCTACGATGGCGTCGATAACTGCTACAGCGGTGATGTTCACGATATCGCGTACCGATGCTTCACAGTCGGTGAAGTGGATGGGTTTGTTCAGTCCCATTTGGATTGGACCAAGCACTTCTGTTTCGCTGCTCATAGACTGAATCAGTTGATAAGTGGCATTGGCAGAGCTTAGGTTGGGGAATATCAATGTATTTACTTCTTTACCTTTCAGGCGTGTAAATGGATATTTCTCGTCGCGAAGTGTCGTGTTCAGGGCGAAGTTTACCTGCATTTCACCGTCGATAGCGAGTTCGGGGTATTCCTTCTGCATATAGTCCACTGCTTCGTGCACTTTGGCAGGGCTGCCTTCCGTGTCCGAACCGAAGTTGGAGTAAGACAGCATGGCCATTGCCGGGGTATGATTGAAGAATTCCACAGTTTTCTTTGATAATTTAGCAATATCAATCAGTGTATCTGTGTCCGGGTGGCGGTTAATCAGTGTGTCGGCCACAAAGTAAGTGCCTTTTTTTGAATTCAGGATATGCATGGTGCCGAAGTGCTTGTATTCCGGCTGGATACCAATTACTTCTTTCGCTACTTTGATGGTATTGGAATACTTGGTGTACAAACCGGTGATAAACGCATCGGCTTCTCCTGTTTCTACCATCATCATGCCGAAATAGTTGCGCTCAAACATTTTGTCATTTGACTCCTGAAGATTAGCCCCTTGACGAGCACGCTTTTCTGAAAGAATGCGTGCATAGCGTTCGCGGCGTTCTGCTTCGCGATCATGGCGAAGATTGATTATTTCGATGCCTTCCAAACTCAAATCAAGCTCTTTTGCCAGTTTCTCGATGCGTTCATCGTTACCCAACAAAATCGGATGGCAGATGCCTTCTGCTTTGGCTTCGACGGCAGCTTTCAGCATGGTAGGATGGATGCCTTCTGCAAAGACAACCCGTTGTGGGTCACGGCGCGCTGTTTCATACAGTTGGCGGGTAAGTTTGCTTTCCTGTCCCATAAGCTCGCGCAGACGGGTTTTGTAAGCTTCCCAATCTGTAATGTTTTTGCGGGCAACACCTGAATCCATAGCAGCTTTGGCAACAGCCATTGAGACTTCGGTTATCAAGCGGGGATCTACCGGTTTCGGAATGAAATAATCGGGACCGAAGGTGAAGTTATTTACGTGATAAGCTTCGTTTACCACATCAGGTACGGGTTGTTTTGCCAGATTGGCAATAGCACGGACGGCAGCTAGTTTCATTTCTTCGTTGATAGCTTTTGCCTGTGTGTCGAGTGCTCCGCGGAATATGTAGGGGAAACCGATTACATTATTAATTTGGTTGGGATAATCCGAACGTCCGGTAGACATCAAGACATCCGGGCGTGATGCCATAGCATCTTCGTAGGAAATTTCGGGAGTAGGGTTGGCAAGGGCGAATACGATCGGATGATCGGCCATACTGCGCACCATGTCTTGTGTGAGAACGTTTCCTTTGGATAAGCCAAGGAATACGTCTGCGCCCTTGATGGCTTCTTCCAGTGTGTGCACGTCGCGGCGGTCGGTGGCAAAGAATTTTTTGCTTTCGGTCAGGTTGGGGCGGTCGCTAGTGATAACGCCTTTGCTGTCAAGCATCAGGATATTCTCTTTACGTGCCCCCAGTGCTACATATAGTTTGGTGCAAGAAGTGGCGGAAGCTCCGGCACCGTTTACTACAATTTTTACATTTTCTATTTTCTTACCTGCCACTTCGAGAGCATTCAGCAGTCCGGCAGAAGAGATGATTGCTGTTCCGTGCTGGTCATCGTGCATAACCGGAATGTCTAGTTCTGCTTTCAGACGGTCTTCTATTTCAAAACATTCGGGAGCCTTAATATCCTCTAGATTGATACCTCCGAAAGTGGGAGCAATAGCTTTTACAGCTTGAATGAACTTTTCAGGGTCCTTTTCATTGACTTCGATGTCGAACACATCAATGCCTGCATAAATTTTGAATAACAGTCCTTTACCTTCCATGACCGGTTTGCCACTGAGGGCACCGATGTCACCTAGTCCGAGGACAGCAGTACCATTGGAGATAACAGCTACTAAGTTGCCTTTCGCTGTATAGTCGTATGCTGTTTTCGGGTCTTTTTCAATTTCCAGACAAGGTTCGGCTACTCCGGGGGAGTAAGCTAGTGACAGGTCCGTTTGTGTGCTGTACGGCTTGGTGGGTACTACTTCAATTTTTCCGGGCTTACCTTGTGAGTGATAGAGTAGGGCAGCCTCTTTGGTAATCTTAACCATAATATTTTCTTATTTATTAGTGTTATTGTTTTAAATTGGTGGCAAAAATACAAATAAAATTATAAAATGACGCTCTTGTGCTGTAAAATGATGTCGAATTGTTGAAATTTTAAATGCGATATTTGACACAGGCTTATTTTATTGTGGTAGTAAAGATATAAAATTCCGGATAATTTCCCTGTCTTTGTGTATCGGTATGACGGATTATACCTACTGCTTATTTAAACCTTTCCAAACACTTTTTAGCTACGAGTTATTTATAGTTAAAGCTCACTGAATAAGGATATAAATGGCGAAAAAATAACTAATTTTGCGCCATTAAAAACTTAATTGGGCTAGAAAGTTTTCTGATAAGTCCAACTTCTTTTGCTAAATAAGTAAAGTTCAATAATATTAGTTATGAAGATGACAGTAAACAAAATGAAATGCATTTCATTAAGCCGCACAGCGATTATTATGGCGGCAATGACCGTGTTAAGCAGTTGCGGAGGCGGTCAGAGTGGTATGAAATTGGGTGATGACGAATTTACCGTAATGGCGGTACACTCTACGGTCAGCCAGCAATCCACTTCATATCCGGCCACTATCAAGGGTATTCAGGATATCGAGGTACGTCCGCAGGTGTCGGGCTTTATTGTGAAACTGTGTGTAGATGAGGGTGCTACAGTTCGCAAAGGCGAGGCTTTGTTTCAAATAGACCCTACACAGTATGCGGCTGCCAAACGCCAGGCAAGTGCGGCTGTGGAGATGGCTAAGTCGAATGTTAATACCTTGACATTGAATGAACAACAAAAGAAAAATCTGCATGATAAGAATATCATCAGTGATTTTGAATATCAAAGTGCAGTAGATCAGTTGCTCTCTGCTAAAGCTAGTTTGGCACAGGCACAGGCGCAATTGACAAGTGCCACACAGAATTTGGATTTTTGTACTGTGACAAGTCCTTCTAATGGTGTAGTCGGAACATTCCCTTATCGTGTAGGAAGTTTGGTAAGTCCATCGGTGGCTCAGCCTCTTACTACTGTAAGCGAAATCGGTGATATGTATGTCTATTTTTCGATGACTGAAAAACAATTGCTTGCCATGACTAAGGCAGGCGGTACATTGAAAGACCAGTTGGAAAAAATGCCGGCCGTGAAATTGGAACTGGCTGATGGAACAGTATATGCGGAAGAGGGTAGAATTGATGCTGTCAGTGGTGTTATTGATCAGTCTACCGGTTCTGTAAGTATGCGTGCTATTTTCCCCAATAAGCAGTCTGTGTTGCGCAGTGGCGGTATGGCTAATGTAATTTTCCCTTATACTATGGAAGATATTATTCTGATTCCTCAGTCGGCCACACAAGAAATTCAGGACAAAAAATTTGTTTATGTACTCCAGTCGGATAATACGTTGAAACATACTGAAATTCAGGTGTCGAATTTGAATGATGGCAAGAATTATATTGTTACCGGTGGCTTGAAACCCGGTGATAAAATTGTAGTTGAAGGTGTACAGACTCTGAAGGACGGACAGACGATAACTCCGATTACTCCGGAACAGAAAGAGGCTAAATACCAACAGCATCTGAAAGATCAAAAGGAAGGTAATATTGCTACGGCCTTTGAATAATCACTATAACTTAAAAGATTAATTTCACTTATATAAATAAGGTATATAGAGAATGAAACTAGATAGATTTATTAACCGTCCGGTACTATCAACAGTAATCTCTGTCTTGATAGTTATTTTGGGTGTAATCGGACTTGCTACATTGCCGATTACGCAATATCCGGATATTGCACCTCCTACGGTGCAGGTACGCGCCACTTATACCGGTGCGAATTCTACAGCAGTATTGAATTCGGTTATCGCTCCGTTGGAGGATCAGATAAACGGTGTGGAGAATATGATGTATATTCAGTCTACAGCGTCTAATAACGGTGCTGCTGATATTAATGTTTACTTTAATCAGGGAACAGATCCGGATATGGCGGCTGTCAATGTACAGAATCGTGTTTCTATGGCACAAGGATTGCTACCTGCTGAAGTAACCAAGGTGGGTGTAACTACTCAGAAACGCCAAAATTCAATGTTGATGGTGTTTTCATTGTATGATGAAACCGATTCGTATAATATTGAGTTTATTGAAAACTATGCTAATATTAACTTGATTCCTGAAATCAAGCGTGTGAAGGGTGTGGGTGATGCCAATGTCTTGGGACAGGATTATTCTATGCGTATCTGGTTGAAACCGGATGTGATGGCGCAATACAAACTGATTCCTACCGATGTGTCGGCAGCTTTGGCCGAACAGAATATTGAGGCGGCTCCGGGACAGTTTGGTGAACGTGGTAATCAGACTTTCCAATATACCATTCGTTATAAAGGGCGTTTGCAGCAAACAACTGAATTTGAAGATATTGTCATCAAGGCATTGCCGGATGGAAATGTGCTTCGTTTGGGTGATGTGGCAGATATTGAATTGGGACGTTTGGCTTATACTTTCAATAATATGGTAAACGGTCACAAGGCGGTGTCTTGTATCGTTTATCAGATGGCGGGTACCAATGCTACCGAAACAATCTCCAATTTGGAAGAGGTGCTTGCAAAGGCACAGGAGTCATTGCCGACAGGTTTAAACATCAATATAGCCCAAAATGCTAATGACTTTTTGTTTGCCTCTATTCATGAAGTAATCAAAACCTTGATTGAAGCGTTTGTTCTGGTGTTTATCGTGGTGTATATCTTCTTGCAGGATATGCGCTCTACATTGATTCCGGCCATTGCCATTCCGGTGGCGTTGGTGGCTACTTTCTTTGTATTGAAACTGATAGGCTTCAGTGTGAACCTGTTGACACTTTCGGCGATGGTACTTGCTATTGCGATTGTAGTAGACGATGCCATAGTCGTCGTCGAGGGTGTTCATGCTAAGTTGGATCAGGGATATAAATCTTCCCGTGAGGCTTCTATCGATGCCATGAGCGAGCTGGGCGGTGCCATCGTTTCTATTACATTGGTCATGATGTCTGTGTTCATTCCGGTAAGTTTCATGGGAGGTACGGCCGGTACATTCTATCGCCAGTTCGGTATTACCATGGCTATTGCTATCGGTTTCTCGGCCTTGAATGCGCTGACTCTGTCACCGGCATTGTGTGCCATCTTCCTGAAGCCGCATGATGAAGGACACGGAGCGAAGAAAATGACTCGTGTAGAACGTTTTCATACAGCTTTCAATGCGGCTTATGATTCTATATTGAAGAAGTACAAGAAGCATGTAGTGTTCTTTATCCATAAGAAATGGTTGTCATTCGGGCTGGTTGCCGCTTCTATCATTCTGTTGGTATTCTTTATGAAGGTTACTCCGACGGGCATGGTGCCCAATGAAGATACCGGTACCATTATGGGTGCGGTGACACTGCCTCCCG
>ENA-OPSJ01002935-OPSJ01002935.1-human-gut-metagenome-genome-assembly--contig:-NODE-2935-length-10264-cov-1.946126_pt1 | contig 10264 bp, 9 predicted proteins | sample MGYA00241801_ERZ501893 | MGnify/ENA primary metagenome ERZ501893 (study PRJEB25962, sample SAMEA2042219) | human gut metagenome | biome: human gut; feature: human-associated habitat; material: faeces...
ACTTGCTGTAGGTGATATTGCAAAAAGACTTCCGACAGCAGATAAGATGGTTGAAAATCTAAGAAAAATTCTTTACTAAAAAAAAGAGCCATATGGCTCTTGGAATTAAGAATAGCTGGAAGTATGAAAAAGATTTAATACTTATATTAAATCAGGATAACCTAAAAAAAACTATCAGTAGGGTGGGGAGTATTTGAGCATTTATTAAGCAATATGAAGCTTCTTATTGCAATATAAGCATGCACATGGTACGATTATCTTGTCGGACTGCTAAAGAACGCTTTTTTTGAGCAAAAATTAATTTAGTAAGCGACGAGTAGAAGGGTGTCACCAGATGCAGTTTTTACTCATTTTGTCACCCGTAATTTATAAAGGAAAACGTATGAACACAGATCCTATAGCAGATATGCTTACAAGAATAAGAAACGCAAACATCGTTTCTCACGAAAAAGTTGAAGTTCCTTCTTCTAAATTAAAAATTGAATTAGCAAAATTGTTAAAAGAAGAAGGTTTTATTGCTGATTATTCTGTAAAAGAAGTTGGCAAATTTAAAGTGTTAGAAATTACATTGAAATACGACGAAAAACATAAACCGGTAATTTCAAAATTACAGAGAGTTTCAAGACCTGGTTTGAGAACTTACTGTAAAGCTCAAAACTTACCTAAAATTTTAGGCGGTATGGGTGTTGCAATCGTATCAACAAGTAAAGGTCTTTTAACAGATAGAAAAGCCCGTAAAGAAAATGTTGGCGGGGAAATTCTCTGTTACATTTACTAGTTTAATAATAATAAATATAAAAAAAGACCGGAGTTGTCCGGTCTTTTTTATTGAGATTACGAAATATTAACTAGTGTAAAGAATTGTAAAGTTGGTGCAAATCGCCTTTATATAAGGGATAATGCCTCATAGCATAGCATAGCATAGCATGCGTGCAGAATTGTCTTCTTTCTGAAATTTTAAAGTTTTAAAACTTTTTAAATATATAGAAAGAGAGCGATAATGACACCACCAAGAGAAGTAAAATTTGGGAATTTGACAACGCATTCTATGATTGCAAAAATGAAGAGTGCGCGTTCACAAAGTTCTGTGAATAAAGTCACAACCTCTTATAATAAGTGGAATACTTCTATCATTACCGAAGCGAAAAATGCTAAACAAGCTCAAGTTTCGCAGACTTCTAATATATTAGCATCTATGAGTGCTGTTGCAGATGCTATGGGACTTTTAAATAATATTTTAGGCAACAGTGATTCAAAAACTACTGGAGTTTCTAATCAGTCAAATAGTAATAGTACATCAAATCAATCTTCATCACTGTCAGGAGCAGCTTCCAGCGGCGGTGGGGCAAGTAGTGTTTCTTCCGGAGGGCAGTATTCCGGCTATGCACAGAACCTCAATAATAATTTTAGCACAGGTGTTAATTCGTCTGTATTAGATACTATTCGTTCATATGTTGACGGTGCTTGTACTTCATCTGTGCTTTCAAATCTGAAACCGTCTCTCGCCAATGAATCTGTAAAGGCTAATCAGGCATTGGCTCAAGCTCAGGCAAATTTTAACGCATTATCAAATCAAAAAGCTACTGCTGAGGCAAATGTATCACGTTTGGAAACTCAGGCAGATAGTGCCAAAAATGAAAGTGAAACTGCAAAAACTTCACTTGAACAAAATAAAAGCAATTTAAATTCGTCAATTCAAGCCAGAGATAAAATGGATGAACAGTTAAGTTCAGTCAATTCCGAATATGATGAGGCTTGTTCTAATGTAAAGACGGAAGAAAAAAATAAATCTTCTGCTCAAAATGAAGTGTCATCGGCGAAGAGTTCTGTAGCAAAAGCTCAGGCATCTGTTAATTCAGCAACACAATCATTACAATCAGCTGAAACCACACTTGCAAATACTCCTCAGACTCTGGAGGACGGAACTCCAAATCCTCAATATCAAGCTGCAAAGGCAGCGGTTGATAAGGCTAAAACTGAAAAACAGCAGGCTGAAACAAGTTTGAAAGAAGCAGAACAATATCAGAAAACTGCAGAAGAAAAACTTAATCAGGCAGAACAATCATTAACTCAAGCTCAGGAAACAAAAGCCAATGTGTTGAAAGAACTTCAACAAAGTGAATCTAAATACAAGGATTTAGCTGAAAAATGCGAGCAAATGCAGGATAGCGTTGAACAAAATCAGGAACAATACGATACTTCACTTCAAACATACGACGATACTACCGCCAATTATCAACGGCTTAATTCAGAACTGCAAACCCAGCAAGGTATTTTAACACAATATGAAGCTGTTGAAAATCAGGTTGAAGCTTTAAAAGATTCAGTTTCCTCTATTAAGGAGTTAGGTGATAGGCTTGATAAGGAGATTGAATTGGCGAAAAAAGCAGAAGCCGGTACAGATGGAATTAGTGCCGAAGATAAGTCTAAAACCGAAGCCGAAATTCTTAGTAATGCGTCATCAACAGAAGGGTGTTCTGCAAGTAAAACCCCGCTGGAAAATATGATTGCCTCAAAAGATTTTGATGTAAGCAAGTGCACAGGAAAAGTTTGGTCTGAAAACCTAAATGGTATATTCGGTTCGGCTTCTGAATTTGAAAGCCTTGGGTATATCAAAAATACTGATGGTTCATTTACAGATCCTCGAACCGGCGTTACAATGGTTAATGTTAAAGGCGATGATTATGAATGGCTTGCTGCCGGAAACGGTTTTTCACAAATCTCCGGTGAGCACGTATATAACAACTTAATCGGCCGTGATTGGACTGGTGCCGCCGAGGCTGCCGAACGAGCCAAAACTCAGCAAAATATTACTCTGAATGGCTTTGACGAAAACGGTAAACCTAAGTTTAAGTGGAAATAGTTCTTAATTATTCGTAATTTAACGTAATTTTGCTTTGACAATCATCTTTTTTGGTATAAAATGAATTATGCAGGTGAAATTGGTAGAAAGACCTGAAATAGTTTACAAATATACCACAAGGAGAAAAAGAAATGTCACGTATTGGTAAATTACCTATCGAAATTCCACAAGGTGTGGATGTTAAAGTAGAAGAACATCAGGTAACTGTAACAGGCCCTAACGGTACAGAAGTAGTTGCTGTTCGTCCTGAAATCAATGTTAAAGTTGAAGATAATCACATTATCGTAACAAGAGTTGATGATTCAAGACAGGCACGTTCATTACACGGTTTGTCAAGAACTTTAATTGCAAACGCTGTACATGGCGTAAAACACGCTTTTGAAAAGAAATTAGAAATTCAGGGTGTTGGTTACCGTGCTAATATGGAAGGTAAAAATCTTAACCTTTCTTTAGGCTATTCTCATCCTGTAATCGTTGAACCGCCGGAAGGAATTACAATTACTGTAGAAGCTAATACAAAAATTACAGTAAAAGGCGCTAACAAGCAAACAGTTGGTGATGTTGCAGCTTATATCAGATCTAAACGTCCTCCTGAAGTTTACAAAGGAAAAGGTGTAAGATATGAAGGCGAACACATCAGACGTAAAGCAGGTAAAGCTGGTAAGAAATAATAACCGGCCGTTATTTAAGTAGCAATCGCCCGTATGAACCCTTGGTAGTGGTTATCAAGAAGGTTCGGGTAAAAGGAGAAATTAAAAAATGATTAAAAGAAAAGTAAGAAAACCACAGGTTCAAAAAAGACACCAGTCAATCAGAGTTAAAATTTCTGGAACAAAGGAATTTCCTAGACTGGCTGTTTACAGATCAACAAAACATATTTATGCTCAATTAATTGATGATGAAAACAGAGTAACAATTGCTTCTGCATCATCTGTTGATAAAGACTTAAAAGAAAAACTGCCTCATGGCGGCAATATAGAAGCTGCTAAAGTGGTAGGTGCTGCTATAGCTGAAAAAGCTAAAAAAGCAGGAGTTGAATGTGTAGTATTTGACCGCGGAGGCTTCTTATACCATGGCCGCGTTCAGGCTTTGGCTGATGCTGCACGTGAAGCAGGTCTTATGTTCTAATATTGAACCTGAAATATTGAAAACACACCTTTTTTAAAGGTGTGTTTTTTATTTAAAAATGTTACATTTTTATTATTTTTTTACATTGACTAGCAATTTTTTTTTTTCTTGTGTATTATTTGTAACATACTTTATTTTTTATAAAGTGGAATTTAGGAATTATGCAATTATTGATTGATAAAGAATTAAATTCAAATGATAAGATACTAAAACCCGATTTTAACTCACGCACCGGACGAGAATTGCTGGTATTTTATCTTCAAACAAAGTTCAGACAAATTTTGGCTTATGACAGACGTTGTACTGCCCCGATATTTATAAATGTAAATGAGAATTTTATTTCAAACTTTTCCAAAAGATTAATAAATAATCCTCATAAACGCTTGTTAATCGGGATTACCGGAGAATCTGCATCAGGCAAGTCTACAATCTGCAAAGAATTGAAAAAGATTATCGAACAACTTTCTATGCCTGTTTCTGTATTGAGTACCGATAATTATTTTAATGATATTTCAAAATTAATAAAACAATATGGTTCATTTGATAATTTAAGAGATAATGGTTATGACGTGGATGCTCCTTCAAGCTTTCAGCTTGACACGCTGAAGAGGGATTTGGAAATTCTGGCAAACGGCAGTGATGTAAAAATTCCTATGTATCTTCCTAATGGCACCGGAGTATCAGTTCCAAATGCCCAGGACGTTACTTCAAGAAAAATTATTGTAGTCGAAGGTATTGCTACAATGTATGAGCAGGTTAAAGATATTTTTGATGTAAAAATTTATGTTGAAGCTGAAAATTCTGTAAGAAAAGAAAGATTTATACATAGAGCCTGCAAGGAACGCAACCAGAGCGAAGAGAATGCGTTAAAGCATTGGGATTATATAACCAGTGCCGGTGAAAAATATGTAAAACCGTTTAGAAATTCTGCTGATTTGGTCTTGAATGGTAATGCTGATTTGGAATATTTTTCACAGATTTTGGAATATATTCATACAATAACTAATAATTTTCAGTAGTTTTTTTAAAAAAACTTAACAAAAGAAGTGTTTTTGCCATATTGAATTAAATATGCTAATATTAAAATACAGTTATTGTGGAAATTTATAAGAGTTTATGAATTAAATCCACTAAATAATTGATACTTAATTTGTTATATTTATATATAATCTAATTGTAATCGGTGGTGTACACATAAAAATAAGAGAGAGTGGAATAGAATACGGATATGATAAAAAATAAAAGATTGCCATTAAAAGAAAAATTTAGCATCTTTTTTCTGTCACTGTTTTTAGTAGTGCTGATGTTTAATGCTACAGGCTGCGGAAACAATGCTGACACAGGGCTTGATAATTCGGATGCCCAGGTGGAAGTTCCTGGAGAAACTCCTGGAGCTATTGGAGAAGATTCCTCTGTTACTGTGGTTGATGATGAAACAGGTTCTGACAAAATGGTGGATGTTACATTAGAAAGTGTTGGCAGAGCTAATCCTTTCCTTCCGTCAAAAGAAGGCAGAGCTCTTGCGATTAAAGAGAGCTTGAACTTTGATCTGATGGAACCTCCTGTTACTCCGCAAGCGGATGAATATACGCAGAGGGTTATTGCAACAAAGATTTCCGGCATTATGTATGATAAATATAATCCGTCAGCAATTTTGAATATTGAAGATACCGATTATCTGGTTAGGTCCGGAGATGTTATAAATGGATACAAGGTTTTGGCTATAAGTCCTACAACTGTTACTGTTCAACTTGGTCCTAATGTTTATAAGGCCGGGGTTGGCGAGGTTGTGGATGAAGGTGCCATAAATTACAATACCGTTTCAAATTTATCTAGTAAATTTGGCGGAGCATCAAATAATCAAAAAAATAAATGAAATGTAAAATAAGCAGGAGCAGCGATGAAAAATACAATTAAAAAACTTTCAACTTCAATGATGTTATTAGTATTTGCTTTATCAAATACAGTAACAGCTTCAAGTGCATTCAGCCCTGAGGGTTATACAGCTGATAAGCCGATTTTAAGAGGCTCAGCTCCATCAGTGCTTAATTTAAAAGGCGAAGTTAATATTACAAAAAGAAACATTCCAATAAGCCTGAGCCTTCGTGATTCTGATGTAAAACAGGTATTGCGTATGTTTGCTGATAAAGCAGGATTAAATATTATATTTAAGGGTGATATTGACGGCAAAGTTACAATGGATTTAGTTAATATTCCACTGAACTCAGCTTTTGATATGGTGCTGGAAACTTCGGACTTAAGTTATGTTCTTGAAGATAATACATTGATTATTACAAAAACCGATGATGATACCAGCATAGCAAAACAGGCAATGACAGTGCTCCCTGTAAAATATGTCAGTGCCAAAGCTATTGCAGATTTCTTGAACAAGAATATATATGGGATGAAAAAGCCTGGACTTTCTACAAAAGAGATTGCCACAACTAACCCTTCGACCAACGAAATCCTGATTTTCGGTTCTCAGAACGATGTAAAAATCGCGCAGAAAATCATAGATCAATTTGATAAAAAACCTGTAACAACTGTATTCAGGGTAAACCATACAACTCCGGCAGAAATGTCTACAATGATTTGTGACATGCTTCTTCCGACTTCCGGTATTAAGGGTGACGGAAGCACAGGCGGTGCTGCAGGTATTATGACAGGTGCTGCTGCTGACAGTGGCGGTGACAGCGATATTGTACTCGGAGAAGGTACAGTGGCTTGTTCTGTTTCCGCAGAAGAAGGCGGTGATGGTGATGTTGCTCCTGTAGGACTCGGTGGTTTGTCTGTTGCTTATTATACACAGCTTGGTACTGTTAATATTATAGGCGGCTCTGAACAGCAAGTTGATATGATTAGAGAATTTATTGAACAAAATGATAAAAAGCAGCCTCAGGCTTATCTTGAATTTTCAATCATAGAATTAAATGAAGATGGTTCAAGAAACTTCTCTAACGTATGGAGCTTTACAAGTAAACACTTCCGTATAAATGCAGATGCTGAAGGCAATACAAAGTTTGATCCTATTTACGTAGCTGGACCAACACAGCATTACGGCGGTGATTCTGCAAAATTAGTTTATACAATCAACTACTTGCTGCAGAACGGCAAAGCAAGAACTATTTCTAACCCGCGTATTCTTGTAACAAATGGTCAGCAATCAACAATAGATATGACTTCTGATTACGTTAAAACAGTAACTTCACAGGTTGTACAAGGTTCTTTGAATGCTACCACCCAGAGAGATTATGAAATAGGCGAAGATGATGGTATTAAAATTGAAGTTACACCTTTCATCAGCCCTGATGGTTATGTATATCTGAATTTGAAACCTGATTATGCAATTATTAAAGAGCAGATTTCAACACTCAGTACTGATGAAGAAGCTGCAAAACAAGGTATCCAGGATATTCAAGCTACTTTGCTCCAGAGAAGAAACCTTGAGTTGAAAAATGTCAGAATCAAAGACGGTGATACCCTTGTAGTTGCCGGTATGATGAGAGAGTATGAATCTAAGAAAATTAATAAAATCCCGTTCTTAGGTGATATTCCGGGACTTGGTTCTTTCTTCAGAAGTACAACTTCTACAAGAGAAAAATCAGAACTTGTTATCCTGATTACTCCGAAAATCTTGACTGATTCAAATGAAAATACTGTTAACAGAGATGCTTTATAAGAACTAAAGAATAATATCATAATGAATGAATTACTAAACAGATTAAAAAATAGTGTCAATAAACAGATACTCAATAAGGTTGACAGAGCACTGTTGGAACAATATAAATTTGTTCCAATTAGTGTTAAAGATAAATTCCTTTTTGTAGCAATCAATGCTTCCTCTGATAAAGATGCTATAAACGGAAAATTACGTCAGTACTTTCCATATCAGATAAAATTCATTCAGGTACCCGGTAATGATTTATCTCAGTTAATAGCAGAACTTTTAGGCAGTGATAACACTCAGGGAGCCAGCGTGCATGCACAGGAATCTGTCCAGGCAAAACTTGGCGAACTCTTAATTCAAAAAGGATATATTACTGATGTTCAGCTTCTGCAGGCATTGGCTGAAAGCAAACGTAATAAAACCCCTATTGGTTCAATGCTATTTAAACTAGGGTTTATTACTCTGGATCAGTTGAAAGAAATCCTGCATATTCAGACTGGTTTTGATGTTGTAACCGCAGATCAGCTTGCAGCACAGTCAAAATATATTAATATTTTGCCGGAAGACTTTATCAAAAATAATAGAATTATACCTATTTCTTCCGACGGCAAAACATTAATGCTTGGTGTTGTTACTCCTGTTAAGCCAGATGTTCTAAAGGAAATTATTTACTTAACCGGTCAGAATCCTAAGCAGTTGTTAATGACTCATTATGAGTTTGAGAATGCTTTAAATACTTTCTTCAGCCAAAGCAAGAAAGAAACTCAACAAATAATCAAACAGATTGAAGAAGAGTCTGAAACTTTTCAGGTGGAAGCCTCTTTGGCAGACATGGTTGATAGCGAACTTCAGGATTCAAGCGGTTCAATTGCAAAGTTTGTTAACCAGATTATTACAACAGCAATTGATACAAAAGTATCCGATATTCACATTGAACCAAGGTTGAGCGGCTATATTGTTCGTTACAGAAAAGATGGTATGTTGTCCAAAGTTCTTGATATACCATCAAAGGTTGAAACATCAGTTATTGCTCGTTTTAAGGTTCTTTCAAGGATGAATATTGCTGAACATAGAAGACCGCAGGATGGTACTTTTTCTATTAAGTACAAAAACGGTTCTTATGACTTCCGTATTAACACACTGCCTGTAGCAGGAAAAGAGAAGGTTTGTATTCGTGTACTTGCACCGGCTGTGAGTTTGAATGCTGATGATAAAAATATTAAACTTGTCGGCGGTACTCCGGAAGATATTGTTAAAATTAAAAATATGGTAAGCTGTCCGAATGGTATTATCCTTACCTCAGGTCCAACCGGTTCAGGTAAAACAACAACTTTATACTCTGTACTAAAGAGTTTGAATGATGAAGATGTTAACATTACAACAATTGAGGACCCGATAGAAATTAAGCTGGAAGGGATTAACCAATCTCAAATCAACGCTAAAGCAGGTATTACATTTGCGTCCTGTATGCGTGCGATATTAAGACAGGACCCTGATATTATTCTGGTTGGTGAAATTCGTGACTATGAAACTCTTGAAATTGCAGTTTCAGCTGCATTGACAGGTCACCTTGTACTAAGTACTGTTCACACCAACTCTGCAGCAGCAACAGTTACTCGTATGATTGAAATGGGTGCAAAGGATTACCTTGTCGCATCTACTTTATCCGGTGTAATTGCGCAACGTCTTGTTAGAAAGCTCTGTGATGACTGTAAAGAAGAATATTACCCTACATATGAAGAAGCAAGTAAGATTTCTGCGGATGAAGAAGAAATTCAAAGACTAATGAAAACTCCGATTTACCGCGCAAAAGGCTGTAATAAATGCGGTTTTTCAGGGTATGTAGGTCGTCTTGGCGTTTATGAAATCATGACAATTAACAAAGAAATCAAAAAACTTGTTGCAGACGGCGCCCATGATATTGAGATTGAGGAAGCCGCCGTAAGAAACGGTATGAGAACTCTCCATCAATCCTGTATGGGACACATTCTTAATGGACAAACGACAATTGATGAATTTGTCAGAGTTCTCGGTATTGTTAATGAATAGGTGAAGCATGGCAATTTATAACTACGTAGCACTAAAAAATAATAAAGATATTGTAAAAGGTAAAGTTGAAGCCGAAGATTTACGCGATGCGCGAGAGAAGGTCAGAAATTTAGGCTTTTTACCAACAAAGGTTTATGAAGAAAAGCTTGGAAGCGACAACAAAAAAGAGGCTGCTGTTTCAGTAAAAGAATTTTATTTATTGCCCGTGGGAGACAAGTTGATACAGTATGATAAACTTGCTGTTAATACGATTGTTGAAAATAAAGACGGAGAAGTTAGTTCGTGCGATATTGCCTGTACGGATAATCTTGAAAAATTTAATGCCGATTATCTAAGATATACAACAGAAGTGTGCAATACTTGTATTGACCACGATCTATCGGATGAATATATGGTCATAGGAACTTCGGCTATTGTAAATGTAGAACTGGATGGAGCTGTTGGGATGAACAGCGGAATTTTCAACAATCCTTTTATGATATGGGGAAGGTATCGCATGGACGGTGAAAAGGCTCTCTTATCAATTTCTTTTCAGTTTCACCATACGCAAATGGACG
>ENA-OPSJ01002937-OPSJ01002937.1-human-gut-metagenome-genome-assembly--contig:-NODE-2937-length-10263-cov-2.224236_pt1 | contig 10263 bp, 9 predicted proteins | sample MGYA00241801_ERZ501893 | MGnify/ENA primary metagenome ERZ501893 (study PRJEB25962, sample SAMEA2042219) | human gut metagenome | biome: human gut; feature: human-associated habitat; material: faeces...
TACTTACATGCAAGCATGACGCATCAATTTTTCTTATTTCAAGGGGTTCTGAATAGTTACCTTCTATTATAAATTGTGGACATTTTCCCTGCAACCTTTTATAATCAAATCATGTTGTTATTTAAAGGAGAGATCAAATGAGTACTAATCAACACAATCGCGAATCTTTTGGCAGTCGTTGGGGCTTTATCCTCGCCTGCATCGGCTCCGCAAAGAGCAGACCGGCCTACGACACGGAGCGATTCACAGCAGACTCCGTCCGCACAGCAATGCAGAGCGACAGATTCCCGCACAGTCCCCTTTCCCCCGCCGCAGAGCGCAGCACGGCAGAGAACAGACTGCTATGTGGTTCTGAGCACCAAGGTACAGGGCGGTATGAGCGGCAGCAGCACGCTTGTTACGCTCCGAGCGCCGGACGGCAAGCAGATCCCGGCCTTCGCCCGCGGCGCACGGCCCGAACTGAGCACAGGCACCGTTCTGAGCAATGTAAAGATCACCATGCGTCAGCAGGATACCGTGGCATTTTATGTGCTGGAATCCTATGAGATCGTCCCACAGGAGGACAGGGCGGCGTAAACAGCGATTCAGCGAAAAACGGAAAGGAGCAATTCTTTGAAAAAGATCGAGCAGTTTCAAATTACCAGCCTGATGCTTTCGGGCTTCAAGTCCTATGAGGAGCCGACAGAGCTGGTGTTCGGCAACCCCACGGTCATCACAGGCGGAAACGGGCGAGGGAAAAGCAGCATTGCAGACGCCATCGCCTTTGCCGTTACCGGCTGTCCCTTCTTTGGAGAGCGTGGAATTGACCGCCTGCACAATGAGAATAACCCCGATGTTGCCATTCGGATGTGCTTTGTGGACGAAACAGGCACGCTCCATGAGCTCAATCGCACCCGCAGGAAAAACCGCATGACCATCACCTATGATGGCTATGAGATCCGGCAGTTGGATCTGGCAGATCTCTTTGGAGAGCGAGATGTATTCTTGTCCATTCTCAATCCTCTGTACTTTATCGAGGAGTTGGGAGAGGATGGGAAAAAGCTTTTAGAGCGGTATCTTCCCACGATCCCTCATGAAACGGTACTCTCTCAGTTATCTGAGCCCGTGCGGGAACATCTCAAAAACGAGACGATTCTCTCGCCGGAGGGCAGTCTCAAGCGCTGCCGGGAGGAGATCCGGGGTCTGGAGGAACGCATTACCTATCTGAGAGGCCAGAAGGACTTGGCGGCGTCGCAGGGGGAATCCCATGAGCAGGCCGAGCAGGAGCTGACCTTGCAGGCAGACACCCTTCGCGAGGAAATCGCGGAACTGGAGCAAAGGCAGTTTTCCGGCATGGATGTAAGTGACATGCAGGAGCGGCTTGTAGAACTGAGCGGACGATATGAGGAAGCTGCCAGGGATGAACGCACCGATACTTCCAAATTGCGGGAACAGATTCAGACCTTGCGGGAAAAGATCGCCCGCAGAGAAGGGGAGCAGTACCAGTCCAAATTCACGGAAGCGTTGGCGGAAGCGTCTGCCAGAGTCAAAGACCTGGGCGTGCGGTATCAGCGGGAAAACGCTGCATATAAGGCGTTTCACGCCGGTATGGAGTGTCCTGCCTGTCACCGGAGCGTGACGGAGCAGAGCTTGCCCGAAGTGCAGGCGGCGCTGAAAAAAGTGCTCTCCGAGCTTTATGCTGCCGGCAGTGAACAGCGCGCTCAGCTGATAGAGCTTCAGGAGATGGACAAAAAGGCTGCGGATACCTTCGCACAGTTCAAAGAAGATGACCTTGGCAAATGGGCCGCGGAAGCTGCGGAAATGGAGCAGCGCTGTGCCTCGCTTGCGGAGCAGGCTTCCGCAGAAACGGAGCGCCTGCGCGCAGAGATCCAGACGCTGACTGCTGACCTGGAGTACGGCAATCTTTCGCAGTCGGAATACGACCACCTCGGTACATGCCGGGAGGAACTGCGGCAGAGCGAAGCGAAAATAGCGGCGCTTCAGACTATGACGGCGGCGCAGCTTCCTGATTTTGACCGGGAGATCGCGCAGGCCAATGCCAGCATTGCGGAGATCAAGCGCAAAATGGCCAATGTGATCGCGTACATCAGCAAGCGGGCGGAGCTGACCTTCTCGCAGCTTAAAATGAACCGTGTGGAGATCTCGCTCTACGATGTGGTGAAATCCACGGGCGAGGTCAAAGATACCTTCAAGTTTACCTACAGCGGCCGCCGTTATGACCGGCTCTCTCTTTCCGAGAAGATCCGGGCAGGTATGGAGTTGTCAGAGCTGATAAAGCGTCTCACAGGGCGCAATTACCCCGTCTTCGTAGACAACATGGAGTCCGTGGATGACCTTGCCAATGTCCGTCCGACAGGACAGATCATCATGGCAAAATGCGTGAGCAATGCGCCGCTGCAGGTGAGGCCTATCAAACCTATTGTTTTCGCGGAGCAGCGTGCCGCCTGATAGGGGGTGATCCCGTTTGGCCGTCCGACAATATGATAAGATCCCTATCGTGGAAACGGCCAGACGGTGTGGGCTTGTCCTCGACTCCCGAACGCTGCGGCGAACGGAGGTCGAGGCAAGCTGCCCCTTCTGCCATGACCACGGACCGGGAAAATACCATCTGAGCCTCAATACCGACACAGATCAGTACCGCTGTAACCTTTGCGGGGCCCACGGCAACAGCGTGAGCTTGTATGCAAGACTTAAAGGGATCAGCAATAAAGAGGCCTATTTGGAGTTGGTGCGGGGGACAAAGGTATATCCTTTGCCCCAGGCGCCCGCTCCCCAAAGGAAAGAGCGGCAGCCTGTTTCGCTGGAGCAGCGCCACGCCGCATATACGGATATGCTGGAGCACTTGACTCTTCTTGACCGGCACGGTGAAAACCTGCTGGGAAGAGGCTTATCCGAAGATCGCATCCGAGAAAACGGATACAGAAGTATGCCCGAGACTGAGCGGGGCCGCCAGCTTTTGACCGACCTGCTCCGCTCCCACGGGCATGACCTGCACGGTGTTCCCGGCTTTCGCACCTACTACGGCGAATGGACGCTCTCCGGCCCAAGTGGGTTCCTTATTCCGGTTCGGAATAAGGACGGGCTCATACAGGGGCTTAAAATCCGGCTCGACGAAGCGGACCATCCCAACCGGAAGTACCGCTGGCTCTCCAGCCGGAACCTGCCAAACGGCACCCGCAGCTATTCCTGGGTTCATGTGACGGGAGATAGGACAAGAAAGCGTGCGTTTTTAACAGAGGGCCCGCTCAAGGGCGACGTGGCCAGCTTTCTCGCAAAAGATGCATTATTTATCTGCATCGGCGGAGTCAACGCACTTCACGGGCTGACCGATACCATCCGAGAGCTTGGCGTCCATGAGGTCGTGGAGGCAATGGACATGGATCAGATGACAAATTCCAATGTCCGCAATGCCATCCTTGCTATGAGAAAAGAAGTGCAGAAGATACCGGGTATCCGCTATGCAAAATACACATGGAATCCCGCCTACAAGGGCGTGGATGACTACCTTTTAAGCCGAACTGCAACGATGTAAAGGAGAAACGATGTTAACAGAACAAGAAAAAGTACGAATCCAAGCGATAATTCGAAAAAGGCAGTATGGCATTACGCTCAGCCAGATGAAGCAGTTTTTCAAGAAGCATCAGCACGCACGGGAAATTGGTGACAAAAAAACGATGGAAAAAATCGAGTACTATCTGACCGACATCAATTTTCATTACGAGTGCGGGCTGCTCATATCCGGGCAGTATGATAAGCTGTCGGAAGTAATTAAAAACTGGTGAGAGAACTTACTGTGAAGAAAGGATGATCTATAATATGGATAAAGTCATAAACATGAATGAACTTATCGGTGCGGCTGCTGGTGATCAGCAGCACATGCTAGGAAAGTTTCTGTATTTTTCTTTGGCAAATCTTCTGGTGGATAAAGACGAGTTATCTCACCTGTGTGAGAGCCTGGGGATCCCGTACAGCGGCAGCAACCGGCTTTCCGTGTCAGATGCCTTTCGCTCTGCCACAGGTGATATCCGAGAGCGCATCCCTGTTACGGAGAATAGTGAGACGAACATCTACCTTGCCTACTGCCGGGATAATAAGCACACCCCTGGTGTTCTCTCCCGCGAACTGATAAAGGAAACGCTGAATCGACAGACGAATCAATACGAAAAGTTGGCAAATATCAGCTACGACAAGGCAGACGGCATTTTCCGCAGCGACAATATGGTCTACGATTCTGCGGTGGATGTGCCTGCGTGCTGCCGGCATGCAGAAGAACTTTTTGAACTCTATCAGCGCTGTGCCAACCGCAAGCAGATTGAAACAATCTGCCTCAATTACTTACGGGGCCTTGAGGCCACCAAACTGAGTGTCAATGGTCACATGTATTTTGTTCCCCGTACCCATATGGACCAAGTGGACATTTTTGAGGATTTTATCACGCTCCTCAGTGGTCTCAACAAAAGAACGACACCTTTGATTGTCAACAGCTTTTATATCATTGACGATGCGAAGCAGCGTGAAAAGATGACAGAAGAATTTTATAATGCAGTCAAAAAAGAGATTGCAGTGTATCAGGAAAAGTGTGATTATCTTATCAAAAGCAACAGCCAAAGCCCTGCGATCATGGATCGCTGGATTTTGAAGGTGCAGGCTCTGGAGGAGAAGAAACGGCACTATGAAGGTGTACTGCAAAGAGAACTGGATGGGCTGGATGACGAATTTTCCGTCCTGAAGCTCCTCTCGCAGGAACTCCAGGTCAGGGCAAACGGCATCCGCAACTTGCGATTTCGGCAAAAGGCAGCATAAATAAATGTCAGCGGAGGTATCGATACGTGATGTCGATGCCTCCGCCATTTTTTGCACAAAGCGGAAACTAATACAATATTTACGAGAAATAAGGCTGAATGGTTGTGCTTGGATATATAGTTCAATTGGGAGAACACCCCGTATTTGCTATCGATACGGCGCTTAGTCAGATGGAAATTTTGCACATATCTAAAAGAGGGTATTTAGTCGAAACGATGAAATGAAATATTCTTGCTGAAAATTGCAAGTAAAAGCACTTCTTCTGCATTTATTAGGTAAAAGCAAAAAATTTTATCAAGGATATACGGAAGGGGGTGGTTTTATGAAAAGAATTGTAGCAGCAATGCTCCTTACCCATTGGTAAGACGATGGTACAACCTGTCGCTGTCGGCAACGGTACCTTCGATAGGCCTCTTAGTAGCAAAAACCGTCTACAAGCTAAAAATAAGCAATAATCTGCAGATGAAAAAGGAGAGATGATCCCATGAAAAAAGTTATAAAAAGAGGTTTAGATCTTATTTTATGCGCAGCACTCATTTCATCTATTTCATTTTGCTTTGCATGGAGTGATGTTTCACAATATGCAGATACGGACGTTATGGAAATGAGCTTATCCGACTTGGCATCTTTACGAACGGTGGACTCTCGCATTAAAGATCAACTGTCAGAGACGCAGCAAGATTATGATTTCCTTTTGCAGTATTCTTCAAGTTCTGCTATGTTAAATGAGTGGACAGTATATGATTTACAAACCGCAGCATCTGTTATTAAAACAAATAACCTTACGTTTGAGCAAGCAAACACTTTAATATCGAGTTGGAAAACTGCAACTCCCTCGGCTGAAAATGAAATAGATTTGGAATATGCATCGATTCTTTGCAAAGATCCGCTATCATGCATTGAAGCGAAGGAATCTCCGGTAACTATGTCATATTCTGGAGATGTGAAAACATATGTAAATTCCTCGGATTGGACAGGGCTACACTACATGGTTCGGACTGTAACAGGAGGATATTACAAGGCAAGTGGAACGTTTACTTTACCATCAGTTAATCTTAAAAGCAGCTTGTCAGATCCTGATGTACCCTATGGCTTCTTTGGAATATATGTAAGTGATAAAATAGGCTTAGATTTAGGAACCTATTATTCTCAAAAAGATGGTGAATGGGGTTTCGATATTAGTGGGTATATTAAGAATTCGGCCGGAGAATATGCGCATTACTGGAGACCCTCTTCAATCAAGTATTCTCCAAGTCAACTATCGTCTGTAAATTTAGTTGCAACGATCACAAAAGGCAGTGCGTATGATACCGTTACTCTTAAAATCATTAACGGTGTATCATGGGCGGTTATTGACACAATAACTCTCAATACAAACGAAACAGGGCATAATGCAACATTCACCAAACCCGTAAATGGCGCAAGCGAATCGTATGTAACTTCAAATTATACAAATCTGTATTTTAACCGTGAAGTATGCTTAGCGTATGATAAACAGTCCAATCGTGCACCAACCGGTACGACAATTCTAAATGCACGTTGGTCCCAGGTTTATCTTTATACTCCGTCAAACGGCTATGGATTATGGGGAACAGCGGCAACGACATTTGCACATAAAACTGCGCAGACGAGCACACTTGCAAACAAGGTTTCCGTAAGCATTACGACAAAATGGAGCGAAGATACCACAAATATACTATATCAGTAGTCTTTTAATGAAAAAGAAGGCATTCTCATGGAAAGAAACGGAATAGACAAACTCAAAAAAGCCTGCATAATACTCCCGTTGGTCGTTGCGGTCATATTCAATTCCAGCGTTGCGGCTATTGATCGTGAGAACAATTCTAAACTGAGCTGCGGAATAGATTCCTATTATGTGAAAGATATGATAGCTCAAGACGATCATATATGGCTTCTTTTGCATGATAGCTCGATAGGCAAAGATGCAGTAGCCTGTATAAATGAAAAGACGCTTGAATTGCAGGCATGCTATCGAAGCGGCGAAGATTTAGAAGATGAGATGATCATTCAGAATATGTCTGTCCAACCAAATGGTTCAGTTTGGCTTGACCTATTCTATCCGAAGAATCCAAAGGGTTTGCAATACAGCCTTTTTATTCTTCAAGACAATGTTAATGTGGCTGCGGCCAGTAATGTTGTTCTCTGCGAAAATATTGCCTTATGGGAAAATGGAAGTTCGTTGTGCTACTGGGATAGCGATGAGATCGTCATATCTGTGGACATTCCTGCTGGCACAGAGCCTTATGCGATTTCGGCATTGAATGGCAGGCCATGTTTTGTAGATGCCTATACTGGCAAGGTATTCCTTTTGAATGAACACGGAAAATGGATCAATCAGTACAGTATCCCAGTTAGCGATAATAAGGTTTTGCCCCAAGAATTTGTGAACTTTTACGCTTCCATGACAAGCTGCGGTAACGAGGTGTACTTGTCGTATCTTGTCGGCCCGGAAAAGAGCAATAGTCTGAACAGAGGCGGCCTTGTGAGGCTCAGCGACGGAAAAAGGCTGGGAGACACTGCCGGTTTGATCGTTCATGCCAAGAAGCAAAATGATGATTCTGTGCAGCTTTATATGACCAACGGTTTCTCCGACAATTCCAAGCTGAAAGAGTACCAACAGCTGTCTATTAAATCAGACACAATCACCGAAGCAAGGGCTTTCCAACAAGACGGCGACAATACGGCTATATATTTGCCGGCAGAGTGGCAGTATAGGGACAACCTCGGCCGTCTATGGGGATGGTCAGAGACAATTCGGAATAGTATTACCTGCATTGATACGGATAGCCTTACAGATACCGACAGCAAGTTCAGTGCGTCTACCGACTATTATGGCTTCCTGGACGCGGATGAGTCAGCATGGTATGGAAGTCAGCAACAGGGCGTTATAAAGTCAGTTGTCCAGTTGGGCATTATGAACGGATATACTGACGGTACATTTCACCCTATAGGCAATATCACACTGAGCGAAGCAATTAAAATGGCTGCTGTTGTCCATGCCGCATGTAATAACCAGACAATCTCTTTTTCAGCATCAGATGATGGTAAATGGTATGATGGCTATCTGAACTATTGTGTAAAAAATCGAATTGTCTCGAGCGACGAATATTCCAGCCTCGATGCTTACGCAACACGAGCGCAAATAGCACATATTTTCGCGAAAGCAACATCTGATTTTGCCGTTGTCAACGACATTGACTATGATTATATTCCTGACGTAAGCGAACGAAGCGAATACGCTGATGAGATACTTGCTCTTTACAGAGCAGGCATCTTGACCGGAGATGAAAGAACCAGAGCATTCAGACCATCTGACACCATTACACGTGCTGAAGCAGCTGCAATAATCTCGAGAGTAGCTTTGCCTACGACGCGAATCAAAATCGTTTAAAATGGGAAATGAAAAATTCTGTACCCTATGCAGAGGCACTGCAATGGAGCATGATCTGGAAAAGTTAGCGGTTACGGCATTGCCTATCTCTGCAAGTCCTATAATGAGGCACGATTCCTGCATGGAATCTTAGAAGCATTGTGAGCAAATGAAATCCAGATTGTTATTTCTAAATTTCATGAGATTTATTCTAAGCATGCACCATATATCTAGATTGATAACATGAAGGAATTCATTGACAAGATTTCATAGATGAATCGAGCAACATAATCTGCACAAACTGCGCCCCTCTGAATCCTTGCAACGTAAGGATTCAGAGGGGCGTAAATTTGTGCAGCGTCGTATCAAATCGTTCCTGACTGCAAAAAATGAAGGGCATTAGAGGTACGGCACTTTTGTTGTGCAGATATTGACGCTTATATTTCAAGACATTTGGCGTCTAAAAGGAAGTCATAGACATTCACAGTCAGAATGCCGTATTCATCATAGTAGGGAGAAACAATATCTTTGGTGATGATGATTTTTTTGAAAGAGTCATCAATTTTCCGAAACGGTCGGATCTCCTGTGTCCGCTTTGCTTCATCCGGTAGCGAAAAGGCAGATTGAATATAATAGCGCAGGGAACCCATGTTGCACACGAAATCAACTTCTAACTGCTTGCGAATCACTTTGCCTTCTGCGTCTTTTTCAGCAATCGGCACGACACCTACATCGACACTGTACCCTCTCATGCGAAGTTCGTTGTAAATCACATTTTCCATAGAATGAGTTTGCTCAAACTGGCGAAAATTGATACGGGCGTTACGCAGTCCCAAATCGGAGAAATAGTATTTTTTCGGCGTTTCGATGTAGGCTTTTCCCTTGATGTCATACCGCTGCGCCGACTCAATCAGGAACGAGTCTTCAAAGTAGCCCAAATACTTTCGGATGGTGTTAGAGGTAATTCGGGATTTTTTGGCAGTCCGAAAGGTATTTTTCAGTTTTTCCGGGTTGGTCAGAGATCCAATGGCGGAAGATAGAATATTGAGCAAATCCTCCAGTTCTCCAATATTCTTCACCCTGTTATGTTTACAGATGTCTCGCAGATAGATCTCACTGAAAAGGTTTTGTAAGGCTGCAGCCTTGTCACCTGCCCCATCTCGCAGAACGACCAGCGGGATACCGCCATAGAGCATATATTCTGAAAGCCCCATGTATTTGTCCCCCTTGTAAACAGACATGAACTCTGCAAAACTCAGGGGATACATATGGACCTCATCTCCGCGCCCAGCGAACTCGGTGGCAATATCTTTGGATAAAAGTCGGGCGTTGCTTCCAGTCACGAACACGTCCATATTCTCTTTGCGCAAATAGCCGTTCAAAACCGCTTCAAAGCAATCGAGCATCTGCACCTCATCCAGTAGCAGATAGTAAACGCTGTTGTCTACAACTTTGGAGCGAATATATGCCATAAACTTTTCGGGGTCAACACCCCGTTTTTCTTTTTCAATTTGAATGAGACTTTCTCCAATCAGATACAGGTCGTCGGCTGAGTCAAAGGCAAAACGAATAATGTGCTCAGCATCAACACCAGACTCCAGCAGGTGATGATAGAAAAGATTGTTGAGCAGGTACGATTTCCCGCATCTGCGAATACCGGTGATGACCTTGATCAGGCCATTTCCCTTTCGCTGAATCAGTTTTTCCAAATAGAAGTCTCTTCGAATGACCATGAGGTCGCCTCCTTAGAAAAGATTTTTGCAACCAGAAGCATTTTTCTTCTCTATTATATCCGGAACAAAGCTCAAAAATCAAGTAGTCGCATCAATGTTTAGAAAAGATTTTTGCAACTAAACGCACTTTTCGCTCTACATAGGCGCTGTTTTGACTGAGCCTGATTGTGAAATAACGGAGCACCCTGCAGATACAGTTCTTCTCCGTGCCTATTATCTATATAGACTATCAAATCACTATGGAAAACTTCCAACTATGCAGGAAAAGTATAAGGCAGTAGAATTGAGTTGCATTTCAGGGCGAAGTAAGTCAGGGCGGAGTAAGTTAGGGAGGAA
>ENA-OPSJ01002944-OPSJ01002944.1-human-gut-metagenome-genome-assembly--contig:-NODE-2944-length-10238-cov-2.093587_pt1 | contig 10238 bp, 9 predicted proteins | sample MGYA00241801_ERZ501893 | MGnify/ENA primary metagenome ERZ501893 (study PRJEB25962, sample SAMEA2042219) | human gut metagenome | biome: human gut; feature: human-associated habitat; material: faeces...
TTTATAACTTCTGTATCTTTCTTTAAATAAGCACCTCTACCGTTAGCTTTACCAGTTAAATCTATAAATACTTCGCCATCTTTATTTCTTACTACTCTAATTAAATCTTTTTTAGGTAACTTTTCATGTGTTACAACACAGCTACGCATTGGAATTTTCTTCATCAGTTTCTACAACCTCTTCTATATCTTTAACTTCTCCTTTTTCTTCTTCTGGTGTTTCATCTATATTTTTGATATCACTATATTTTTCTCTATATTCATCTATATTTACATCATCAATACACTTAACATCTAACTTATAATGAGTAAGTCTTGCTGCTAATTTAATGTTTATTCCTTTTTTACCTATTGCTAAAGATAAATTATCTTTATTTACGATACAAGTAAAGGATTCCCCCGAAAAGTCCCAGGAAAATTCCTGCGTATCCTCCTGCACAGAGGATATCTGCCAGGCTCTGTATCAGATCTATCCTGATTGCAAAACATACTCCTAATCCAAACAGTGTTCCTATGATTGTCCATCCTACAATTAAAATTGGCAGATATACTGCAAGTGCATGACCTGCATCTATATAATGATTTACAAAACTCCAAAGTTTTCCATACATAAAAATTACCCTCTTTCTACTAAAAATGTCTAAGTGTTTTTCCTTTTGACAATTCTTAGTATAGAGGGTATTTGTAAAGTCTCATTTTCTTCCAATGCTAAATCTATGTAAAATAAATCAAACTATTGTTAAATCGATTTACTTTATTCGGTTTCCAAAACCAGTTTTGCTACTTCCTGTGGTGTTGTTGCCAGAGCATCTGCTCCTGCCTCTGAAAGTTCTTTTAAATCTCCATATCCGTATAGAACACCGATCACTTTCAGACCTTCCGCATGACCTCCAACTACATCATATGAACGATCTCCGACCATTACGATTTTATCCAATTCTTTCTCTTCGCACTGTTCCAAGACATAACGGATAACATCTTGTTTTTCTGTACGTGTCTCATCCATACATGCCCCGCCGATCACATCAAAATATTGAGCCAGTCCAAAGTGATCTGCGATAATTTTAGCAAATTTTTCCGGCTTGGATGTCGCCATCGCGATCTTGATTCCCGCTTGTTTCAATGTCTTGAGCATCTCTTCTACGCCATCATACACACTGTTTTCAAAAATACCTGTCACTGTGAAATATTCTCGATAAAGAGTAACCATCTCTGCTGCTTTTTCTTCATCTTCACCCTCTGTTACGACAGTGATCTCCTCACCACCGATCAGGTTCAGACTCATCATCCCCATAATACTTTTCGCATTGATATGCTTTTCTCCAACCTGAATATACACTGTACTTGCATACTGGCTTGCTTCCTGTACAAGAAGTGCGATTGGACGTCCATCAAATCCAGGGTCAGCTTTTACTACAACAGATTCTTTAATCATAATAATCCTCCTTGTTCTTGCCTCACTTTATCTGCCAACTCACTCAGTTTCCGCAGTCGATGGTTGATACCGGACTTTCCAACAGGGGGATTCAGAACAGCTCCCAGCTCTTTTAACGTCAGATCAGGATTCGCAAGGCGGGCAAGAGCGGCCTCCACAAGTCCTTCCGGCAGATTTTCAAAACCAATCGTTTCTTTCAGATATGTAATATCTTCAACCTGCTTGACTGCTGCTGATACAGTCTTATTAATATTGGCAGTTTCACAATTCACTTTTCTGTTTACTGTATTACGCATCTCTTTTAAAATCCTGACATTTTCAAGTTCCATCAGAGAAACGTGTGCTTCCATGATATTCAATATATCTACGATCTGCGACCCCTCTTTCAGATAAACTACATAAGACTTCTTCCTCAGAACCGTCTTTGCATCCATTGAAAAACTTCGCATCAGAGTACAGACCTGCTTTCCCATCTCTTCTGTAGAACAGACAATCTCAAAATGATAAGACTTGTTCGGATCACTCATGGAGCCTGATGCCTGAAATGCACCTCTCAAAAATGCTCTTTTACAACAGGTCTGCTGCACGATCAGCGGATCTACTGCATGAATACTCTCTCCATTATCCTCATATTCTTCTGTCATCTTCGTCGCCTGCAGGATCCTCAGTGCATCTTCATGCCTGCGGATCACAACTGCATAGGATACAGTCTGCTTGCTGATATTCCTTCTTACAGAGGCATCAGCCTTTATATTAAAGGTTTTTTGGATCAATGTAAAGACTTTTCTTGCCACAAGTAAATTTTCTGTATGGATTCTTATGCTGTACTGGTCAAAGCTGTTGATTGCAACCGTTCCGCACATACCAATAAATGCAGCCAGCTCGGCAATCCGGCAATGCCTTGCCGGACTGATATTTCCTGCCAGTTCTTCTTTTACTTTACCGGAAAACGACATTTTCCCCACCTTTTACTTTCTTTTCGTGATGCTATCTTTTCCAATGTCACGATGTTCGATACGCACCCCATAATTTTCTTCTTTATCCAGAATCTGGTAGAGTGCATTCGCCAGTGTAACTGATCTGTGCTTTCCTCCGGTACATCCGATTGCGATCACAAGCTGATTCTTCCCCTCCAGGATATAATTCGGAATCAGAAATTCCATCATGTCTTTCAGCTTGTCAAGAAAGATCCTTCCTTTGTCATTCTGCATCACATAATCCTGCACTTCCGCCTCATTCCCGGTCTTCTCCCGCAATGTATCAATATAATACGGATTCGGCAGAAAACGCACATCAAAGACAAGATCCGCATCCTGCGGAATCCCATATTTGAACCCAAACGACATAACCGTAATATAAAGATTGCAGAAACTCTGCCCATCCACAAAAATCTTTTCCAACTCGATCCGAAGCTCTCTGGTCAGCATTTTACTGGTATCTAAAATATAAGTCGCCTTCATTTTAAGGAAAAGAATCTTTTCTCTTTCTTTCGCAATTCCGGTATCCACTCTTCCCGATCCGCTTAAAGGATGCTGCCTCCTTGTCTCTTTATAACGCTTCACAAGTACTGCATCATTCGCATCAAGGAAAAGGATCTCATATCCGATCCGGTCACGATCCATTGCTTCCAGATTTTCCTTCAGTCCGGAAAGATCCTGTCCACTTCTCACATCCAGTCCCAAAGCTACTTTTTTCATCTCTGTATCTGTATTCTGCAACATCTGGACAAATCCCGGAAGAAGCGGGATCGGCAGATTGTCCACGCAAAAATATCCCATATCCTCAAGCATCTTCAGAGCCGTAGACTTTCCTGCTCCCGACATTCCCGTAACGATAACAAAACGCATCCTAAAACTCTCCTATCCTTTTCACTTCCGGCTCCAGCGTTACTCCGGAAGTCTCTTTCACTTTCTTTACAACTTCCTGCATCAGCTCGCAGACCTGGGCTGCTGTCGCATTTCCCCTGTTGATAACAAATCCGCAGTGCTTTTCAGAAACCTGTGCATCCCCAATACGAAATCCCCGCAGTCCCGCATCCTCGATCAGCTTTCCGGCAAAATAGCCTTTCGGACGCTTAAATGTACTGCCTGCACTTCCAAATTCCAGTGGCTGCTTTGTCACTCTCCGCTGCTTCAGATCATCCATCACCTCACGGATTGCTGCCTGATCGCCCTTTTTCAGTCTGAGTGTTGCCTCCACCACAACATAATCTTTCTTTTCTACCACACTGGTACGGTAAGCAAGTCCCAGTTCTTCCACCGGGATCGTCAGAAGTTTTCCCTCCTGCGTCAGGACAACTGCACTTTCCAACACCTGCTTCATTTCGCCTCCATAAGCACCTGCATTCATCCTTACCGCACCGCCCAGTGTACCGGGGATCCCTGCTGCAAATTCCAAACCGGTCAATGACGCATTATATGCTGCACTTGCCACCTTTGACAAAAGCACTCCCGCCTGAGCAGTCACCCTTTCGCCTTCTACCCGGACGTCATTCATCTTTTTAAAAATCTGAAGAACAACTCCCCGAAATCCACCGTCACCAACAAGAAGATTGCTTCCATTTCCTACAATATAATAAGGAACATTCTCTTTCCGGCATACTGCGAGTATCCCCCGGATCTCTTCCACTGACTGTGGTGTGACAAAATAATCTGCCGGTCCGCCCACACGGAAAGTCGTATGTCTGCACATCGGCTCATCTCTCAAAATATTTTCTTCCTTCGTAATCGTACACAGACTGCTGTATAAATCCATATATTTTTACTCCATTTCTTTTCTGTTAAGTGCTGTAAACATCATACACCACGCCACATTTAAAGTAAAGCCACCCTTTTCATAAAATAGGCTGAGAAAAGCGACTCAAAGCAGAATCTGCATCATTTTGTAAAAGCAGCAGATCCAAAATAACAGTTCACACTCGCCGGACTGTGCCGCCACTTGCAAATCACCTGAAAAAAGTGTATACTAATCGAGTATATCTAAATTGACTTTTATCATACAAAAGGAGTGATTATTTCAAGTGGACGCGAGTGACACTTTCCAACTGATTATATTGATTATCCTGCTGATTCTTTCAGCATTTTTTTCATCTAACGAGACAGCACTGATGGCGGTGAATAAGATCCGTCTCCGTTCCCTTGCAGACGAGGGAAACAAGCGTGCTGCCATGGTTCTTGATATTACGGAGAATCATACCCAGAAGATGCTCAGTGCCATACTGATCGGCAACAATATCGTGAACATCTCTGCCTCTTCGCTTGCTACTTCACTCGCCTATCATTTTGGCGGTTATATGGTCAGTATCGCAACTGCCGTACTGACTGTTGCGATCCTCGTATTCGGAGAGATTACCCCGAAGAATTATGCAACGCTCAATGCAGAGAAGGTCACGCTCCGTTATATTCCATTTTTCAAGTTTTTTATGACGGTCATGACACCTTTCATCTTCATCATTAATTTATTCTCCCGTGTGATCATGCTGATCATGCATGTTGATCCTGATGCCGTGAATAACGCAATGACTGAAGAAGAGCTTCGTACAATCGTAGATGTCAGCCACGAAGATGGCGTGATTGAATCCGATGAAAAGGAAATGATCTACAATGTATTTGATCTGGGAGATGCCAATGCCAAAGATATCATGGTTCCAAAAGTCCATGTCACCTTTGCCAGTGTAGACAATACTTATGAAGAACTGATCGATATTTTCCGTGAAGATAAGTTTACCCGTCTTCCGGTCTACGAGGAAACGCAGGACAACATCGTCGGTATCATTAATATGAAGGATCTGCTTCTTTATGATGCAAATACCGAGTTTCATATGAAAGATTTTCTTCGTGAGCCGCATTTCACTTACGAATATAAAAATATTTCTGAATTACTCGTTGAGATGAGGGATTCTACCTTTAATATTGCCATCGTGCTGGATGAATATGGCGAAATGGCAGGACTCATCACACTGGAGGATATTCTGGAAGAGATCGTTGGTGAGATCCACGACGAGTATGATGAAAAAGAAGATGAACTGGTTCAGCAGATTTCTGACCGGGAATATATCATTGAAGGTTCTATGAGCCTGGATGATGTGAACGATCATCTGAATACAAAGCTGGAGTCCGAAGATTATGATTCTCTCGGCGGATTTATTATCGAACATCTTGATCGTCTCCCGGCGACCGGAGATGAAGTGATGACGGAGGATGGCATCCGGCTCGTCGTTGAAAAACTGGATAAGAACCGCGTAGAAAGCGTTCATATTTATTTACCGGAATCCGATGTAACTGCTTCTGATACGCATACAGAGACTGCAGCCGTTTCTTCTGATGATTCTTCTGAGCAGAAAGTTTCTTCCGAAAATGAAGTGTAAGCCTCTGATATAAAAATACAGCACCTGTAGTGGATTTATTTCCACCAGGTGCTGTATTTTATTACCAAAGTATGCAAGAGAAGCTGCCTGCGGCAGATTCTCTGAATTACGCGATGACTCGCAAAGAATCTTTCTTATAGTTCTGCCAGTTCTTTCAGTGCCTCTACTGCTGTCAGAATTTCCTTCTCTGTATTATAGTGGGAAAAGCTGAACCGTACCGCTCCCTGTTCCACTGTCCCCAGTGCCTCATGCATGAGCGGTGCACAGTGAACTCCCGGTCTTGTTGAAATCCCATACTCTGTGAATAAGGCATCACTGAGTTCTGCCGAATCAACATCCTCAAAATTAAGCGTCACGATGGGACAGCGTTCTTTCCCGGAAAAATCGCCATATACGATCACCCCTGGAATTTTTCTGACTTTTTCATAAAATTCCCACATCAATGCCTGTTCTTTTTCGCGGATCGTACCAATCCCGGTTTCCGTCAGATAATCCAGTGCTGCGTGCAGGCCTGCGATCCCATGTGCATTTAATGTTCCTGCCTCTAAAGCAGTGGGCATCTGCCGGGGATGCCTTTTACTATATGACTGTACTCCACTTCCGCCACTTTTCAACGGACGGATCTCAATCCCCTTTTTTACATAAAGTCCACCTGTTCCCTGCGGTCCAAGCAGTCCTTTATGACCGGTAAAGCAGAGAACATCGATCTGCATCTGCTTTACGTTGATTGGAAATACTCCCGCTGTCTGAGAAGCATCCACGATAAAGAGCAGTCCATGCATCTTTGCTATTTTTCCGATTTTCGTCAGATCCAGCAGATTCCCGGTCACATTTGAGCCATGCGTGCAGATGATCGCCCGGGTATTTTCACGGATCGCATTTTCCATCTCTTCATAAGAAATGCATCCCTTTTCATCACTCTTCAGAATTGTCAGTTCTGTTCCTTTTTCTTCCATTTCATACAGGGGACGCAGAACCGAGTTATGTTCCAGTGCCGTTGTGATAATATGATCGCCCGGATAAAAGAGTCCTTTGATGGCAAGATTCAGGCTTTCTGTTGAATTTGCAGTAAACGCGACCTGCTCCGCATGGTCTCCGCCAAAAAACTCTACCAGTTTTACTCTTGTATCATAGATGATCCGGGATGCATCCAAAGACGCATGATATGCCCCTCTTCCTGCATTTCCTATTGATTCCAGTGCTTTCACCACAGCCTGCACTACCTGTGGTGGTTTCCGCATCGTAGTTGCCGCATTATCCAAGTAAATCATTTCCGCATCTCCCTTCCTGTTGGATTTTATTTTAATATGTATTTCCCACAAAATCCATAGGTTTTTGAAAACTCTTTCCTTGTATTCGATCAGCTTTTTCTTCTGCCAGCACTTTTCCTTTCATTCTGTCAGTTCCTTTCCTCACCGGCTTTGACCTTTTCTGCCTGTTTTTCATATAATATATAGAAAAGATCCATCAACGGAGAAATAACTATGCCTTATTCTATTATGCTTGATGCAGGACATGGAGGTCGTGATCCGGGTGCTGTGTATAATGGCCGTCAGGAAAAAGACGATGCACTTGCCCTGACACTCGCCATCGGTGAACTGCTTCAGGAAAGAGGAATTGATATTCTTTATACCCGTACCACTGATATTTATGAATCCCCTTATCAGAAAGCCATGGAGGCAAATATCGCAGGGGTTGATTTTTTTATTTCCATTCACCGCAATTCTTATCCAACTGACAATACTGTTTCCGGTGTGGAATCTCTGATCTATGATAAATCCGGTATCAAATATAAAATGGCTCAAAATATCAACGATCAGCTTGAATCCGTCGGTTTTGTCAACTTAGGAGTCAAGGAACGTCCCGGACTGGTCGTTCTCCGCCGTACCCAGATGCCTGCAGTTCTTGTCGAGGTCGGATTCATTAATTCTGATGTTGATAATCAGATTTTTGATAATAATTTTAATGATATTGCTCTCGCCATCACCCAGGGGATTCTCGATACACTGGATCTTGGAGGCGAAATTGATAACGATGTGATACAGCCTTTTTATTCTGTTCAGACCGGAGCTTTCCGCAACCGGACTTATGCCAACCGCCTGCTGGGAGAACTTCGATCCCAGGATTTTCCTGCAGAACTTTTAGAAGGGAATGACCTGTACCGAGTGAATGTCGGTTCTTTTGAGACACTGGATGAAGCTGTTGCTATGGAACGAAGGCTGAAAAGAGCGGGGTATCAGACCGTGATCGTGATACTGTAAATTGAACCTTCCGAAAAAACCGAGCGTACTCTTGATTTTTATTAATGACAGTATTATAATATCGGCATAGAAACGCTACGGTCTTCAACCGCAAGAGGAATGGAGGATTTAATACAATGGAAAAAAAGAACATTGACTGGAGTAATTTAGGTTTCGGTTATGTACCAACAGACAAAAGATTTGTTGCAAATTTTAAAAATGGAAGCTGGGACGAGGGAGCCCTGACAGAAGATTCTAATATTGTGATGAGTGAGTGTGCAGGAGTTCTTCAGTATGCTCAGACAGTTTTCGAAGGAATGAAAGCTTATACAACAGAAGACGGACGTACTGTTATCTTTCGCCCGGACCTGAATGCATCCCGTTTCGCAGATTCTGCAAAGCGTCTTGAGATGCCTGCATTCCCGGAAGATAAATTCGTTGAAGCAGTTGTCGATACTGTAAAGGCCAATGCAGCCTATGTACCGCCTTACGGATCAGGTGCTTCACTTTATATCAGACCTTATATGTTCGGTATCAGCCCGGTTATCGGAGTAAAGCCTGCAGAAGAATATCAGTTCCGTGTATTTACTACACCAGTTGGTCCTTATTTCAAAGGCGGTGTTAAGCCTCTGACCATCTGCGTGTCTGATTTTGACCGTGCTGCTCCGCATGGAACAGGACATATCAAAGCCGGACTGAACTATGCTATGAGCCTTCATGCCATCGTAACAGCCCATGCAAATGGATTTGATGAGAATATGTACCTTGATTCTGCTACGAGAACTAAAGTAGAGGAAACTGGCGGAGCTAACTTCCTGTTCGTCACAAAAGACGGTACAGTTGTTACACCTCACTCCTCAACAATTCTTCCTTCTATCACAAGACGTTCTCTGATGTATGTGGCAGAGCATTATCTTGGATTGAAAGTAGAAGAGAGAGATGTATACTTTGATGAGGTAAAAGATTTCGCAGAATGTGGACTTTGCGGAACTGCTGCCGTAATCTCTCCTGTAGGAAAAGTTGTAAACCACGGTGAAGAGATCTGCTTCCCAAGTGGAATGGAGAAAATGGGACCAGTTACCCAGAAACTTTATGATACTCTCAGAGGCATCCAGATGGGACAGATCGAAGCTCCTGAAGGATGGCTGAAAGTCGTAGATGTAGAGTAATCTCCCCATCTTATTACCTGTATAATCCAAAAGCGGATAACCTGTTCTCAACAGATCAGGTATCCGCTTTTTCAGTCTTTTCCGTCTTCTTTTCAATCTTCTATTCCGTCTTTCGGAACTCATCCCATGCCGCATTCAGAATCTCCGGCTTTGTCACAAGCTGCCATGCTCCCTCGGCCATACATTCAGCCGCATAGAACATACCTTTCTGCCCGATACTCATTCCCACCTGTGCAGTAGTTGCCCAGTGGTGAAGCGGTGTTCCTTTACACATGGCTGCCGCACTGAGCATGATCGTCGGAACAGTATGGCTCACATCTGACACGTCCGTTCCGATTGCCAGTGGAACCGGCTGATCCTCCAGTGGTTCAAGGCCGGTGAAATATTCCCCATGATTTTCAAATCCGGCTTCCTTTGATATTTCAGCCGCAAATGCAATCTCATCTTCCATATAAACCGGTGTCGGGATCTTTTTCATTTCCTCATAAAAGGTTTCCACAAGCACACGGTTCGTCTTCATCTCTTTATTGCAGGTGACATGCTCAATCTCCACTCGCGTCCCGGTCATCAGTGCTGCTCCCTTTGCACAGTTATCCACACGCTCCGACGCATCTTTCGTCTTTTTCCACAGACATGAGCGGATAAAATAATTCGTTGAGGCAAAAGGTGGAACAATATTAGCCGGACCATCTGTATTTGTATAAGTATAATGCATTCTTACATCATCTGCCACATGTTCCCGCAGATAATTCACTCCCACATTCATCAGTTCAGCCGCATCCAAAGCACTTCTTCCTTTTTCAGGAAATCTTGCCGCATGTGCCGCTATCCCGTAAAACTTATAATTTTTAATATCCTGGGCCTGCCAGATATCATAACTGACACGGTTTCTGTCAAATGGATGCCATGTAACTGCCGCAGATAGCTCATCGAATACCCCCTGCTCATTCATACGGATCTTTCCGATGACGATCTCTTCCGCCGGGCAGCCGTACACACGGATGGTGCAATCTGATTCGGCGGAGGTGT
>ENA-OPSJ01002945-OPSJ01002945.1-human-gut-metagenome-genome-assembly--contig:-NODE-2945-length-10229-cov-2.472184_pt1 | contig 10229 bp, 10 predicted proteins | sample MGYA00241801_ERZ501893 | MGnify/ENA primary metagenome ERZ501893 (study PRJEB25962, sample SAMEA2042219) | human gut metagenome | biome: human gut; feature: human-associated habitat; material: faeces...
GTCGGAATTGCATTGGCTGCGGAAATCTTCGTTGGTGTTGAAAGTCACGTTGTTCTCAAACACGGCTTTCAGGAAGTTCAAGAACGTGCTTTTGCCTGTGTTGCGTTCTTCTGAAACAAGTAGGACAATAGGCAGCTTCTGTGTCGGCTGTAGATACAGCAGTTGCATATAGTCCATACCCAGCTCGTATTGTTCCCCGAAGATGTGCCGCATCAAGGATTGGATGTGGGAGAAGTCCCCCTGCTGCGGTTTATGCTCTATCGGCTCGTAAAGGTTCAGAAACCCCTCAATCTCCTTTTGGTAGTTCAGATGATTGGGAACGGTGCAAAAGCCGTCATACTTGGGGACGGTGGCAAGATAGTTCTTTCCATAGTCCTGCCGTAATGTGCTGTTGTTCCATACGACACGTTTCTTTTCATAACCGCCATTGGCGCATGGCTGATTGACCACCTTGTACAAAGTTGTTCCTACGCGCATATATTCTTCCTCCTTCATAGGCTTAGATTAAAGGGTTGTGTTCACCTAAGATTCTCTGAATGTCGGATTGTCGGTATCTGACCTTGTTTCCAACCTTTACAGGCTTCAGATAGTTTTTCTTAGACCAGTGCCAGAGTGTGGTATCACAAACACCGCACATCTTTTTCACTTCCTCTTTGGTTAGATACTTCTCCTTTCTTGCTTCCGCAATAGCGGTAGAAAGTTCATGCTTCGCACGGCTGATTAACTGGTTGGAGAATAATAGCAAATCTTCTCCTGTTACTTCCAGCTTGATGTTGCCGTTTCCGTTTTGGATAATTGCCAATAAGTCTGTCATAGGCTTCTTGAAACTGCCGGTTGTAAGACTTCCCGTTTCGGCAGTATTATAAACGAAAAGCCACTACCCCGATTAGGATAGTGGCGCAAATATATAATGAAAATCAATCGTAAAGCAATGATATTCAATTCGTTAAATTCGTAAAAACGAAAAGCGAATTAAACGAATTTCAATTGGATAGATAGGCTTTCAATTCCTCGATGGCTTCATGGTCTTCACCAATGTCTTTTACTAATTTCTTGCTGTTTCCAAGTGGTGAAATGAGATTTTTGTATGCTTTCTGGATGCCTCTTTCGTGGACGATTTCTTGTTCCTTGAACTGCTCGTGCAGTGCGTTTCTGAAAGTCTTGATGGGACACTTCCTCATGAAACGGTATTCTACCAATGCGATAAACAACCGTGCTATATCTGTTTCCGTAGCATGGGTTTTCAATCGTGTGCCAATTCTTTCAATCAGTATGGCATGTCTTTCTATCAGAAGTTCAGACAGTGTGCGTGTGTCGGCTTTGCGTCCTGCGGTCTTCGGTTGTTCTTCTGATAAGGTATCTGTGTCTTCCTCGTCCGTATCTTCATCTTCTTCTATTGCCCATTCCACAAGAGTGTTCTCTTCTATGGCTTTCTGTTGCTTCCTGAAAACTTGCCAGTCCTCTTTACTTCTCATTCCATTGGTGATGCTTTTTCTTATAATGAACTTGACCATGCCGGAAATAAGCCATTTGTACAATTTAGGTATATCCTTTCTTTGGGTCAGTTCCTCTCCCTGTTCCACCATGCATTCATAGCTCCGTCCGTAATACAGCCATGCGAGCATGGCGGGGACAATACTTTTCTTGTTTGGGTTATGAAACTCGTTCACTATTTTCTCGGCAAGGTCTGAATGCAAAAGGATATTTTCCAGTTCTTCAAAGTCGGGTGTTCTGTCATCGCCTATCCTTTTACGTGCGGCTTCCTTGTATTTCGGTGCTAATTTCGTGGCTATCTTGAAAACTTTGAAGAATCCTTTAAACTTCTTGTCGTTCATTTCCTCTACGAAATCGGCGTATTCATCCGGATGGTTGTCAAGCCATTCCTTTATCAGTCTTTTGAAATTATCATATTCTTGTTGTCCCATACAAGTTAATTAGCAATGCAACCTCTATTAACTTTCTCTTGTATGCGTGAGAAATGTATCGACAATTTGAATATTAACATATAGAAACCATAATCGCTTAAAGAAAATAAGCGTTGATCTTCTAATGTGTCTCGGTTTATAAAGCGATTGTCAACATGATAGATTTTATCAAGAAAAACTATTGAATCTTCCATTTGGGAATTTGCAGGAAGAAAGATTATTTGGGTTATTTTTTGTTGTTTGAGATCTGAAATGTGGTTTTCAATTTTGCTACTATTAACACCTTGTTTTTGAAGAACTGAAATATATGTTGTGAGATTTATAATAGGAGCATACATGATTGAAGCAGGAAACATACGAGAATTAGATAAATCCATATCACAAGTGTTTGATAAAATCAAACAGCTTACATTTTTTACACCTCTTTCGATGTTAACTAAATCAATTATAGGCATTTTTTTTAAGCCATCTCCTTGAAAAATGACATTCTTGTCAAGCATAGAAGTGTACATCCTTCCATCTATGTTATAAGGGAAAGATTTGAGTTCTGCCAAAAGGGTCTTGTAATTTTCTTCTGACAAATATTTGGGTAGATATTTTTTTAATTCATCTTCTGTAATCATAGCATATCCCAAAAGTGGTCATTAATGACATTTTGAATTTCTTCATCTATAGGAGTTGCTTCCGTTAACATCTTATTCGCAAAAGAATTGATTATCTCAAAATCTTCATGCTCGGGAATATTAACATGAATGGTCTCTGTTGAGATAGGAATGTCCTTAATGGAATAATTTGTATAAATATTTATTGGATTGACAGGAGTGTTAATAGACGGTATTATAGCATCATTATATGTTTGCCTACTTGATAAAGAAAGCAATTCCGTGTCTGTTAATGTCATACATGATAAGGCAGACATTAATAGGATATTGGTATTTATGTAAGTCGTTAAACTATTCATTTTCAAAAACAGGTTTTAGACTATTTAGGAAGTCTGGTTTTAACAAAGAGAAAAACAACTTTTTTTCGCATTTATGAGCCATATTTATTTCTTGTTCTATATTAGAAGTGAAATAGTTGTCGGAATATTCACGAGACGTATCAATATCAATTAATGAGCCTACCACTTCTATAGAATTAGGATGTGGTTTGTAGTTTGCATTATTTACAAATTGTAGGGTGTTCATAAAATTACCATCTTTGACATCTGTCCGTATCAATAAGTTTTCAGATGTGTATTTTTCTGTCATGGAAAAAGACATCGTAAGACCATTGGTAATATCTCCTTTGAAGAAATTAATATATCTATGTCCTATTCTTGATACACGCTTTATTATTCCAGAACTAATAACCTTGTTGATTATTGAAAATGAATGTTTAGAAAAATCGCTCCAACCTATATATGGCATTTTTGAGCTTATGCTCAAAACATCATATCCTATTTGAATTACAAATCTTTCGTTTTCAATTCTGTATAGGGGCTTAAATTTTAAGTTAGGGTCAACCTCCCTAATTTGTTCTGGGATTTGTAAAATGGGCAAATTAATGACATTTCCTCTATACTCTTCTTTTATGAGATTGTATATGATGCCAAAAACTGCGCTTTTGGTAATAGCTGCTTCAAAACGGAACTCAATTAAAGCGTCTATAAGTGGGCATGCTTCTATTCTTATTGGCAACAATCTATCCATAATACAAATTTTAAATTTATTTTCTTGCAAAGTTAGGAATTTCTTTTATTTGTTTCTTGATTTTATACGCTAAAAAGTTTAAAGTATATTAATCTAATAGTTTCACAAGGTCTTTTTTCATTTCTTCGTCAATATCTCTGTATCGCCTGAAAGCTTTGCTTCCCTCCTTGTGTCCCGATAGTGCGGAAACGAGGTTCGGGTCTTTCACCTTTTTGTAGATATTGCCGATAAAAGTACGCCTTGCCAAATGGCTGCTTGCCACTTCATAAATAGGTCGTTTGACTTCGTTATGAGTCAATGGGTCTAAGATAGTTACGATTCGGTCAACTCCAGCCAATTTGAATATCTTTTTTATGGCATCGTTGTACTTTTGTTCGGATATGAACGGTAACAGTTTCCCTTTATATTCTTTATGGCGTTCAAGGATTTCTTTTGCCTTGTCATTAAGAGGGACACGTACCGTGACCGGATTCCCTTCTTTTGTTTTCTTGGGAATGTATTCTATGGCTTCATTAACCACATTTAGTTTGGTCATACGGTATAGGTCGCTCACTCGACAGCCTATCAGTGTTTGGAATATAAATATATCCCTCTGTATTGCCAGTTGCGGAGTGGCTGATAGGTCGGCATTGAAAATTCTGTCCCTTTCTTCAAGTGTTATATAATAAGGTGTACCGTATGTACATTCTTCTATCGGAAATTTGTCGAAAGGTCTGTTTGTGGTATGCTTGTTGTCGAAGCACCATAGGAAGAACGTGCGTATCCTTGAAAAACAGTCAATCAGTGTATTCTTGCTTCTTGGTTGTGGTGTTCTCTTTTCGGGGATGGTTTCATAAATACTCGGATAAAGTTCATAGTATTGGTATTCGTTCTGAAAGAAATCCCACATATCCCGAAGTGTGTCTGGTGTTACCAAATCCACATCGAGGACAAAGTCTTTTTGTCCTCTCTTTGTTTCCCTTACATAGAGTTCATAACGCAGTAGGGCTCTTTTGACAACTCGGAAATTTTTCTTTCGCACTTCTGATAAAGGGTGCTTGTTTAGAAATTCATCGAATAGTTCTCCGGTGGTAGGTTTGATAACCACTTGCTCTGGCATGAAGTATTTTTCAGGATGGTAGAATTTATCAAGTGTTATTTTTAGCCACTCTTTGTTTATGGTTTCCTTTTCCTGTTGATACACTTTTTCTATATAGGTTTTCAAATGGCGTATCTCTTCGTTTATATGAGTACGCATCTCTTCATTGCAGACTGCTTTTGTTTTTACACATTCATCTTTATCATCCCATAGGTTAGGATTGATAGCCAACTGGGTAGGAGCAACGGAGTCTAATTGCCTGCCGTTTCTAAAGCGTACATAGATTGTAGCCATTGATTCTGTATCATATCGCTTGGCTGCTTTTTTAATGATAAAGGTTACTTTCATGGGCGTACGGGTTAAGTTTCTATTCTGATACAAATATAGATATTTTCCCCACATTTTCCCCACATCTGCTGAATATTTTGCAATTTGATTAACCGAGATTAAAATTTAATCTAATTGTAAATGCTTGAAATATAGTTGGATTGCTGTGCTTTTCTGCGCTTTTCTTTTTACCCGCATTTTCCCCACTTTAATTATTTCAAATGCGGGTCTGGGTACAAAGAAAGGAAAGCCTTGTAAATTGGACGTTTACAAGGCTTTATCGTTTTTCTACTGAAACATAACTGAAACTCTCTCACTCAATTATCGGTACATCAATATTTTCGTTTTTTTCATTCCAGTTATCGACAGTAAAGTCACCGGAAGATTCTTCAGAAAAGATATTGCCCAAACTTAAAGTCAGAGTCAGCTTGGTATTGGCGTTGAGTGGAGAACTCAACGTTTGCTTAAAGCTTTTTACATTACCGTTTTTGAGTGTGATTGTTAACTGGAATTCAGATTTGCCGGCGGACGGGAATAACATAACCGTACTATTGCTCATTTGAGTACCGTCTATTGAGCGAGCCAATGGGAAAGCGATTGTACGTGGTATCCCTTGTGGCTCTCCAGTATAATAATTGAGCTCGCTATAAATATTGGTAATTCGCACGGCTACACTATCTATACTGGAACTCAGTACTGTATCGTCTTTATCTTTCAAAACAACTTTCAGTCCGGCTACCACTCGCTTTAAAGAGGCTTTGAGGCTTTCACTTCCAATCTTTATCGTTTGTGCTGCATATACCAGGTCGAATACAGGATAGTAAATGGTGTCGGCCGATATTTTAAATAAGCCAAGAGATTGTTTTGACATATCCAGTCCTATACTGTGAGCCGCTTCTTTTATGGCGGGATGGGCGTAAACAGGATCCTGATATTTGGGCGTTCCCCAATAAATCATGTTGTAAGTACCTATCGGTAATGAGATTTCCCGATTAATGGATCCGTCATAGAAAGTACCGTCCTTTACTTGGTAGTAACCGTAGAAAGGAGACAGCTTTCCTCTTACATAGTTTCCATAGTAGATGGAACTGTTTGCATCACATGGTATAACTGTCAGAATACCGGTAAATGAACTTTGTTGTCCGTTGATATTGTCGATACTCATTGCCATGCGCGGACTGATGAGGTGCGAATTGTCCGTAGTGTTATCCTTGTCATCATCCGAACAGCCTGCTATGAGAACGGCAATACCTATAAACATTATTAATTTTTTCATTATCTGTTGAGTTTTAGGTTATTCCCATAGAGAACATTTTGCAGTTAGAATGGTTCTCTGTCTTAAAAAGAAAAATATGCGGACGTTGTGGTATTGAAGTTAAATCCCATAGATAACTTGTCTTTCGTATGTAGATACTGTACATTTGCATTATTTGTTCAACGAATTACCGATTATTGTCATGAGGAATAAAATCGTCTCTTTTTTGTCGCTTTTCTGCTTACTGTATTCTTTTACGCTTTCTGCACAAGTTAATGAACTGCCACGCTCCACGCCTGAGGCGGAGGGTATTCCTTCACAAGCCGTTACTGCCTTATTTGACTCTTTGATGTTACTTCCAAAAACCGAAATTCATAGTGTCATGGTACTGCGTTATGGCAAGGTGGTTGCGGAGATTTATCCGGCTCCCTTTGCGCCTGAGTATAGCCATACGATGTATTCCTGTTCCAAAACTTTTGTCAGCGCTGCGGTAGGACTGGCTGTTGCGGACAATCGTCTGCGCTTGACAGACCGTGTTGCTACCTTTTTCCCGGAATCATTGCCTGATACAATTTCGACCAATTTGGCAGCTATGACCGTGCGCGACTTGCTGACCATGACTTCCGGTATTGCTGCGGACTGGAATATGCGTAATATTTGTACGGACTGGATACGTACGTTTCTTGCAAAACCAGTCAGAGAACCCGGCAAACAGTTTGAGTATGACTCGATAGCCACTTACCTGCTTTCTGTCATTGTACAAAAAGTAACGGGGATGACCCTGCTGGATTATCTGAAACTGAAACTTTTCAATCCGATGAATATCATGGAAGTGGCGTGGGAAATCAGTCCCGAAGGTTACAATACAGGTGGTTGGGGACTTTATATCCAAAGTGAATCGTTGGCCAAGTTCGGTCAACTCTTGTTAAACCGTGGAATGTGGAAAGGCAGGCAGCTACTCCCTGCATCATGGGTAGAGCAGATGATGACCAAGCAGATGTCTACTTTAGGAGATGATTACGGTTATCAGATGTGGCTTTGCGAATATCCCGGAGCTGTGCGTGCCGATGGAGCACTCGGGCAATATATCCTGATTATCCCGGATAAGGATATGGTAGTGGTTATAACGGAATGTACACGGACCAACGGTCGTGCACAACGTAGGTTGGTGTGGAACCGTTTGCTGCCTGAAGTGACTGACACCCCCTTAAAAGTCGGCAAGGCTTATGGACAGCTGCAAAAGAAACAACAATCCTGCCGGCTCCCTTTTGTGCAAGGTAAGACAATATCCCCCGAAGCACAGATATATAACGGCAAACGTATCACTCTCGAACAGAATAAATTCGGTTGGCAATCCCTTACTCTGAATTTCAAACCAAGAGAAGTTGTAATGACAGTAACGGAAATGAATGATAATACTTACGACCTGCTGTTCGGTTATAAACAATGGCAAATGGCAGTAATAAAGGCTTATCCTCCTTATTCTATTATCCCAAAAGGACGTTTCTGCGGTATCGAAGGCCCTTTTCGGGTGGCAGGAAGTTATGCTTGGCCGGCATCAAAAACGCTTGAACTGAAAGTGCATTATGTCAATTGGGTATCAGCTCTTGACCTCGTCTTTCATTTTGACGGAAAGAATGTTGCTCTGACGGTTCAGGAAAATTATTCATCCGGTACGGGTATGGTTATTAAAGGAAAGGTGTGTGATTAGCTTCCATTTCCGGTTTTTCTGTATTTTTGCAACGTAATAAAGAATCAATTTATGATGAACCGTATATTACTTGCGCTGAAACGTCCTTTCATTTGGCTGTATCGCTTCCGCCACCGTTGCGGTTACGGGGTACATTCACCTTTCGCTTTTAATTTGATAACACACGTTATCTATGAATCCACTCCTTATTATAAGTATGAGGAGCTGGTAACCGCACAAAAGAAGCTTGCGCCGCAGAAAGATCGTACGTGGAGTTACGAATCCTTAAAAGTAAAGCGGCTTCTATTCCGTTTAGTGAATTACGCACAACCGACTACAGTTGTGGATGCCGGCAGACAGTCAGCCTCTTCTCTTTATCTGAAAGCCGCTAAGGAGGGGGCGGATTATACAGCCGCTTCCGAGTTGTCCGAACTTTTTCTGGAGAGTGGCGCTCCTGTCGATTTTCTATACTTGCACGATTACCGTCGCCCGGAATTTGTAGAAGAAGTATTCCGTATCTGTGTAGCACGTGCCTGTGGAAAGTCGGTTTTCGTCATCGAAGGAATCCGCTATACTTCGCAAATGAAAGCGCTTTGGAAACGTATGCAACAAGATGAGCATGTGGGCATTACATTCGACCTTTATGACCTTGGCATCCTATTCTTTGATAAAACAAAGATAAAACAAAACTATATTGTCAACTTTTGATTATCTTTAGGCGTTTCAATATGATTAACAGTTAGTGATTGGTGATTAGCGTCACTTACTAACTGCTAAACACTAATTACTAAACACCAATCACTTATGAAGATATATACCAAAACCGGTGATAAAGGTACTACCTCATTAGTAGGTGGTACACGGGTACCGAAAACCCATGTCCGTCTGGAAGCATACGGTACAGTGGACGAGTTGAATGCTAATTTGGGAGTGCTTGTCACTTACCTGCCGGATGAAGCGGATCAGGTACTTGTCCGTCATATTCAGGACCGTCTTTTCGCAGTAGGTTCCAATTTGGCTACCGATCTTGAAAAGACAGAATTGAAGTGTGCCAGTGTTATTCACCCCGAAGAAATAGAACGAATTGAACGGGAGATAGATCGTTTGGATAATCTGCTGCCTCCATTGCATGCGTTTATATTGCCCGGCGGTAGTCGTGGAGCATCTGTTTGTCATGTTTGCCGCACGGTCTGCCGCAGGGCGGAACGTCGTATTCTGGCCTTGGCTGAACAATGCGAAGTTGCTCCCGAATTGCTTGCTTATGTGAACCGTTTGTCCGATTATTTGTTTGTCTTGTCACGGAAAATCAACTGGGATGAGAAAAAAGATGAAATATTTTGGGATAATAGTTGTAAGTGAGAGATTTTATTATACTTTTGCCGAAAAATAGAAAGTAGGACTTAATATTCACAATTTTAATACTTAGGACTTATGTATTGGACATTGGAATTAGCATCTAAACTGGAAGATGCTCCCTGGCCGGCAACCAAGGACGAATTAATAGATTATGCCATTCGTTCGGGCGCTCCGCTCGAAGTGATTGAAAATTTGCAGGAAATGGAAGATGAAGGCGATATTTATGAAAGTATTGAAGATATATGGCCCGATTATCCCAGCAAAGAGGATTTCTTCTTTAACGAAGAGGAGTATTAGCATGCTTTTTGAACCTTGCTCCGGTTGGAGAAGTACAAGGTAGTTAACACATAGAAAGAGGTAGTCCGTTAGATCTGTTTATAACAGGTTAGGAGGACTGCCTCTTTTTTATATTATTCCATTTATGACTGAAACACGAGAAAAAACGGTATGCCGCCTGCCGGAACTAAAAGAACGGCACTTACCCGGAGATTGCCGGGAAGCGGTATACACGCTTTTAAAAGAGACTTACGGTTACGAACAATTTCGTGATCTGGAAGTGTACGACGATTTGTTCAAGGGGAAGGACACGCTTCAAATTTCACAGGGACAATTGATAGAAAGTGTTATTGTCGAAGCAGAGAAAGCCCGGAATGGAGGAGAAGATGTGGATAACATCTTGCTTACAGCACCTACCGGTGCGGGAAAATCCTTGTTGTTCCAGTTGCCTGCCATCTATCTGGGTAATGAATACGGGATGCTTACCATTGTCGTATCTCCCTTGAAAGCATTGATTGTAGACCAGGTGGAAGGCTTGCAGGAATTGGGGTATATGCGTGTGGCGTATGCCTCTTCCGATTTGTCGCCCGAACAGAAGAACGAAGTGTACAGGCAGGTGCGTGAAAGTGAG
>ENA-OPSJ01002949-OPSJ01002949.1-human-gut-metagenome-genome-assembly--contig:-NODE-2949-length-10221-cov-5.914519_pt1 | contig 10221 bp, 9 predicted proteins | sample MGYA00241801_ERZ501893 | MGnify/ENA primary metagenome ERZ501893 (study PRJEB25962, sample SAMEA2042219) | human gut metagenome | biome: human gut; feature: human-associated habitat; material: faeces...
TGCAGGCTCCCGGTCTTCCGACAAGAGCCATGAAAAGTATGGCACTCTCATCCCATTTCCCTTTGAGCCTTGCGAAATGGGTGTTGCCTATACCGAGACCGACAGCAACAAGCATAGCCCCTGCAAGGTAATCCACCGGATAGCCGTAACAGTCGTTAGCCTCCCTGACGATTCTCTGAATCTTCATCGGCAATGCGCCCAGAGGAAAATCCCCGCCCCTGACTTTTACGCTCATATCAACTGCCTTGCCGAGAACGAGCATCGGGTCAACTGATTTCTGGTTAGATGTGTTCTTTTCCATACTTTTCGAGAATAGTGTTAATGGCTGAAGTCCTGTAAAAGACTTTGCCGCCGACAAGGGTAGCTTCAAGATATTTACTCCTGCGCCAATTTCGGAGAGTATTGGAGCAGACTCCAAGGATTCTCATCACCTCCAAGCGGGGAATGAGAGGGTCTTGATCCACCGGCTTATGTGCCGGCAGAATCTCCTCTTTGAATTTATCCACGACACGCTCTGCCGTGTGCTCGACAATTTCAAAGAGGTGTGCCAGTGGCAGCGTGATAGAGAGTCCGGTCAGCTGCTCCGGCGAGAGATTTGAAAAATCAATCATCTTTTATTCCTCGCGTCGTCTGTGTTATTTTTTCATCGGACACCGACAACAATTAAATGCCCGACGGTCGCCGCGCGGAAAGCGAAATAATGAATGGAACTGATGGCATCGGGTGACCGGTCTTTACCCTTAGCAATATCAATTCCGACATTCGCTTTTGCGTTTTGACGGTGCGAAGTAAGCATATTTGTTTGCTTTCTCCAAATTTATAACACTGATATACAGCGTGTTAAGTTCGCTTTAATTCGTTGCGAAGTAAAACGAAGAATTTTGTGGATTTTATGCTGGATAGAAGGCTGTCGAAATAGCGTCAGAGCATGAAAAAAGAAACGGGGAGCCACTCGACGTTATGTCGGATGACTCCCGGTTATAATATTATAATATAATGTGTGCTGTCAGTATGAATACATATAGTCGGCGACATTGAGGCGTTCCCGCAACTCGTTGTAATCAACAATGTGTTCGGGTCGCTCGAAAGTAAGAATAGATTTCTGCCGATATTCCGTAGGTTCAAGATAATCTTTCAATGCACCCTGAATCCATCGGTGTCCCGGAATCTCTATATTCTTCTTGTCCTTATATCTCACAACGAGTGCGGCATGAAATTCAGTGACGGTTGTCCTCACCATAGCCCGACCTTTGTCAAGAACGAGATACAGCATCGCCAGATCGCGCCCACTCTGACGGAGGTTTACATGTTCGTCGATAGAATCGAAAAGATACTCATCACCGTTGGGCAGCAGTTCTTCAAGCGTCCGGCGTTTCTTCTGTTTGCCGGTGATAGGTTTCTTCTCGGAGGTTTCTTTCATTGTCGCTTTCGTATCTGTCGGCAATGATTTGAATTTAGATACTACACTTGCAGTGACTGTCGGGGTCTCTCCGATTTCATCAAGTTCTTCCACAAACTTGACCCAGTCTGCCTCCGTTCTTGCTTTTATCGAAATGCTACGGTTGATGATAACCTTGATGTTTACACGCGCGAGGCGACGTAGAAGAAAATTCAATTTCGGATTGCGTATCATTTCCTCACCATATTCCACCATGCACTCGAAACTCCGGCCGAAAAATAGCCAGCACAGCATGGCGGGGGTATAACTATCCGGAAGCTGTGCGAAAAAATGAAGCGATAGCTGCGAGATTATCCCTTCATTCTTCAGAAGGATCTCCAAATCGTCGATTCCTTCGGATCTGTCATTCTTCAGGTATAGGAATAGAGCCTTTTCAAATTTGGGCACCATCATGACAGCCTCGGCATATACTTTATCAAAGCCCATGCCGTTGCGGTCGTGCATCATGTCGGAGAAATCACAATATTCCTGATAGTGGGTGCGCTGCCATTCTTTCAGCAGCTCTTTGGTAAGTCTTTTCTTGTCCTCTTTCTTCATTCAGGGGGCATTATATGTTGAACATGTTTTTACATCAATTAAGAAAACACGCCCATGCACTCAAATGTTCGGTAAGAGTGATGTACTCCGCTTTGGAGGGTGGCAGCCCGAATATTATGAATTTTTAAGAGAAAAATTTTGTCTACGGCTCGCTAAAATGAAAATTCGTGGACAATTTGCGGACAAAAACAGAAATGAAAAATCTCTATTCATCTATCTATCAGATAAATATAGATTTATAGAGGTGGTCCCACTAGGGCTTGAACCTAGGACTCCCTGATTATGAGTAGGTGGACGGAGTGATTTTGAACGAAACCGCATGAAACTTCGTTAATAAGATGTAGTTTGAGTATCAGATACTTGCAAGTATCAAAAGAAGTTTGTAATTTTGTATGAGACCTCTTGAAACTTGCGGGTTGTGTTCAAAGTGTGTTCAAATCCCATTTACTGAACACGCTCCCTGATTGTTTTATAGGGTCCGGCACATCTGATAAAAACTTGAACACAACTTTGAACACAGCTATATGAACAAGGCTCTTTTTAGCGATGAATCCAAACGGTTCGCAGGAGCGACGATATATATCATTCTCGCCCCGGACAACAGATATAAATTCGACACAGGCAAATCTGTGCCGTTGACAGTCTGCGTCACTCATCAGCGGTTACGGCGATATTTCACAACCGGATTTAAGGTATCGTCAATAAAAGAATACGAGGCGTTGTTCTCAAAATCAAATGCCGCCATTGAAACTCGAAAGGAGCTTCGCAAGGTGTTTGACCAGATATGCGCCAAAACAGACGAGCTTATTTTGCTCAATCGATTCTCGGTTGCCGACCTCAAAAGCCATGTTGAAAAGTCTGAGGGCAAAGTGACTGAAAAAACGATGAGGGCAGACGATACATTTTCTTATTGGGCAGCACTCGGCACATCGAAAGAAAAAGTAAAGACACGCGCGATGTATTCTTCTGCCCTTGACTGGTTCAAGCTCTTCCGAAAGGATAAACCCATTTCGCTCGGTGCGGTCGATACCGCCATAATCACACGCTTCGCCAAATGGCTTGATGAACAGAAAGCACGCAACGGCACGGATCAGCCCCTCTCTTTGGACACGCGAATGGTAATTCTTCGCGCCACTCGTGCAGTGTTCAATCAGGCTTATAAAGACGGACACACCACTATGGTACCCAATTTCAAGGGGCTTATTCATGCCGGCAACCGTCGCCGTCTGAACGCCTTGACTGTGGAAGAAGTGTTGAAGTTGTGGGAATACTGGGTTGCATCTCCTGATAAACAATCGAAGTACGCTCGTGCCGTGGGCCGCTGGTTGCTCCTTTATTGTCTCAACGGCATGAATACCATAGATATGGCTAAACTTGTCTGGACAGAGAAGGCGGCAGTCACACAGAAATTTCCGCAATTTGTTTTCATCCGCTCCAAGATTGACAGGGCAAACAAACCTGTCGGCAAGCAGCTCGATGAGACTTCCGTACCGATTATTCCACAGTTACGCCAGTTGCTCGATACGTATGCCTCTCCATATAATCCCGGTGAACCTGTTTTCCCCGACATATTCCTCAATGCGGTTACAGATGAACAGAAGTCTATCCGTGTCCACGACTTCAATCGCCGCATATCAAAAAACATAAAGGATGTTTGCGAATCTATCGGCATCCAGCCCGTTACGCCGCAGTATGCCCGCAACTCTTTTATTTCGGCATTGGCGCATCATGGAGTCATGACAGCGTACATAGACTATGCCGTCGGACACGCCACATCGGAGGTGTCGGCACTACTCGCCGGTTACATATCCAATGTAACACCCGCTATGATGCAGGCTTTCAATGAGAAAATATTTATCGTTCCACCGATTCAGTGATTATTTGTTTTCCCCAGACATGGGAAATCCATTGAAAATGATTAATTTTGTATTATGGCAACGAACAACGCAGAAATAAACGATAAAGAATACATTGACCAACTTTTGGCTAATGGAGAACGAGTTACCCTTGAATGTAAGAGAGCCAGAAAGGATGTGCCACATTCATTATGGGAAACTTATTCCGCTTTTGCCAATACTGATGGCGGCACAATTCTTCTTGGTGTTGACGAGGATTTGAAGGAAAAGGACATATCCAAACGCTTCAATGTCATCGGCGTTGAAGATGCCGCAAAAATACGCACGGATATTTGGAACACACTCAATAGCCACGAAAAGGTAAGCACCAGCCTGCTTCGAGACGAGGACATCAATACCCTTTCATACGACGGCAAAGATGTTGTCGTTATCCATGTCCCTCGTGCCACCTATGAAGTGCGTCCGGTATACATCAACAACAACCTTATGCGTGGCACTTACCGTCGCCGACATGAGGGAGATTATCATTGTCCTGAGCCAATTATAAAGATGATGTTGCGAGATGCCTGTGATGATGGTAATGACCGTATGTTTCTCGAACATTATACGATGGACGACATAGATGTTCCGACACTTGAAGCATATCGCAATATGTTCCGTGTGGCAAATCTTGAACACGTATGGAATGGTTTAGACCATAAGGAATTCCTAAAACAACTTGGAGGTTACACCGTTGACCGCGCCTCTGGAAAGGAAGGACTTACTATGGCCGGTCTGCTGATGTTTGGCAAAGGTTTGCCGGTGCGGGAGCGGTTTGATAACCTCCGCATGGATTATATAGATAAGTCCAATCTTGTTGGAGACCAACGATATAGCGACCGTCTGACATATGACGGCACATGGGAGAACAACATATTCAACTTTCTGCGTATGGTTGTTCCCCGCCTTACGCGGGATTTACCCAGACCATTCAAGATGACCGGCATTGTCCGCGAAGATGATACTCCGCAGAAGAAAGCTGTCCGTGAGGCTTTTACCAATATGATTATTCATGCCGACATGATGATAGGCAGCGGACTTCTACGGGTTGAAAAATATGATGACAGGTTTGTGCTTACAAATCCCGGACTGCTGAAACTTCCGCTTGACCAGATATATGCCGGAGGAGAGTCCAAAGCACGTAACCAGCGGATGCAGCACATGCTCCGTATGATAGGCTATGGAGAGAATCTTGGTTCCGGTTTCCCTCTCATTCTCAACGCATGGCAGGAAAAGCACTGGCTGAAACCTCAGCTCATTGAGCAACCTGAGCTGATGCAAGTTAAACTCGAACTGAAGATAGTCAATGCTGAGAATCCTACTGCCCCACAAAGGGGGCAGAAAGAGGGGCAGAAAGAGGGGCAGAAAAAATTGTCTCCACGCCAATTGAAGATAATACATCTATTGGAGAAGACTCCTGATGCAACCATGCCACAGATAGCGGAAGCCATGGCAATTACATATCGTACAGTCCGTAGGGATATGGAGTATCTTCAAAAATCTGGAATTATATCGCGTGAAGGTGGGCGCAAAGAAGGTAGATGGATTATAAATAAACAATAATCCATCATTCTGTTATTGTCATTCTCTAAGCCTTATTACGCATCCAATGCGCCACGTCCCAGTATGCCTGCAATTCCTTCATTTCAGTCTTGACGCATGATGCTGGTTTTCAATGAAAAAAATTATAGTGCCGCCGATATGATGAAGCGATATAGACCAACTTTTGCAATTTGAATATCTGTTTATCGTAGTACACGTACATCAAATATGCCCAATTATCGTAGTTTGCAATACGAGATTACCCATATTTATCGAAGTTTTATTTTCTTCTATGCTCTAAAGACAAGACGTTAATGGATACTTCAGTTTGTTAGGGCGTTGAACACTTGGTGAATGGTGGTTGTTTGATATGCTGAGTGCCGTAGTGTCATAAAGTTTCAACAGAACCGGCATAGCTATTGGCACTCACATTCATCAACCCGTTAAACACCACCCCGCAAATGCCAAACCCTACGACATTACGAGATGTTGTGCCAATATTGGAAGACCTGAGGCAGCTCACGAAAGTTCCGCTGGTAGCCAAACAGGATACAATTTTATACAAACGAATTGCCGAGGCCACCAGTAAACTTTGCTCTATCGACATCGAAAACGCTATCATCGAATCCCATGCTTCCGGAGAAATCGGAAAGGTGCAAGCTAACCAGACCAGAAATTACTGTGCTGAGATTGCGACAAGAATAGATACATTCCAGCATGTATTCTATAAATTGGACAAAGAACGTAAAAATAAATCCAAGGCAGACATGATAGACGGCTACGAAAGCAACCACTTCCTTAAAGAAGTGGAGATGTTCTATATGATTGCCGCTCATTATGAGTACGCGCTAAAGGCTTGCCATAAAATCCCGGTGCCTGACGATTGGACGATAGATAAATACAAACAGGAAATCGAGCAATTCCATATGGCTGAAACCCGTGAAGGATGGCTTGAAAAGAAGCGGGAATTTCTTAAGAAATTGCAGGAAAGCGTTGAATATGATGAATTTCTGTCAAAACCTTCATTCGATGTGTACCATGACTTGCGAAATGTCTGTCGCAAAATTTTTATCACGGTGGAAAGATACTTTCCGCCTTGTGAAATTCAGTTACATCCGAAATGCAGGGAAACCTTTATACAAAAGATGCAGGTTCATAATGGCAGTTATCCCACGCCTGAACAACCTGTAAAACAGAATCCGACCAATATAAAACCATGCCGCCAATGGGAAGAAGAACTGTTCCCGATGATTCTTGTGTCGGAATTATATGAAATCTGCTCTGATGTTTTCGATAGTACCGAGACTCAGTTCCATTCATCGCTCAATCTCCACGGTAAGCATGAACCTATAAAGATACGACCAAAACAGAAAATCAAGGCATGCTATCTCATATCGAAATTATATGAGATTGTTCCGGCCAAGCACAAAGCGGCGTGGCGCGAGGATATTCTCGCTCATCTTGATATTCAGTGGAGCTACTATGAAAAGAAGTATTGTCATCCACGCGGCGATGATGCCAGTGTGTCGAGCAGGGAGTATGCTGATGAGATTGACAGAATCATCAAAAACCATAAAAAACGGGCATGATAGTCCATGGGACTTTAAGATACCACTCGCGCACCACTTTCACCACTCAAATTTCCACTTTAGAGACCTTATGAAACTACCCGTTAGAGCCTGATACTCTGACGGGTAGTTTTAGTAAGTGGAGAATAGTAATCCACATACAGACCACTCATAACCGGTTGTAATTTTGCAGTGTCCGGGAGATACTCGGATACGCTCTCTCAGAGGGCGTCAGTTTAACTCAAATCCACACTGCGAATGACAAAAGACCAGTTACTCAAACTTCCTCTCTGGCAGTACACCGGAGAACAATTTTTAGAATTACTTGACTCTCATTTTGTCAAGACCCCACCCGCACCCGCAAGCGTAACCTCTGACGAAAATGTTGCCACCACAGCAAAGCGTTGGCTCGTTTATGGAATCAAAGGACTATGCGACCTTCTCCAGTGCAGCAAGGCTACTGCACACCGTATCAAGAACAGTGGCGTAATCAAAGATGCCATTACTCAAAAGGGCAGAAAAATCGTCATCGACGCCCAGAAAGCACTCGACCTTATTCACGCCTCAAAGGAAGGAGGTGAGGCGTGAGCGAAGTGAAGCAAGACATCCTCCGACTTTGGGAGGAAAAGCAGTTGCGGATCACTGATGAGATTCAGACTGCGCCGGAGGTACTGTATGCCAACGGCAGTGTTATCGGAACTCTCGGCAACTTCTCGGCTTCGACCGGTAAGGCAAAGAGTAAAAAGACCTTCAATGTCGCAGCCATCGTCGGAGCATCGCTCGTCAACGGCAAAGTATTGGGCTACACCGCAGAGTTTCCCGACGACAAGCGCACAATCCTCTACTTTGATACTGAGCAAAGCCCGTATCACTGTCAGAAGGTCATGGAGCGAGCGTTGCGACTGGCGAAACTGCCTACCGACACTCATCCGGAGCATCTAAAATTTGCCGCCCTGCGTCAGCTCACACCAGCCTTGCGCCTTGAAGTAATCGAACAGGCGATAATCAACACTCCCGGTGTTGGGCTTGTAATCATTGACGGTGTACGCGACTTGATGTACGACATCAACTGCGCCAAAGAATCGACCGACCTTATCGGCAAGCTGATGGAATGGACTGACAAGTTCCAGATTCATATCCACACCGTCCTGCATCTCAACAAGAGCGATGACAACGCCCGTGGTCATGTCGGTACAGAACTAAACAACAAGGCGGAAACTGTCCTTCAGGTGAGCCGCAGCAAAACCGATGATACCGTATCTGAGGTCTGCGCCGCCATGATCCGCGCCGCCGAGTTTGACCCATTCGCCTTCCGCGTCAATGACTATGGACTCCCTGAGATTGCAAGCGGGTATGTGTTCACCGAGCCGGGCAAGAAAGCCAAAGACCCTTATCCATACAAGGAGTTGACCGAGGAACAGCACCGTGAGGCATTGGGCGTAATATTCGTCAACGGTCCGATAAAAGGATGCCGGAACTTCGAGGCTGCGCTCAAAAGCGGATATGCAGCCTGTGGACATTCGTATTCCAACAACAAGGTAAAGGGCTTGAAGACCTTTCTTGACAATAAAGGCATGATTCGTTACGAGAACCGCGAGTATATCTACAATCCGGATTTCTACTATTGAAAACCACAATTCTGGTCTGGTTTAGAAAAGGGCATATATAATAGGCGCTAAACCAAAGGCCATTTCACCCAAACATTTTAGCACCCATGATAAAAGAGATTAAATCAATCCCTTTAGCCGCCTTCTTGTCCCGACTCGGACATGAACCGGCGGTGAGAAAAGGAACGAGGCTTTGGTATAAGTCGCCGTTGCGACAGGAACAGACGCCATCGTTCAAGGTTGATACCGCGCTCAACTGTTGGTATGACTTCGGTCTTGGCAAAGGCGGCAACATCATCGACCTGGCAGCCGAGCTGTATCAGTCAACCGACCTGCGCTATCTCATGCGTTGTATCGCCAACAGCTATCCTGTGCCATCGGCGCAGACAGTCGCTTCCTCTTTCCCCCAGCGACACTCTGCACCGAGTGTGGAACAGTTTGAAGTCGTGCCACTGGAACACCGCGCACTTGTCGCATACCTCCAAGAGCGTGGTATTCCGGCACACATCGCCACGGCGAACTGCAAGGAGGCTCATTACAGTGTCAACGGCAAACTATATTTTGCCGTGGCATTTGAGAATGTCAGCGGAGGCTGGGAACTGCGCAACAAATATTTCAAAGGTTGCCGGGGACGCAAAGACATCTCATATCTGCCGTGGGCGAGAGATGGCCCGTCAACAGAGTGTGCCATGTTCGAGGGATTCATAGATTATCTCTCGGCACTCACACTCGACATTATCAGCGGAGCCGATGCAATCATACTCAACTCGGTTGTCAATGTCAACAAGGCTGTGCCTTTTCTCAAAGATTACAGAATAATCAACTGCTATCTTGATAACGACAATGCCGGACAAACAGCACTCGCCGAGTTGATAGCCATATATGGCTCTGCTGTGATTGACCGCTCCACACTCTACTCCGAGTTCAACGACTTGAATGAGTATCTCACACATCAAAGTTCAACCATCAAACAAAACAAGTGATGAAAGCCACAAAAGCACCGTCAACACCCGCATCCAAGTCAACCGAGTTGACCGATGCAGCCAAATCCGATGTATCAACCCTTAATCCCGATTTTATTATGAAATCAGATAACTCTACTAACCCCAATCCCGCAGTCAACAGCGACAACGCTGTTAACAGCACCACCACTGCCAACGCCGTTGCCAATGAAAATCTATTTGGCAACGAGCAGACGGCAACCGAGGCAACAGCCATATCAAGCACAGCCGAGCCGCCGAAGCAACAGCGTATCGGTAAGCAGCAGCGCAAATCTGATTTCGCCGAGTTCAAGGCGACGTTCCTCACTCCTGCGAAGGTGGTGCACCGCCATCCGGTCAACATCGAGGACGACATATGGGACCAGCTTGAGCGCGTTTCCAGAATCCTCGGCGACCGCGGCACAACAGTCAGCAGTTACGCCAACGCCATCCTTGCCGAGCATCTGAAACAGTATGCCGACGATATAGAAATCTGGCGCAAACTCTGAGTGCGTGATTGCAACTACATTTTGACCGCTAAATAGTCCTCATAGTTTCGTGCACCATGAAACTATCGCAGGGGTTCGGAATCGGAGGGAGCGAGTTTATGTTTTCGTATTACAAGTAATCCTC
>ENA-OPSJ01002953-OPSJ01002953.1-human-gut-metagenome-genome-assembly--contig:-NODE-2953-length-10216-cov-2.183250_pt1 | contig 10216 bp, 7 predicted proteins | sample MGYA00241801_ERZ501893 | MGnify/ENA primary metagenome ERZ501893 (study PRJEB25962, sample SAMEA2042219) | human gut metagenome | biome: human gut; feature: human-associated habitat; material: faeces...
CGTCTGGCGAAAGACTTGGTGAAAACCGGAGAGGATATTTCTAAGGAATATGGAATCCCCATAGTGAACAAACGCGTTTCCATTACGCCTGTTTCGTTGGTGGGAGGAGCTGCTTGCCGCACGCCGGAAGATTATGTAAAGGTGGCTCATGCTTTAGACCGGGCAGCGAAAGAAGTAGGTATTAATTTCTTGGGCGGCTATTCGGCTGTCGTGTCCAAGGGGATGACCCATAGCGACGAACTGCTTATCCGTTCCATACCTCAGGCTTTGGCAGAAACGGAACGCATTTGCAGTTCTGTGAATGTAGGGTCAACGAAAACCGGTATCAATATGGATGCTGTGAGACTGATGGGCGAGATTATCTTGCAGACGGCCGAGCGGACGAAAGATAAGGATTCTTTGGGCTGTGCTAAACTGGTGGTCTTGTGCAATGCTCCGGATGATAATCCGTTCATGGCCGGTGCTTTCCACGGCGTGTCCGAGGCGGATGCCATCATCAATGTGGGGGTGAGTGGTCCGGGCGTGGTGAAACATGCGTTGAGCCAAATCAGGGGAGCCAGCTTCGAGGTGCTCTGTGAGACAATCAAACGTACGGCTTTTAAAATCACCCGTGTGGGGCAATTAGTGGCGCAAGAAGCTTCGCGGCGTTTGGGAGTGCCCTTCGGCATCATCGACTTGTCGTTGGCCCCGACTCCGGCCGTGGGGGACAGCGTGGCCGAAATATTGGAAGAAATCGGCTTGGAACGCGCCGGTGCTCCGGGAACCACGGCAGCATTGGCTTTGCTGAACGATCAGGTGAAGAAGGGAGGCGTGATGGCTTCATCATACGTGGGAGGGCTGAGCGGAGCCTTTATTCCGGTGAGTGAAGACCAAGGTATGATTGATGCCGTGGAGTGTGGCGCGTTGACTTTGGAAAAGTTGGAGGCCATGACTTGTGTTTGCTCGGTCGGGTTGGATATGATTGCCATTCCGGGCGATACGCCCGCCACGACGATTTCGGGTATCATTGCAGACGAAGCCGCAATAGGCATGGTGAACCAGAAAACGACGGCCGTGCGCATCATTCCCGTAGTGGGCAAAACGGTAGGGGATACGGTAGAGTTCGGAGGACTTTTGGGCTATGCTCCCGTGATGCCGGTCAACTCTTTCGGTTGCGGTGATTTCGTGAACCGGATAGGTCGTATCCCGGCTCCGATACACAGTTTCAAGAATTAACAGGTTTCCGTACTTTGACGGATTGAAGCCATCCTTTGTTTCCGTGACTGTGGTTTTTGCAGTCGACTTACCATAACGGTTGTTTATGGTGCGAAGGGAAACAAAGGATGGTTGTGCTTTATGGAACATGCGCTTCATGTGAATTGGTAGATATAGTTCTTGTCAAAGGCTATAAAGTCCAATAGAGAAATAAATGCTGTTTCATATCTTTGCGGCATATATATTATTGATAGTATCATGAAAATGAAGTGGAAAAGAATAATGGCTTTAGGACAAGCCTTTTCTGTAGTTGCCATTATGGAAGCCCAGGTGGTGAATCCGTTTGGAAATGCTTTGGTTCCGGATATGATTGCAGATGCCAGCATACAGGAAATCGATGGTATGTTTTATTGTTATGCCACGACGGACGGATATGGAAGAGGGTTGGAAACGTCCGGGCCTCCGGTGGTATGGAAGTCCAAGGATTTCGTGCATTGGAGTTTCGACGGGACATATTTCCCGTCGGCAGCAACTGAGAAATACTGGGCTCCCAGTAAAGTAGTCCAAGCTAATGGAAAGTATTACATTTACCCTACGATTAACGGTTATATGTATCCGGCAGTCGCCGACCATCCGGAGGGGCCGTTTAAATTGGCTCGCGGGGAAGACCGGTTTTACAAACCTTATACGGCTTCTACCCTGTTGCAGACAGAAGATCCGGGCGGTATCGATGCAGAAGTCTTTATAGATGACGACGGGCAAGCCTATGTGTTTTGGGGACGTCGGCATGTGGCCAAACTGGCAAAAGATATGATTACGGTGGACTCCGTTGTCCATGTGATTTCTACTCCTCGCAAAGAATATTCGGAAGGCCCTATATTCTTCAAACGGAAAGGTATCTATTATTATTTGTACACCATAGGGGGAGATGAGAGGTATCAATATGCTTATGTGATGAGCAAGGTTTCTCCTCTCGGGCCTTACGAATACCCGGAGCAGGATATTGTGTCGACTACAGATTACGAACAAGGTGTCTTCGGGCCGGGACATGGTTGTGTCTTCAATACAGATGAAGACCATTATTATTTTGCTTACTTGGAGTTCGGCCGCCGCAGTACCAACCGGCAAACCTATGTAAATCGCTTGGAGTTCAATGAAGACGGTACGATTCGTCCGGTGAAATTGAGTTTGGATGGAGTGGGGCCTTTGCGGAAGGTGAAGGGAAGGAAAGAAATTAAGGCTGATACGGTTTATGCATCCAGTACGGCGGCCCCCTTGTTTATCGAACCCATGAAAGACGATTTGTGTCGTCGTACGGAGTATTTTGTTCCGGCCTTTGCCGTGGATGGGGCGAACGGTTCCCGATGGATGGCTGCGGAAGGAGATAAGGACAAATGGCTTGTTGCAGATTTGGGAAGAACCCGGAAAATACGGCGCAGTGAAATTTATTTTGTACGTCCTACAGCCGGACATGCTTATCAACTTGAAGGTTCGGTGGACGGGACTACATGGAGGAAATGCGGAGGACATGACGACTTGCGGATGCAATCTCCGCATGTCGATGAACCGAAGGGGAAATATCGTTTCCTGAGAGTCAGGATTTCAGAGGGTGTTGCAGGAGTTTGGGAATGGAATATTTATTAAACGAGAATAGGAATGAGATATTTATGGTCAATCGTTTTTAGCCTTTGTCTTTGTACTGGTCTGAAAGGACAGCAGCAAAGAGAGTGGGGCAAGTGGGAAAGTTGGGGAGACCAAGGTGATGGGACGTATATGAATCCGGTCATCCCGTCAGACTATAGTGATATAGATTGTATCAGGGTCGGGGATGATTATTATGCCATATCTTCTACGTTCCAGTTTTCTCCGGGAATGACGATTTTACATTCTAAGGATCTGGTGAACTGGGAAATCTGTGGGAATGCTGTCGAAGATTTGACCCAAATTGGTGAAGAGCTGGATTGGACACGCATGAACCGTTATAACCGTGGGATATGGGCCGGGACGTTGCGTTACCATGACGGTCGTTTTTACCTTTTTTTCGGGACACCGGATGAAGGATATTTCATGACCTCTGCCGTACGTCCCGAGGGGCCGTGGGAGCCCTTGACTTCTCTTTTGTCCGAACCCGGTTGGGATGATTGTACCGCAATTTGGGACGATAAGGGAAAGGCTTACTTTGCGGGGACTCATTTTGCAGACGGTTATAAGACCTATCTTTTTAAGATGTCGGAAGACGGAAAAAGCATAGACCGGAAGTCGGCTGTGCTTATCAATGAAGGAAGCGGCCGAGAGGCCAGCAAATTGATAAAGGTAAACGGATGGTATTATCTGGTTTTCAGTGAACATAAGCCGGGTGTCGGGCGTTATGTCTTGGCCAAACGGTCGAAAAAAGTGACGGGACCTTATAAAGAAGAAAGGCAATTGGCGTTGCCTTCCGTGGAAGCGATGGAACCCAACCAAGGTGGCATAGTCCAGGGGAGGGACAATAACTGGTACTTTCTGACGCATCATGGCACGGGTGATTGGAGTGGTCGTATTGTCAGCCTTTTGCCTGTCACTTGGATAGACGGTTGGCCTATATTGGGAGAGGTTTTGGATTCAAATATAGGTACGATGAAATGGACCGGAGCGATGCCTTTTCAAGCGGATGAGAAATTAAGCATTCAGCGTAGTGATGATTTCGACGAGAGCCGGTTGCTTCCGCAATGGCAGTGGAACCACCAACCGAGGAAGGGGTTCTTTTCCTTGACTGAACGTCCGGGATGGTTGCGTCTGAAAGCTTATCGTCCGTTGGAACCCAATCAATTATTGAAAGCCGGTAATACGCTTACACAAAGGACTTTCAGAAAGCAGGATAATGTGGTCGTGGTGAAAATGGATATTTCCGGTATGGAAAACGGACAGAAAGCCGGTCTTTGCCATTTTTCTTCACCGCATTCCGCTATCGGTGTGACGAAAGAAGGAGGCATTTGCTATTTGGAATTTCGTGAAAACGGCAAGATAACGAAAGGCATGCAAGTCCCGTCGAAACATATCTGGTTCAGTAGCCAGTGGGGTTTGGACGGTAAATCCCGATATGCTTATAGTTTGGACGGGGATAATTTCTTGCCTTTCGGAACGCCCTATCAAATGGCTTGGGGAAATTATAAGGGTGACCGTATCGGCATGTATTGTTTTAACGATAATAGCGAGAGCGGTTTTGTGGATGTGGATTATTTCCATTACCGATAGGAATGGATAGAACGAAAATCCCTGCGTCCGGAGAGGACGCAGGGATTTTCGTCATAGTTTGTACCAAACGTATAGAGTTATCGTTTGACTATCGGGTTGTAGGTGAGGGCCAAAGAGTCCGTGGTACTTTCTATCAGAGGCTTCATCGTCACCGTGAAGAGGTTCTCTAAAGAGTCATACGGGAGAGTACATGTGGGAATGCCGGCTGCGTATGGAGCAATCTCGTACTGCTGATAGATGAATTCTACTCCGTTGGGTCTGCATACCGGAGCAGTCTCCGGAAGCGGAAAAGTATAACGTGCATTCTCATCCAATAGCCTTTCATAAAGTTCTTCATCGCTGTTTACTTTGAAGAATTTACTTTTCAATCCATTCTTTATCATGCCGCGTAACTTTTCTTTGCCGTTTGCCGTGAACATGTCCCAACCGAATTTACGACCGTCCGATTTACGGAATACACCGCCGCTCAGACTTTCACCGCCGTGTGCTCCACCGGAATATTCATATATTTCAGAGGTATATGTGATGAACTTTTCTGTTTCAAACGCCTTTTTGAATTGTACGTAATAGGCAGATACATCCATGGCCGTGTTTTCTCCTATTTCAGCAATGTCACGTTTCACCTGTTCCGCACGTTCTGTACCATAGTATTCCAGTAGTTTCTTACCGTCATCCAAACTTCCGGTGTAGGTGCCACCGAGCTGTTCATTCATCCATTCCCGTATGTTCTGTGTCACGACACTGGAGTTATCCGTCGGATAAGCGGCAGCCAACTTACATCCTTCAGATGAAGGCTTTTCCTCCCATGTGATATCTTCCGTTTTTATGGCACGACTTTGGTCTGTTCCATTTTTTTTCTCCAGATGGCAGGAAGCCATTCCCAAGGCAAGAGCTAAAAGAGCAGCACTAAAGCTGCCGTATTTAAAACATAAACTACGCTTTTTCATATTGCTTTGATTTTATAAATGATTATATAACCAAAGTTACGCCTTTATTTCAAACCTAAGCAGTTTTTTCCAATAAAAACTGTTAATCTCTTGCCTTGCCCCTGTTTCCATACAGACAGTCGGATGGTTTCAGTTTGTTTTTCCTTTACCTTTGTAGAGAAATAAAAATAGGAGGCGTATGAAGCAACAGAATAAGATTATAGTGGTAGGGGCAACTTCCGGTTTGGGGCGTATGTTGGCTGAACGCTATATCCGTGACGGACATGTGGTAGGTATCGTCGGTCGGCGTGGAGATAAGTTGGCAGAAGTGGCCAAAGGTCATCCCGAAGTACATTGTTTAAAGGCGGATGTGACGGATGTCGGCCGGATAGCCACGCATTTGGCCGCTTTGGCCGGTGAGATGGGAGGTTTGGATTTGTTGGTCTTGTGTTCCGGAGTGGGACGGATGAATCCGGATTTGGATTACGGACTGGAGTTACCCACAGTCGATACCAACGTGCGTGGTTGGACGGCAGTGACGGACTGGGCTTTCTCGTTTTTTATGCAACAAGGATATGGACACTTGGCTGCCATTTCATCGGTAGCCGGCATCCGTGGTTTGGCGCCGGCTCCTGCTTATTCCGCTTCCAAGGCCTACCAGATCCACTATTTGGAAGCGTTGCGGCAACGTGCACGCATTTCCCGTAAGAGGGTTTGCGTGACGGATGTTCGTCCCGGATTCGTTCGTACTCCCTTGCTTTCCCATCCCGAAAAATTGTTTTGGGTGGATGAACCGGAAAAGGCGATGAGGGCTATCTACAGGGCCATAAGCGCACGGAAAAAGAAAGCCGTGATTACCCGACGTTGGGCGTTTCTTGCCCCTTGGATGCGGATTGCACCGGAGTGGTTGGTGGCGAAGATATTAGGAAAAGCCTGAGTCTTACGGATAAAAAAATCCCGATCGAAACTGGTTTGGAGTCGACCGGGATGTGCTTTTGCCCTTGTCTTTAGAGTGTCTTAGAAAGAGACCCGTTTTACGCTTTTGTCTGCAAACGTGATGTCTACGGCATTCAGGTCTTCAGATACTTTTACGTCCTTTACGGGGGACAGTTCTTTCTTCGTGAAGCCTTTTTTACCTTTCTTCCAAAGCATCAAGGTGACGAATATCTTTTCCTTTTCCACGTTGCTTTCAGCCATGATGAGTCCGCATTTGTGGCTCACCGGATGCAGCCCTTCCGGATAGCTGGCTGTAACCGTTTCCCATCCTTGGAGCGGAACCAAAGCCAGACGGTATGCCCCGTTATGCAGTATTACGGCATCTTTTACTTTGGAAGACTTCTCTTCCTCGACGGGATTGCCGTTAATTTCCGGTAAGGTGTAATGTCCCAAACGGACTTTGGTGGCTGCCGGAGTGACGACCTTGTCTACCCGCAAGACACCGTTGGGCAGGGGGATGTCCGCCAGTTTGTACCGGATGTCACGGTTGGTTTCCAGTTCGGCATCGCGTCGGTAGATGCCGTTTTCAAAACTTTGGAACGTGTAGAGACGGAGTACCTCCCATTGGTTCTTGCCGTTCAGGGTGGCGTAGTTCATGGAAACCTCTCCGTTCGTCCCGTCGGCCATCCAAGGGAATTCCGTGTGGTAGGCCAACTTGTTATAGTTTTCGGAACTGCGGAACTTTTGCCAGTCGTTGGCTACCGTTTCATGGCACCACGAACGTATTTCCGCCCCTCCGCAATTCGGATAGTCGGTGATGAGCAGGTTCGTTGCGGGCTGGAATTTGTTGTACACATGGTCTTTTTTGAATTCCTTTTCCCATGGCCCGTTATTCTCCACAGCGGTCCAGAACGGATTGTCGGCAGGGAGGAGCAGGCTCAGGAACGCCTTTCCGCACCAGTATACACTGCCTCGGCAACTGTAAATCTGCACAGCCGGTGCGAAGGTGCCGTAGAATCCCAGCGTCGGCACATTGTCTTCCAGAAAATCGGGGTTCTGCAAAAATTGCAGCAGAGTGGCGGAAGCGATGCGGCGCATCCATCCGTAATTGATGTCCGGGGCTTTTTCATATCCTAATAACGCGAGTGGCACGACGGCACCGAAGCGGTAAGGGATGCTCCGTCCCCACATGTTCATTTTACCTTCCGCACTGAACATATAAGGATAATTGTCCGCCAAGTCATGTTGGTTTTTCATGAACTGCGCGGCATATTCCGGATAGAAGTGCCCGTACATTTGCGCCCAAATGGGGCCGTACATCTGGAATGCCCACATGCTGTAATAGTCGTATGCCGGCGCGTCGTTATACCAGCCTTCTCCGCGATAGAGCTTGAGAATCTTTTCCAGGTTTTCTTTCATGCGTTGGTCGTTGACGGCATAACCTTGTTCCTTGAAGAAGCTGATGACGAAAACGTTGAAGAACATCCAGTTCGACCCTATGGTCGGACCGTTGCCGTAACTTAGCATCGTGGCGGCCAGTTGGTCTTTTTGCTCTTGCGTGAGCGGTTCCCAAAGGATGTCCTTGGCCACAGACAATGATATGGCCAAAGCGCCGAATTCCACCAGTATCTGGCTCGGCCCCCCCTTACGGTGAGGGATGAAGCTCGGACTGTCCGGACGGATGAGGTTCAGAAGCTGGTGGCGGTAGTAGTCCGCCACTTTTATCCCGTTTAAAGTGAGTTCCGGCTTTTCCCGGAGCAGGGGAGCGGCTACGAACAGCGTGCGGCAGAATCCTTCCAGTTTGGCCGTGGGCACTTGTCCTTCATTATTAGGATAAGTCTTGTCGAGCTGTTTGGGGAAATACATCGGGTCGTCCAATGTGCGGATGTAAGTGAAAGCCCCGCTTAACAGGTATTCGGCTGCGCCAATCCAGCTTTGACGCGTCATGCCGGTGTAAGGGCTGAGTTTGTAGTCGGGACTGGGGATGGTAAATGTTTGCTGGATAGTATGCGTCGGAGTGGCGACTTGTCCCATGGCGTTGAGCGGCCCTGCCAATGCGGCGGCCAGAATCACGGTTTTTAAATATTGCTTTTTCATTCAGGTTTTGTTTGATTGGTTTTTCTTTCCGGTCAAAGGTACAAAAAACTTTGCTTTCGATTCCCATGAAGATTGAAAATGTTTCTTGAAAAGATAAAATATGTTATATAACATGTTTTTTAGAGCAAGAAATTTGCAGAACCGCCAAAAGGTTGTAACTTTGTACTGTGTTTTTCATAGTATTAGATTTAAGGTTAACAAAGGTTGGGCTCAGCGGAGCCCTTTTTTTATGTCCTTCCGGGAGGAAGATATGGAGGATGCCGTGAAAAAATAAAAGGAAATGCCCTCTTTTTGCGATAGTTTTTTATAACTTTGTCCCCGTCATGATTAAAACACAAATGGAAATGTATTTGCATGAAGAATTAGAAACTTTGACGCGGACGGAAATCGAGGCGTTGCAATTCGAGCGTTTGCTCCGTACGGTCCGTCGTTGTATGAAATCTCCTTTTTATCAGAAACGGTTTGCCGAGGCTCATTTGTCTCCTGAAGACATACGTTCGTTGAACGACTTGCGTAAGATTCCTTTTACTACGAAACAGGATTTGCGCGACAATTACCCGTTCGGGCTTGCCGCGGTGCCGATGAGCGAAGTGGTGCGCCTGCATTCTTCCAGTGGCACGACGGGCGCCCCTACGGTCATCCTGCACACGCAGAAGGATTTGGACGAGTGGGCCAATGCCGTGGCGCGTTGCTTGTACATGGTCGGCCTGAGGCGGGGCGATGTCTTTCAGAACTCGTCGGGGTATGGTATGTTTACGGGCGGGCTGGGCTTCCAATACGGAGCCGAACGCCTCGGGGCGCTGACCGTACCCGCAGCGGCCGGTAACAGCAAGCGGCAAATCAAATTCATCATGGATTTCAAAACCACCGCCCTGCATGCCATCCCCAGCTATGCCATACGTTTGGCGGAAGTATTTCAGGAAGAAGGCATCGACCCGGCATCGACCACACTGAAGACGCTTGTCATCGGAGCCGAGCCGCATACGGACGAACAACGCAAGAAGATTGAACGGATGTTAGGCGTTAAAGCTTATAACAGTTTCGGAATGACCGAGATGAACGGTCCCGGCGTCGCCTTTGAGTGTACCGAACAAAACGGCATGCACTTTTGGGAAGACTGCTATCTGGTTGAAATCATCAATCCCGAAACCGGCGAACCCGTTCCCGACGGCGAAATCGGGGAATTGGTACTGACCACCCTCGACCGTGAAATGATGCCGCTGATACGCTACCGCACACGCGATCTCACCCGCATACTTCCTGGCAAATGCCCTTGCGGACGTACACACCTTCGTATCGACCGTATCAAAGGCCGCAGTGACGATATGTTCATCATCAAGGGCGTCAACATCTTCCCCATGCAGGTGGAAAAGGTATTGGTACAGTTCCCCGAACTGGGCAGCAACTACCTCATTACTTTGGAAACCATCAACAATCAGGATGAAATGATTGTAGAAGTGGAACTCAGCGATTTATCTACCGACAACTATATAGAACTGGAGAAAATACGCAAAGCCATCTCCCGTCAGCTGAAGGATGAAATCCTTGTCACCCCTAAAGTGAAACTCGTCAAGAAAGGCTCCCTGCCTCAAAGCGAAGGAAAAGCCGTCAGAGTGAAAGATCTGCGGCAAAACCAATAAAAATAGCCTTTTTTCAAAATAATCAGTGGAATACTTGACATCGCCTTTTTGATACAGTATCTTTGTACTATCCATTTATAGATACTATTTCACTGAATTATATTTCGCACCATATAGAAACGGGGAAGCTTTTGCTTCTCCGTTTTTTTAGCCCCTCATGCAGCAGGCTCCAAAAGCTTACGCTTATAT
>ENA-OPSJ01002962-OPSJ01002962.1-human-gut-metagenome-genome-assembly--contig:-NODE-2962-length-10196-cov-3.389212_pt1 | contig 10196 bp, 7 predicted proteins | sample MGYA00241801_ERZ501893 | MGnify/ENA primary metagenome ERZ501893 (study PRJEB25962, sample SAMEA2042219) | human gut metagenome | biome: human gut; feature: human-associated habitat; material: faeces...
CCTCCACCAGATAGTGCTCCCCGGGCAGCCCGGCCAGCTCCGGGCACTTTTCCAGCGCTGCCTCGGTGCAGAACAGGGTCTCCAGCGCCGCGCCGCGGCAGAGCTCCGGGCAGAGCTTGCGGCCCTCGGCCAGAAATTTCCCCTCACTGCGCCGGAACGCCCCGCTGGAAGCAAGGCGGCAGGCATATTTGATCTTTGCGTTTTCCCGGCTGGTGATCTTTTCCATGCGGTCCTCCAGAAGATACAAAAATATACAAAAAGGACGCCCGCGTATTTTACTACGCGCGGGCGTCTTTCAGGTCTTTATCAGGCGTTCTTCACGGTCTCGACCAGAGCGGCAAAGCTCTGAGGATCGTTGATGGCCATCTCGGACAGCATCTTGCGGTTCAGCTCGATGCCTGCCTTCTTCAGGCCAGCCATGAAGGTGGAGTAGTTCATGCCCAGAGGACGAACTGCGTTGTTGATGCGGCAGATCCACAGGTTGCGGAACTGACGCTTCTTCATGCGGCGGCCAGCCAGAGCGTAGTTGCCGCTCTTCATGACCTGCTGCTTGGCCATCTTAAAGTGCTTGCTCTTGCAGCCGTAGAAGCCCTTGGCCAGCTTCAGCATCTTCTTACGACGTTTGTGGGTCATGGTTGCGCCTTTGATACGTGCCATTTTTTATATCTCCTTTAGTATCTCGTAGAAAGTTTTGTGTACCTGCGGCTCGCTCTTAGGCGTAGGGCAGCATGCTCTTGATGGTAGCTGCGTTGGTCTTATCAACGTAGCTGGGCTGACGGTAGCCACGGGTCAGCTTGGTGGTCTTCTTGGTCAGGATGTGGCTGCGGAATGCATGACCGCGCTTGATCTTGCCGTTCTTGGTCAGCTTAAAGCGCTTCTTAGCGCCGGAGTGCGTCTTCAGTTTCATCTTAGCCATTTTAGTTTCCTCCTAAAATTAGTCCTTATTGGGTTTCGGGATCAGCAGAATGGACATCGTGCGGCCCTCGAGCACGGGCGGCTTATCGGTGGATGCCTGAGGCAGCGCCTCGGCAAACCGCTTCAGCACGTCTGCGCCCAAAGCACTGTGCGCCATTTCGCGGCCGCGGAAACGGATCGAAACCTTTACCTTGTGTCCGGCTGCCAGGAACTTGGCAGTCTGGTTGAGCTTGGTGTTGAAGTCGTTGGTGTCAATATTGAGCGAAAGGCGGGTCTCCTTGACCTCGACAACCTTCTGGTTCTTCTTGGCTTCCTTCTCCTTCTTCTGCTGTTCAAAACGGTATTTACCGTAGTCCAGCACCTTGCACACAGGCGGCACAGCCTGCGGTGCGATCTTTACCAGATCGAGCCCGGCTTCTTCTGCAGCGCGCATGGCCACCTGAATGGACACAACGCCCTTCTGCTCGCCGTCAGCACCGATCAGGCGAACCTCACGATCACGGATCTGGCCGTTGATCTCCAGTTCCTTCGACTTTCCAGCGGTAGCGATAATGAATGCACCTCCAAACAAAATCCATAGTGTTGCAATATTTGGCATAGAAAACGCGGCCGCCCATATTCTGGACAGCCGCGCGAAATTTCACACAAAGCCGCAGCATTCTCAAAGGAATAAGCTGCTGTTTCGGGTATAGCCCGGGGACGTTTTCCCGCAAGGCGAGCGCGGCACAGGCCGTAGCTGCTTTCTTTACCCAGCTATTCTACCACGCTTTACCTGCCCTGTCAAGCACTTTTTATGCGTTCTTTGGAAAAAATATGACTTTTCCTTTTTACGCCTTGATCAGCTTGCCCAGCGCAAAGGAGTAGATGCCCTTATAGGTCACCTTTTTCGGTGCAAAGCGCTTTTCGATGGCAATGGCGTAAAGGTTCAGCTGGGCGCGGTAGGCGCGCAGGAAATCGCTCTCGGCTTTGCGGCGGTCGGTCTTGTAGTCCAGCAGTTCCAGATGATCCGGGTACACCAGCACAAGGTCGGCGATGCCCTGCACCAGCACCTGCGCGTCTGCGGCAGCGGGCAGCGCTTCGTGTCCCTGTGCCGCCAGCACCGCCCCGGCGGGCAGCGCCGTGATAAAGGGCAGTTCCCGCAGCACCTGCTGCGCGGCGCAGATCTTTGCAAAGGCTTCGCTTTCCACAAAACGCCGAATACACACCGCGTCCAGCTTTTCCGCGATCTCCGGGGCGGTCAGCTGCACCGCCACCTGACGATTCCGCTCTGCCGGGATGGCTTCGTCCAGCGTGCCCGCAGCCTTGGCCGCAGCCAGCCGGGCAAAGTCTGCGTGCTCCAGAAAAGCGTGCAGAGCCGTGCCCATCTCGGCGGCGGTCAGACCGTCCTTGGAAAGGAAGCCCGGGCGCTCCAGCGTGGTCTGTTCGGCCTTGTGCACGATGCTGGTCACGCTGACCTTGGCGGGCACCTGTGCAAGCGCTGCCGCCGGGTACTGCCACGCAAAGCCCTGCCGCAGCCTCTCCACCAGTGCCGGGTCGGTCTCCGGTGCTTCGTCCGGCGTGGCTGCATCCGGTTCCTCGGACAGCTGCACGGCATCGTCACACACCTCGATATCCATCACGCTTTCAGTCTGTACAAACAGCAGCTCCCGGTTGCCGGAAAGCTGCCGCAGCACCCCGCCGTCCGGGTGCACCAGCAGCGCCGCCCGCAGCCAGTCGGCAAAGCTGTTGGCCTGCTGGTGCAGCGTAGCCCCCGCCCCGGCAGCCAGAAAAGCCGCTGCCTTGGCAAAGGGCTTTGCAGTCTTACCGCTGCTCAGGGGCACAGTGAGGATGAGCTTATCCTGTGCGCGAGTGAGCGCCACATACAAAAGGCGCATCTGCTCGCTGCGCAGTTCCTTGGCATGGACAGCAGCCAGCGCGGTGTAGGCTGCGGTCTTGTAAGCGCCCTCGCCGTTTTCCGGGCGCAGCCGCAGCCCCGCGCCGAAAGTGCGGTGCACCAGCACCGGCTGACGGATATCCGAAGCGTTGAACTTGCGGGCTGTATCCCCCACGAACACCACCGGGAACTGCAAGCCCTTGGAGCGGTGGATGGTCATAATGGACACACACCCCGAGTGCACCCCGCTGGGCACGGTGTCCTGTCCGGTGCTGCCTGCCTGTGCGGCGGCATCAATAGCGCGCACCAGCGCCGAGATACCGCCTGTACCGGAAGTAGCACAGAAGGAGGCAAAGCGGCGGGCATCCTCCCGGCGGCGGGCACCGTTTTCCAAAACGCCCAGCGCCGCCAGATAGCCGGTGGAAGCAAAAATTTCTTCCAGCAGCTGCTCTGCCGGAGCGCTGCGCGCCATCTGCCGCAGGGCGGTGAGGTGGGCGTAGAAGTCCTTCACCTTCTCGGTAAAGGGATCGTCTGCCGGGTCCTCCAGCGCCAGCAGCAGCGCGCCGTACAGGCTGATGCGGGCGGGCTTTTTGTCCGGCTCGGCCTGTACCTGACGGCTGCGGGCGCGCAGCCGCACAAGGTCGTCCTCGGTAAAGCCGAACATGGGGCCCAGCATGGCGGCGGCCAGATAGATGTCCTGCGAGGGGTCGTCGATGACCTTGAGCAGGGCGATGAGGGGACGGATGTGGGGTGCAAGCATCAGGTTCTCCCGGGCGTCGGCGTATACCGGGATGCCCCGGGCAGTCAGCGCCTCCACATACACCGGGAAATCCGTGCGCGCCGCCAGCAGCACGCAGCAGTCCTCGTACCGCACCGGGCGGGTGGTGCTGCCCTCCCGCACCGGTTCCCCGGCAGAAACCAGCTGCTCGATACGTTCCGCGATCCATCTCGCATCGGTTTCCGTCTCATCGTCCGGCAAAAACTGCACCTCCACGCTGCCCTGATATTCCCCGGGCGCACCGCAGACCAGACGCTGCCCGTTGCCGTAGGCGGTATCGCCCAGCTCCGGGGTCATGAGCTGCTCAAAGAGGTAGTTGATGCCCGCCACCACCTGCGGTGCGGAGCGGAAGTTTGCATCCAGCGCCAGCAGAGCGTCCGTGCCCGGGGTGCCCTCCGGCGGGCGGGGACGGGCTTTTGCGCCCGGCAGCAGCGGCCAGCTGTCCAGCTTTTGCCGGAAGATACCCGGCTCTGCCTGCCGGAAGCGGTAGATGCTCTGCTTTAAGTCGCCCACAAGGAAAAGGTTATCTCCCGCCGGGGCGGCAAGGCAGCGGTAAAGCGCATCCTGCAAGGCGTTCGTGTCCTGATATTCGTCCACCATCACGGCGGCGTAGTCCTGACGGATGTTCTCACACAAGGGGGTGGGCGTGCCCTCCGGGGTGCGCAGCAGCCGCAGGGCAAGGTGCTCAAAATCGCTGAATTCCAGCAGCTTGCGCTCCCGTTTTCTGGCTGTGAACCGGGCATCGAAGTCCCGCACGGCGGCAAACAGCGCCCGCAGCCGGGGCAGGGTGATCTGCCGGTCGGTCTCGGCTTCGGCTTCGGAACAGCAGATGAGCTGGGTCATCTGCTCAAACAGAGCGGCGGCTTCGTCTGAGCGGGTCTTGATCTCCGCCTTGTGGTCGCCGCCCAGACGCTTTTTCATGCCCTTCAGGCCGGGGGCTTCCTCCATGCCCAGCACATAGGGGGTGAGCAGGTCGTATAGCGGGTCCCACTGTCCGGCAGCTGCCAGCTGCTCTGCCTGCGCAAAGAGGGCGGCGGCTTTTTCCAGCCTTGTACCGGCTTCCTCGTATTTTTCTGCCACCGCAAGCTGTGCCTTTGCCCGGGCGGAAGGAGTCTTTTTTTCCTCAGCAGCTGCCTGCTCCTGTGCAAAATCCGCCCGGCAGTCGGCCAGTGCTGCCGTCAGCAGTTCCCGCGCAGCCTTGGCGCAGCGGGCAGCTTCGGCCAGCAGCAGGTCGTGCCAACAGGTGGCGGCAAAGCCGTTCTCCTGCTCGTAAGGGGCAAGAAACTCATCCAGCTTGCGGTCGTAATCCGGCAGTGCCCGCAGAAAATCGTAGATCTGCAAAATGGCATCGCCCGCCGGTTTATCCGTGCGTCCTTTGCCGTACAGGTCTGCAAAGGCGCAGAAATCCGGGTCGCGGTAGGCGTTTTCCAGCGTTTCGGCCAGTGCCGCCCCCCGCAGCAGCTGCACGGTACCGGGGTCTGCCGGGGCAAAATCCGGCGGGATATCCAGCGCCTGAAAGTGCTTGTGCAGCAGGTTCAGGCAAAAAGCATCAATGGTGCAGATGGGCGCGCGCTGCAAAAGCATCCGCTGGCGGCGGAGGGCCGTGTTGCCCGGCTCTGCCTGACTGCGGCGGAGCAGCGCCTGCCCGATGCGGGCGCGCAGCTCTGCCGCCGCCGCGTTGGTAAAGGTGACGATGAGCAGCCGGTCGGCGTTTACCGGGTGCTCCGGGTCGGTGATCAGCTGCACCGCCCGCTCGGTCAGCACGGCGGTCTTGCCGCTGCCTGCGGCTGCGCTTACCAGCAGCGCACCGCCCCGGTCGGCAATGGCAGCCTGCTGCGCCGGGGTCCATTTGGGTCCGCTCACAGCTGTTCCTCCTTTTCTTCGGGTTCTTCCTCGGGTTCAAAGGGCTTTGCAGGGGCTTCCAGCGCACGCTCGTGCACCCCGGTCTCGTGGCAGCAGATAAAGCTGTAATCGCACCAAGTACAGGGGCTTTTGCTGCTGCTCACCACCAGCGGCTCGGCGTCGATCTGCCCGCCGTAAAGCTGCTCGCCCATCTGGGTGACAAGGTCGTCCAGATGCAGCTGGATACGGCTGAGCTTGGCACTGTCGGCTCGTTTCTCCTTCTGGTAGGGGCTGGGTGCGCCGTTGCGGTAGCCAAAGGGCAGGTACTTGCCTGTTTCGTCCGCGTCCATGGCGTCAAAGATCTTCTGCTCGTCCCGCACAAGGCCGTCCAGCTGGTACTCCACTGCCCGGGCGGCCTGCCCGCGGGGCAGGGTCTGGGGGGCGGGGTCGGCCAGCAGATACAAAACGCCCGCCGGCTGTGCGCCGGTAAAGCGCCCGCCCGCATCCCGGGTCAGGCTGAACAAATACAGCAGCATCTGGCAGTCCAGCCCGCAGTAGACCTCCTTCAAGTCCAGCTTTTTGCTGCCGGTCTTGTAGTCCACCACCCGCACCCAGCGGGTGCCGTCATCCTCGATCCACTCGTCCGCGCGGTCCACCGTACCCACCAGCTGCACCGTGCGCCCATCTGACAGGCGGTACACCTGCCCGGGCACGGCATCCTCACCTCGGCCTATTTTCAGCTCACAGGCCACGGGCTTGAATTGGGACTGGTTCTGCTCGTCCCGCAGATAGCACAACAGGCTGGTCATGCTCTTTTTCAGCCGGGAGAGCAGATAGGCAAAGCGTGCAGTATCCTCCGGCAGATAACGCCGCGCATACTCATCCACCAGCGCGGCGGCAAGGTCCGCCATGGCGGTGTCGTCCAGTTCCAAAAAAGGGCGCAGCCCGGCGCAGGGATTGTCCGCCCCGGGGTGGGGATCCAGTGCCATCTGCAGCACCCAGTGCATCAGGGTACCGCTCTGGTCTGCGGAAAGCTCCGCACGGCGGCGGGGTTTGAGCCCCAGCACATACTGCAAAAAGTAGCCGTAGCGGCAGGTATAATATTTTTCCAGCTGGCTGGGCGAGATGTGCAGCCGCCTGCCCAGCAGCATTTCCAGCGTGGGCAGATCCTGCACCTGCCGGGGCGGGTCCTGCTCCATGCGCTGTAACAGTGCCAGCCCCCGGGGTGCCTGTACCCCTTCGCCGGGGCTGCGCAGCGCCTCGGTCAGGCTGGCGCGTTCCAGTTCGGTCATCGGCCAGCCGCCGCCCAGCACGTCCAGACCGTCTGCGGGAGTGGCGGCAAGGTCGATGAGTTCCAGCTGCGGCGCGGCGGGCTGCAATGCCTCCACGATGGGTTCCAGCGCAGCGCACAGGGTCTGCCCCTGCCCTTTCGGCCAGCTCATCCACAGCCCCTTTGCCGGGGCGGTAAGGGCTTTGTAGAAGCAGACCTGCTCGCGCACCACGCGGTTCTCAAAGCAATCCGGCAGGTCGATCTGTTTTGCCATCAGCAGGTCACGGTCGGCGTGGGTCAGCAGGCCGCTTTCTGCGGGAGTAGAGGGAAATTCCCCCTCCGCAAGCCCCAGCACAAATACATAATCCGGCGCATCCAGACGCATTTTGCCGGCGCTTGCCAGCACCACTGCGTCCAAGGTTTGCGGGATGTGCCCAAGGTCAGAGGAGCGCAGCAGCAGACTGAAAAGATCCTCGTACTCCGGCACGGTGATGCCCTGACTGCCCAGCAGCCGCGCCATCTCGTCCAGCAGCTGCATCACCACGTTCCACTCGCGGGCGGCTTCCTCTGCCGCCGGGATGCCCCGGGCAGTGCGGATATCCTCCACCTGCACAGCCTGCTGTCCCTCTGCGCCCAGCTCCTTCAGGCAGAAATACAGCGCCCGGCTGATCTGCTCGGCGTTGGCGCTGCGCACCTTGCCGCGCAAAGTATCCACCGCCGTCACCAGCTTTTTGCGGGCGTTCTCGGCACGGGTCAGGTTCTGGGTGTCCTCCTCAGTCAGTTCGGCGTCACCGAAGCCCCGGGGGCTTTTGGTAAATTCTGCCCGCCACGCCGCAGCATTGGGCGACCACGTGTAGGCGTAGTTTTCCAGCGCACAGACTTCCGGCTCAGTCAGGTCGCACAGGCCGGTCTTTGCCAGTACGGTCAGCTGCTCGGTCATGTCCGCGCCCCGCAGCAGTGCCAGCAGCGCCCGCACCGCCGTGGCGGGTGCGCTGAACTCCGGGGTGGTGGGCTCGTCGCAGTACAACGGGATCTCTGCCATGCGGAACTCGTACCGCACCGCAGCCCGGTACAGACTGATATCGCGGCAGACCACCGCGATCTTTCCGCAGCGCACGCCCTGCCGCATCAGGCGGCGGATGGCGGCAGCAGCGCAGCGGGCTTCCTCCTCCCGGCTGGCGGCGGCAAACAGCCGCAGCTCCGGGGCGCTTTCCGGCGGGGTGCAGCTGCCGGTCTCCAGCAGCTCGGTCAAGGCGGCAAGCCCCGGCGCATCCTTATGGCGCAGGTCACGTCGCAGCAGCTCCGGTGCTGCCACCTGTGCGCCGTTTTTACGCGCCAGCTGGCGCAGCTGCGCCGCCACCTGCTTTGCACCGGAGAACAGTTCCAAATCGCCGGGCTGCATGGGTGCGCCGTCCTCGCACAGCGCCACCGTCACGGCGGGCAGCGCGGCCAGCATGGCACCCATCAGCCGCTTTTTGGGCGCGTTGAAGGTGTCGAACTCGTCAATGAACACCTCGCGCTCGCGCAAAAAGTCCGGCAGTTCGTCCCGGGCAAGCGCAGCTTCCAGACGGTCTGCCGCCAGTTCCAGACGGTCTGCGGGATCCATGCCGGTGCCCGCCAGCAGGCTTTCGTAGCCCTGAAAAATGAGCGCCAACTCGCCAAGCTTTGCGCTCTCGGTGCCGCAGTCCCGGGCAAGCTCCTGCAATTGCTGCCCGGAAAGCCCGGCGCTTTTCAGCTCATCAATGGTCTCGGCAGCCATCTGGCAAAAGGCCGCGCTGCGCCGGTGGCGGTAGTAGTAGTGCACGTTATCCTGCAATTCCTCCAGCGCACGGCGCACCAGCACCGCCCGCCCGGCATCGGTCAGGGTCTGCACCGCCGCGCCGCCAAGAGCCGCAAGGATATGCTCGGCCAGACTGGTAAAGGAATAGCTTTCCACCATGCCGGAAAGGGCATCTCCCAGCTCCCGGTAGATGCGCGCTTCGGTGCTGGAAGTAAACTGCTCCGGCACCAGCAGGATGCTGCGCTTTCCCGCCTCGGCGCGGGCACGGATGCGGGCATACAGCAGGGTGGTCTTGCCGCTGCCGGAAGCGCCCAGAACCAGTTTCAGCATTTCGGTTTCCTCCCGCTCGTTGATTTTTGCCTTTATTGTAACACGAAACCGGTGATAAAACCACAGCTTTTCTTTGCAATCCCCTGCCAGCTGTGGTACACTAAAAAAAACAGCCTGCACACCGGAAAGGGACTTTGTATGAAGATTTTAGCCGTTGACTACGGGGACAGCCGCACCGGCCTTGCCACCTGCGACCGCACCGAATTTCTTACCACCGCCATCACGCCCCAGATCACTTTAAAAGCCCGCAACAAGGTAGCCGCCCGGGTATGCGAGGTGGCCAAGGAGATCGAAGCCGAGATGATTCTGATCGGTCTGCCGCTGAATATGGACGGCACCGAGGGCGAACGCGCCGCCAAGAGCCGCAAGCTGGCAAAGACCGTAGAGCTTTGGAGCGGCCTGCCGGTGCGGATGTGGGACGAGCGCCAGACCACCTGCGCCGCCGCCGACCTCCTCGACGAGAGCGGCACCTTTGGCGCAAAGCGGAAGGACATCCTCGACTCGGTGAGCGCGACGGTCATTCTGGACGACTATCTCGCATGGCGGAAGGAGCATCCGGGGGAGGTCTGAAAGCCCCCCGCCGCCCCTGCGGCAAAGTTTCTTTGCGAAATCCGGACAGTTTGTTGCGAAGTCCGCAGAAAATCGTCGTTTTCCGGTTTGTTTTCACAATTTTTCTGAGCCGAATTTGTATAGTTTTCCGGCTTGACAGCACCGGCTCTTCTCCGATAAAATGAGGGTAGAAGAACCCCCTGACCAGATGGCCGGAGAGGACGCTTCTTCATGAGAAAAAACAACTGGACTCACCAAAACAAAAACGATTGGAGGCGACCCACATGACAAAACTGAGAAAGCTGACTGCCCTGCTTCTGGCCGGTGCACTGACCCTTCTGCTCCTGACCGCCTGCAGCGGTGGCGGCGGCTCTTCCGGCCCGAAGGCCGAAGCCGAAGCCGAAACCAAGGTGATGAAGGCCATCCGAAGCAACTCCTCCACCAAAAATCTAGAATATGACGTTGGGATGTGCAATATTGCCAAAGACGAGCTTGCCAAAACCAATCTGGACACCGAACTGAAAGGCGGCATTGAAAAATATAAGTTCTACCACAAAGTAGATATTGATTCTAGCAACTCCACCCTGACCCTCATCGCCCAATACGATTATCAGAACACCAAGCTGGAAGATCTCATCGATTGCATCACCGAGGGCAATAAGTCTTCTAACCTGAATTTCAATCTTTCCAGTAAATGGACCAAGGTAGGCGTAGCAGCTGAGACCTATAAAGGGAAGACCTACATCGCCATCACTCTGCAGGTAAAGAGGACCTGACCTGTCCCTTTTCCCCCATAAACGCAGATCACCCGCCAGTTGGCGGGTGATTTTTTTGCAGCTGTCCCACCGCCCGGAGGGCG
>ENA-OPSJ01002965-OPSJ01002965.1-human-gut-metagenome-genome-assembly--contig:-NODE-2965-length-10189-cov-1.945431_pt1 | contig 10189 bp, 7 predicted proteins | sample MGYA00241801_ERZ501893 | MGnify/ENA primary metagenome ERZ501893 (study PRJEB25962, sample SAMEA2042219) | human gut metagenome | biome: human gut; feature: human-associated habitat; material: faeces...
TGAATATAATGGAAAACATTATATGGAACAGATGCGTATCCGCAATGACAAGCCACACCGCACTTTTCCGATGCTTACAAGCGGAGACCGGTTTTGGCGGGATTACACTATAACTGCAGGCGTGCGTATGTTCACAACAAAATGGGGCAATGCAGGTATCGGATTTTGCTGTCAGAATTCAGCAAATCTTCTTGTTCTCGTTTTTGAAGAGCATGAATTAAGGCTTGAATACCGCCACAAAGAAGAAGTTACTATTATCGCTTCAGTGCCTTTTGATTACAACTGTGATGACACTTATGTACTCAAAGCCGATATTAAAGGAAGCCACATAATATGTAGTGTTGATGATAAAGTATATTTTGACCTTGATACAGAATATGCCGCACAAGGTGGAAAAGTTGCCATTACTGCAACTATACCCGCACAATTTGGCTTTGTAAATGTTACAACTTCCGAAAGCACTGCTGCCTCTATTGACGCAGCAAGAAATGCCTATAAAGCTGAATGTGAAAAAGCACAGGCTAAATATCCTAAGATGAAGCTTCTTAAAAAAATCGACCTCAAAGGCTGTGGCACAGGCAGACAACTTCGTTTTGGACATCTTCTTGGCAATGGTGAGTACCAGATGGTTATGGCACAGTGCCAGAAACGTGTAAACCGTGATGCTTACGGAACGATAAGCTGTCTCACTGCATTCGACCTTGACGGAAATATATTATGGCAGCATGGCGAACCAACAGATAACCACGACATCGGAACTATATCTGCCGATATGCCTATGCAGATATATGATATTGATGGTGATGGTTTTGATGAAGTTATCACCGCCAAGAATTTTGAAGTCTTAATTCTTGACGGAAGAACCGGTGAAGTTAAAAAACGGGCTAAAACGCCTTTCTCTACGTCTGAAGAAGACGGAACTATTATAGGTGTTCCTGATAAAATATATGCATTTGACAGAATTAATCCTGACGGTATGCGTATATGCAATTTCCGTGGTCTTGAAAAACCCCGCGATATTCTTATTAAGGACCGTTATTGCAGAGTTTATGCCCTAAATGATAACCTCGAGGTTATGTGGCATTTCCAGAGCGATAAAAATACAGGACATTTTCCTTTTGCAATCGATATTAATGGTGACGGACACGATGAGCTTTTAGTCGGTTATAACATGCTTGACTGCCACGGTAACAAGATGTGGACCATGCCTGTTAATGAAGACCATATTGATGAGATTGTTCCAGGCAGATTTGAGTCAGGACCACACAAAGGTACTAAATTCTTTGCCTGTGTTGCCGGAAAGGAAGGCTTCCTGATATCTGATTTTAACGGAAAGCTTCTTAAGAAGGACGGCATAGGTCATGCACAGCGTGTCAGTCTCGCTAATTACCTTCCTGACCGCCCAGGTTATGAAATGGTTGTTGTTAATTTCTGGGGACATCAGGGAATTATATATTTCTATGACAGCGAAGGCAATCAGCTGTGGGAAATGGAAAATGAACTTAACGGCAATCTCTTAACTCCTGTCAACTGGACTGGCGACGGTCAGGATTTTATCCTGCTCAATGCCGATATTGAGCGAGGCGGCATGATTGACGGAAACGGTATTCAGGTCGTCAGATTTCCTGATGACGGACATCCTACCCTGTGTGCCGAGGCTGTAAATCTTTACGGTGACGCCCGCGACGAAATTGTCACATGGGATTATGACTCTATGTACATATACACACAGGATGACGCACCTAAGGATGACGTATATGCACCATTTAAGTATCCTGATTATAATGCTTCCAATTACCGTGGTGAGTATTCTTATAAGCAATTTGGTAAATAGTCAAGTAGTATTTTGAAATGATTTTCAGATAAAAGGGTAACTTTAATAGACCTACGGCTTATTTCTCAAAAAAGACGTAAGTTAGGAATTCGATATGGATTACCTACCCTTTTCCGGAGAGTAGAGTTGGCCTTTGTCCAGCAGACCAAAGAGCAGACGTATAAATTTACGGGAAGTCAACGCGAGTGCTCGTTTATGCTGATGATTTCTTGTTTCAGCATATTTCTTTTGATAGAAGGCTTTATATTCGGGACAGTGGCTAATCACACTGCCGGTGGCTTCTATTATGTAATAGCGTAAGTAACGGTTTCCGGCTTTGCTCATTCGGGAATCTTCAGATTCAAAGTCGCCTGAGTCGTTATCATTCCAAACGATACCACAGTATTTGGCGAGCTGATTGGCATTTTGAAATGCTTTGATTGAACCGATCTCTGCGAGAATGCCAGCCGAATAAACCTTACCTATTCCAGGGATGGAATTAAGCACAGTGTATTCCTCAGGGTTTAATCCCTGAACTGTTTGAAGGATTGCTTTATCAATAGCTTTTAATTCCTTTTCAAAGGAGCTAATGCAGTTAAAAGAGGAAGCTATTGAAATCGTAAGTGGTTCATAAAGACATTTATCAAGTCTGTATGAATTACGAGCTGCAGCCTGTACTATTTTTGCTGTTTCTTCTGGATCAGCAATACGCCCCTTACTTTTGGAATTGATGAATTCAACCAGTTCCTCAATGGATGAGTTAACGATATCTTCGTTCGTTGTGAATTCAGTAAGGATAGCCTCTGCTGTGGCACCATATTTGTTTGAAAATGGGTGTTCTCCATTTCTAAGTAAAGCATACTCACTGAACTTGAGATAGATGTTATTTAACATGTAAGTTTTCTCTCTGGTAATGCATTCAGTGATGTGCATGCGATGTCTTGTAAGACGTTGTAAGGCAAGGTATTGAGAACCACGCCATGGTTTGATGGCAATACGCCCAACACGAGCAAAATCAGCTATCACAAAGGAATCAATACCATCATTTTTACCTATATCGTTAAAGGATTTTTTATAGTTCTTAACTTCTTTAGGATTAAGACAGTAAACACGGACAGAGAATGGAGCAAGTAGTTCACTGGTTGATAAATAGTTAGCCAAATGTACTCCATAGAAGCCGGTAGATTCCATGCCAATGACAACGTACTTGAACTGATGATTATCAGCAAGGACATCAGCAATCATTTTTTCAACAATACCTGCACCTTCTTTAGTGTTTTCAAAAGGTTTCATTTTGATAAAGAAATCTTGGTTGAAATCAAGTGCAGATATGACATGAATACGGGATGCAATGTCAATCCCAACAAAAAGCGTTGAGAGGTAATCAATATGTTCTTTCACGGATAGTCACCACCTTTCATAGCAAGAATAAAAGAAAATGTAATCATGGCTTATCCCAGATCACTACGCCACCCTAAACCTCGCGTTATTAGCATTATCTGGTAAGAAATACCCTGCTGGTGGCTAGATACCAGAATGCAGCATTTGTGTAATAAGTCTTAGCGTAGCATTAGGGCTGCAGGCTTACTTGGCAATAGCAAAAGCTTTGCTGGAGAAATAAAGCAGAGACCATAGCTACAGTTCTTATAGAATTTATTGTAACATCTGGGATCATGACTATAAAGTAACTTATTAACTATGTGGGTATAAGAAGGATGTCCAACAATTCATCCAATACCTGCATCATAATAAATAAGTCTATAGCCTCTTTGAATGAGGGCTATAAACTTATTATACGAGGAGAAATGGTGGTAAACCAAAAAAATCAGGGCTGACAATCATATTTGACTGCCAGCCCTACTTTTATTGACCAGAAATACAAAACACAGCTGTTATAATGCCACCCCTGGAACTTTTCCCATTGTATATACCAAATACTGATTAATATAAATCAGGCCAATACCGGTCAAGCATTCTATACATATTTTCCCTTCCAACCGGATTTGCTGTATGGATTTCCACTGGATAAAATGTTTCTCTTTCCGCCAGATAATCAAGAAGCTTTATTGCATCGCCACCATCATAAGCATAATCGCCTAAATCATGGTCCAAATCCAGAACTTCTATTTCTTCTCCATTCTGCTCACACTCTTCTATTAAATCAATTGCCTCATTGACAGATTTAGCGGTTTCATATCCGTCAGGTGCAACCCTTAAATCATCTAACCAAATTTTCATATGTACCTCGGTAAATCAATGATTTTTAATTATACCACAGTTCATAAAAAATAGGCATCGCCTATTTTTTATCACAGTATCATTCTCTCCCTGTTGGATTCGAAAATATATATGTACTCTTCTGATATATCCACTTGTTTCTAAAATAATTTACAAATGCGATTTCAAAATTTTTATTTTAAAATTTCTATAATTGCATGTTCAACTTGATGCTCTTTTATTTTGTCAATGATTATATGCATATTTTCTATTTCCAATTCTATTTTTGTATCCCCATCCTTTGGTACCATACCAAATTTTTGAAATACAAATCCAGTAAATGTGTCACAATCTTCTGCTGTAAATGTAACACCTATAGCGTCTTCAATATCACTTAATCGTATATTTCCTTTCACTTCCCACTTGTCATCACTTATTCTTATAATAACAGTTTCTTCTTCCAACGATATTGGTTCAATATCGTTTAAATCGCCAACAATTTCTTCTAATAAATCAAAAAGAGTCACTATTCCAACCACTCCACCATACTCATCTAATACAATCGCCATAGATTGCTTCGATTGTTTCATATTTTTAAAAAGCACATCTGCTTTTGTAGTTTCCATAACGAAATATGGTGCAGAAATTGCAGAATCTATAACCATATCCTTACTTTTTTCTTTTAATCTAAAATAGTCTTTTGCATTTAAAATACCAATAACATGATCTATCGAATCTCCACAGACAGGATAAAGGGTATGTCGTGTATTATGAATTGTTTCATCCCACTCCTTCACATCATCAGACATCCATAATATTGTCACATCTGTTCGATGTGTAGCAATCGTACCAGCCATAATATCATTAAATTCAAAAACATTTTGAATAAATTCTTTTTCTTGATGATCTATTGTTCCTTTTTCACTTCCCGAATCAACAAGCATACGTATTTCTTCTTCACTTACCTGGTCTTCCGCTTCATTTGGATCAACACCACAAACCCTCAAGACAATATTGGTTGATATTGAAAGAAATGAAACGATTGGCTTAAATAAGATAGAGATTCCCGTAACCAATCCTGAAATCCCCATTGCCAGTTCTTCAGATTTTTTCATTGCGATTCTCTTTGGAACTAATTCGCCAAAAACCAACGTGAAATATGATAAAATCAATGTAATCAATATAACAGCTATGGTATCTAAAGTAGAACGTGGAATATTCACTCCTATTCCTACGACCCAATCAACTAATGGTTCTGAGAAATTATCTGCTGCAAAAGCACTTCCTAAAAATCCCGACAACGTGATTGCAACCTGAATTGTCGCAAGAAATCGTGCCGGCTCTTGTGTTAATCGTACTAATCTCTTTGCCCGGTCATTACCTTGTTCTGCCATTCGTTCTAGCTTTGTTTCATTCATTGATAAAACAGCAATCTCTGCACTCGCAAAAATCGCGTTTAATATAATTAAAATAATCTGCACTACTAAAAGAATAAAAATTGATGTACTCATAAATAAAACCTTTCCACAATAAAATTATCTAAATATCACACTTACTTAAAAGCAACAAAAGACATGGTCTATGTTCCGAATACATAGTCCATGCCTTGAGATATATAAATAAAAATTCTATTGAATTGGTTCGCATCAGAATCATTATCACTTTCGTCCAAGTTAAACATTCCTCCTTAAATAATATTTTGTAAAGTATAACAAAAAGTCCTCACATAGTCAATCTAAAAGCTGTAAACATTGTGTTAATTTTATGTAAAACATAAAATCCTATCTCTTTGTTAACGTTTTGATAACAAGAAAAGCCCAGAAATAGAGAATTTACGGTTGACATTGCTACATATGTGTTGTATGCGATTGGCTGCCCACACATTCCCAGAACTACTCATTACTTTAACAAAGAAAGGACTAATACTATGAAAATACATTTTGCTTACTATAACCAGTACAAGAACGGAATTGATATTGCTTTTGCTGATAATACACTTCTATTCTTATCCTGTGCTGAAGCTGAAAAAAATCTGCATACTACACCTAACTCCCAAAGGCTTATTGATAACCTTGCGATTGATAATCCACTTATGTATGCTGCACTTGCTCTTGATTGTGAGTTGCAAGCTTGGGCTGATGCTATGGATGAGGATTGGAGTTCATAGTACGTTCAATCATTAGTTGTCAATAAATCTTATTTTATTATACATACTTACGTCTTCTCAAATCAAATGCAGGCATAGTTCCTTCCAAAATATCGACAACATTATTCTTTATTTCATCATCTTCAATTGCACCTGCACTATATGAAATGGTATGTGTATTTTTATCCATATGGCAACAAATAATCTGTTCCGCATCACATGCAACTGCTATATTAGGGTTATGCGTTACAATAATAACTTGTCTTTTTTGTTTTGCTGCACATATACATGGAACCAACTTATTATAAACCGATTGATTGTCCAAATTGTCTTCTGGCTGATCAATAATAATCGGAATGCTGTTTTGACTTAGTGCAAGATAAAAAATCAATAACACAATACCTCTTTCCCCTGGTGATAACTCTTCTAAATCTCTTCCTCCCATTTTCAATTTAAAAGACACATCCAAATAGTCTAAACCATACAAGAAATCATAAAAATTTTCTTTATCAATAATTTTTCTTTCCGAATTATCTATATCTTCATCAACTGCTAACATTATATTCCTAACTAATTCAACTACACTTGATTCATCGTTAAAATCTGTTTGTTTTAATAGTTTTGACATTTTATTACTTGCTTCTGCTTTACCTTTAAATATTCCTGCATACCTTTGACTAATTGATGATAATACTTGTTCTGCAAAATCACTCTGTATCATTTGCATCTCTGCTTCAAATGCTATTGTTTCCTCTAATTCTCCCAATAGTTTTCTTATTTCTACTTCGACAGGGCTATAAATTTCTTCAAAAACACCTATCATTTTTTTCTTCAATTGATATATCTGCGAAAACAGCAAATCTCTATTTTGACGTAAACCCGTATATTCTGCATCTATTTTATTTTGCAAATATTCATTTTCTCTTTCAAAATAATTTAGACATTCCTCAGATTCATTATCTCCTATAATTCGTCGCTTCTCATCATCCCAATCCTTAAGATCCTGCAAATATTTTTGATACTTCTTTTCCTCAGCATCAGAATTAGAAATGATGTTTTCCTTCTTTTGATGTGCTTCTTCTAATTTTTCAAGCAAACCTTTTTGCGATTCATTTCCATTTAATTCTAACTGTTTTATTACTTTTTCTGTAGACAATTTATTTTTATAATTTACAACAGCTTCTAATGGTAATTTTATGCTTATATCTTGATTTATACTATCCAAATTATATTTCAAGGCAAACTCTTTTACCAAAGTTTCTACAACATTATATTCTTTTTTCAATGCCTGCATTTTTAAAATCAACTGTTGTGTATCAGATAATTCTAAATTTATTTTAGTTATTTCATCCTTTGTATTCTCTATCTTAACATTTAAGTCATCAATTTCTAAATTTATTTTATTTAGATTATTTTGATACTCATTATTTCGATTTTCCTGTAAAGGTTTCTTTACCTCTATTGGTTTACTTTTCTCATGTCTTTCCAAATTTTCCTGATATTTTTTCAAACTATCTCTAACATATTCTTGATATTGACTTGTTTCTTTTCCAACGAAATAATTTGAATATTTAATTTATGAACATCCTTCTGTTTTTCCGTAATTTCCAAATTAATATCCTGAGATTTTGCCAAAACCAGTTCTTCTAAATTTGTTGTATTCGCTCGTTCTGTTCTATCTACATATGAATATATAACTTTGTTTATTTCTTGTTGAAATATATTTCCAATATCATTACACACTTCTTCGATATATTTTTGCGGAAGATATTGTGCATCCTCTATAGTAGTATCATAATCTTTCAAACTCAAATCTGTTTCTTCCTCATGTCCATCTAACCAAGTTATTTTAGCAGAATAATCTGCAGCATAATTTTTGGGCATTTTACGAAAACGATTGTCATTTAAAAATGAGGCACTATCCATCGTTTTGCACTTGCACAATTGTCCTATAATATCGGCGAAAGCACTTTTTCCACTTCCTTTATTTCCAATTATTGCTACCAAACCACTATTTAATGGCAATTTCATATCAAACCAGCATACATCATCATTCTTTGCATTTTCTTTTCTGTTAACTTCTAGGTAAGCAATATTAGCCTTTTTATTTTTTTTAACTCTATCAAGAGCTGGCGGAATCGTTCCTATATGAATCCTCTCGCTAGGCTGATAGATACATTGCATCAACCCTGAAAATGTTAATTTCCCCTTAATCCAAAGACTTTCTTTCACTATATAATCTCTAGGGTCATGACAATCTGAGCATATTATAATTGGTTTTTCCTCTATATCTTTAAATACATATTTATGATATGTTTCTATATCTGTTTTTCTTCCCACCTCAAAAAAATCAACAAATTCTGCAATATCAGCTTTAATTGCTTCTTTTACAGGTAAAGCATTGGATATTTCTTTGTCTATCCCATTGCTTTTCTTTCCTGCATGGATAGATAATAATCCATTATGCGATTTACAAAAATCAACAATATCCTCATATGACCAATATATGGTTTCGTCAGACTCTCTTGATTTTGATTTTGTTCTTAACATAATTGCTTCAAAATCAGCTGATAATACATCTAAATCGGTTTCATTTGAAAAAATTAAAATCAAATGTAAATTATTAGCTCCTTTATCTGTTCTTAACTCTACCCCTGGGAAAAACACAATATTGGGTGCCAATTCTCTTAAATGAAAAATTCTATCTTTATCGATTTTAAAATGATCTGTAATTGCAACAGCACTTATATCATTATCTTTTAAAGCTTTACACAAAAGTTCATCTGCATCTTTGCCCTTGTAATGGCTATCATACGAAGATGCAGTATGAAGGTGCAAATCCCATTTATGCCATTCAGAACCTCTTGTATTTTTCATTCAATTATCCTCCAATCATTAGCTAAATCGCCTTTTTACATACAGCCATTTCTATCATTTCCAAATAATTTTTTACTGAATCCGATATATGCCAAAACATTACAGGTGGAATTGCATTTCCTATTTGTCTATAAGCATCTGTTTCACTTCCTGCAAATATAAATTCATCCGGGAATGATTGGATTCTAGCTGCCTCTAATGGTGTAAATCTTCGATATAATTCCTTTTCCGGATTTACTAAAAGTACTGGATCTCTTGAATTCAAACTTACCTTTGCAAGATGACTTGTAACAGTCAAGCAAGGCTTATTTAAATCTTGATACAATCCTCTCTTCATATTATTCTTTGCATTTTTCATTCCCTGAACTGCTCTTTCTGAAAAATAATACTTTTCCTGCTCAATTGCTAACTTTGGAACTGCAACAGACAATGGCACCCAATTATTTTTATTTGTTTCTTTAGGGAACTCATATTCCATTACATCATTTAAGTCATTTCTAATTCCAACAATAATTACTCGTTCTCTTTTTTGTGGAACACCATAATCTGCTGCATTAAATAATTTGGTATATGTTGTATAACCAACTTCCTCAAATGATTTTATTATCCTATTAAATATTTGTCCCTTATGTAAAGTCATCATCCCCTTTACATTTTCAGCTATAAAAACCTTAGGCTGCTTATCTCTTACTACACGCACCATTTGTTTGTACAAATTTGCCCTATCGTCAAATGGATCTTTTGTAGGATTTACTGTGCTAAAAGACTGACAAGGAAAACCTCCAACTACAATATCACAATTAGGTATTTCATCAGATTTAGTCTCACATATGTCTTTACATACAACATTTTCACATTTAAAATTCTTCATATGTGAATTTAATGCTTTTTGATCAATATCGGTTGCATATACTAATTCAAATGGAAGTCTTTCATATTTTTTCTTATTGAAAATAAAATCACCAATTATTCCCTGGTCTGCTCCACCACAACCTGAAAATAAAGATAATACCCGAATCGTTTTAGATGCCATTTACTTGTACGTTTTTACACCTACAAAAATAACAATATTTATCGGGTTATTGACACTGCTCGGAAAATTTATCCGCCATTTCTCCCTTTCTCGGTTAATCTAC
>ENA-OPSJ01002971-OPSJ01002971.1-human-gut-metagenome-genome-assembly--contig:-NODE-2971-length-10174-cov-3.083012_pt1 | contig 10174 bp, 10 predicted proteins | sample MGYA00241801_ERZ501893 | MGnify/ENA primary metagenome ERZ501893 (study PRJEB25962, sample SAMEA2042219) | human gut metagenome | biome: human gut; feature: human-associated habitat; material: faeces...
AAAGAATATTTTGATGTTTGCAACTCTGGAAAATCCGCGGATTTTCCAGAGTTGCTTTTTCACGGGAGGGACGCTGCCCGCAGCACCGCGCTTTCGCAGAAAGCGGCGCTGCAAATGCTGCTGCTCTTCACGCCCCACCCGTGAGAAGGGGATTCAGATCAAGATCCCATCGCAATGGTCGATCTCGTGCTGGATGATCTGCGCTGTCCAGCCGGTAAAGGTCTTGATGCGCAGCTTGCCGTCCATGGCCTGGTACTGCACCTTGATGCTCTGCCAGCGCTTTGTTTTCCGCATACCTTCCAGCGAAAGACAGCCCTCTTCGGCTTCGTACTGGCCGGACTTTTTCAGGATGACCGGGTTGAACAGCACTAAATACCCGTCCTCAGCTTCCACCGCGATGATGCGCTTGCGCACGCCGATCATGTTGGCAGCCATGCCCACACAGCCGTCGGCGTGGGCGGTCAGGGTGTCCAGTAAGTCTCGCGCAACAGGGGCATCCTCCGGGGTGGCGGGGGCGGACTTCTGCGCCAGAAACAGCGGGTCGTGCATGATAGGCTGGATCATAGTAAAATCTCCTATTATTTTTCAGTTCTGCTTAAAAGAATGCCTGCCAGCAGCCCGGCGGCAGCCGGGAGCACCCAGCCAAAGCCCAGTGCCGCCAGTGGCAGGGCGTTGGCAAGGGCAGAAAGTGCGCCAAGCGGCAGCGCGGCGGCAATGCTCTGCACGGCGGTGCAGCCAATGCACAGCGGGTAGACCCGGCGGCGCTGCTCCAGCCCGGGCACGAAGGAAAGCGCGATTAGCACAATGGCTACCGGGTACAGCGCGTTGAGCACCGGGACGGACAGACGCAGAATCTCTGCCAGCCCCAGATTTGCGATCAGCATACTGGCAGCGGCAAAAAAGGCGGCAAGAGCAGGGTAGGGGATGCGGGGCAGCAGGGTGTGGAAATACTCTCCCACACAGGCAATCAGCCCCACACAGGTGTTGAAGCAGGCCAGCATAAAGATGGCCGCAAGCAGCACCAGCCCCGCTTTACCGAACAGCCGCTCCGCCAGCACGGTCAGCACCTCGGCACCGGTGGCAAGACCGGGCACGGCGGCACCGGTCAACGCTCCGGCGTGCCCCAGCATGGCATAGACCGCCAGCAACAGCCCGCCTGCCACAAGACCGGCACGGATGGCACTGCGCTGCACGTCCTGCTCCCGGGCAACGCCCTGCGCCCGGATGTTCATGGCGATGACCGCGCCAAAGTTCAGTGCGGCAAGGGCGTCCATGGTCTGGTAACCGTACAATACGCCTTGTAAAATGACCGCTGAACTATACGCATCGGTGGGCGCACCGTACTGCGCCGCCAGCGGGTGTAGCAAACAGCCGCCGAACAGGATCAAAATCAGAACCAGCAGGCAGGGGCAGAGCAGCCTGCCCAGCCAGCGGGTGAGCCTGTCCGGGCGCAGCGCTACCAGAAAGGCCGCGCCGAAGAACAGCACGGAGTACCCCAGCTGCAGCCCGGCGCTGCTGCCCAGCAGCGGGGTGAGCATGGCAAACGAGGTGCTTGCGGTGCGCGGAATGGCCAGACACGGCCCGATGGACAGGTAGATCAAAATCATGAACACCTGCGCGAACACCGGATGCACCCGCCCGGCAAGCTTATCCAGACCGTCAGCCCGTGCCACCGCGATGACCCCTGCCACGGGCAGACCCACGGCACTGATGACAAGCCCCAGAAAGGCGGGCCAGAAGTTTACCCCCGCCTTTGCACCCAGATCGGGTGGGAAGATCAGGTTGCCCGCCCCGAAAAACATGGAAAATAACGTAAAACCGACAAGCAGCAGCTTGCGGCCCTTGAGCGCTTTTGTCAATACCGTCCTCTCTTTCCTGCGTCGGCGCAAAGATGCACCGTATACTGTACCCAGTTTACACTGGATGTAAATTCATGTCAAGCATACGACGGTTGAATAAAAGTATATACAAAGCGAGCCGACCCGCCGTTGGTGGTGCACAGGTCATTCCCCTTTGCGGGACGGTATGGTATACTATACTTTATAATAGGAAGCGGAAGAGGGCAGTTTATGAAGCAGAACAAGCAGTTTTTCCGCCGTCTGCTGGCGGTGGCGTTCTGGCTGGCGGTCTGGCAGGCCGCAGCCATGGCCATCGGGCAGGAGGTGTTTCTGGTATCGCCGGTGCAGGCGCTGCGCACTTTGGTGCAATTGCTGCCAAGGGCAGATTTCTGGCAGCGGGTGGGCTTCAGCTCAGGGCGCATTTTGCTGGGTTTTGTGCTGGGCGCAGTGGTCAGCGTGGTGCTGGCGGTGTGCGCCGCCCGGTGGAGCGCCGCCGATGCGCTGCTGGCTCCGGTGATGCAGCTGGTCAAGGCCACGCCGGTGGCAAGCTTTATCATTCTGGCGCTGGTCTGGGTGCGGGGCAGTGCGCTTTCGGTGCTTATCAGCTTTTTGATGGTGCTGCCGGTGCTGTACGGCGCGGTGCGCACCGGCATTGCCGGTGCAGACGTGCAGCTGCTGGAGATGGCAGCGGTATTCCGTCTGCCGCCGGGTCGCCGCCTGCGGTCGATCTGGCTGCCTGCGGTGCTGCCGGCCTTCCGGCAGGGGTGCAGCGTAGCGCTGGGCATCTGCTGGAAAAGCGGCGTGGCGGCCGAGGTCATCGGCCTGCCCAACGGCAGCATCGGCGATGCGCTGTATCGCGCTAAGATCACCCTTTCCACAGGGGAGCTGTTTGCGTGGACCTTTGTCATCATCCTGCTGAGCGCAGGCTTTGAAAAGCTGTTCCTGCTTGCACTGGATAAAGCCGTGGGCGCAGTGCTGGGAGAGGAGGGGACAAAATGCTGAAGCTTCAACATCTGACAAAACAGTTCGGCGCAGCGCCGCTCTTCACCGACCTGTGCATGGAGGTGGATGCTCCCGTGGTGCTGTGGGCACCCAGCGGCTGGGGCAAGACCACCCTGCTGCGCATCCTGATGGGGCTGGAACGCCCCACCACCGGCAGCGTGGAGGGCGTGGGCCGGGTGGCAGCGGTCTTTCAGGAAGACCGCCTTTGTCCCCAGCTGAACGCCGTGCAGAACGTCACCTTGGTGCTTCCGGGGGCAGAAAACCAGTACAAAGAGAAAATTATAAGCGATTTTCAACAACTTGGAATGGACATTGCAGCCTTGCAGCTGCCTGCTCGCAGGCTTTCCGGCGGGCAAAAGCGGCGGGTGGCGCTGCTGCGGGCGCTGTGGGCACCCAGCGACACCCTGCTATTGGACGAGCCCTTTACCGGCATGGACCCGGACACCTTGCAGCGGGCAGCGGCACTGCTGCGGCAGCGCTGCGCGGGCAAGCCGGTGCTGCTGGCCACCCACGATGAAAGCGCCATCCGCGCCCTTGGCTGGCCGGTGGTGGAACTGGAAAAGCTGGGGACAAGAGCCAAAGCCTGAGAGGGCTTACAGCAGCTGGGCAAGGATGCTGTTCTGAACAATAAGCCCGGCGGGGGTCAGAGCGAGGGTACTGCCATCGAAGGTGGCATACCCGGCGCGGACGCAGTTTTGCACAAAGGCCAGCTGTGCGGTGGAAAACTGCTTGCCGTATATGGCTTTGTAGGCTGCAAGGTCAAGCCCCTTGCGCAGCCGCAGCTGTAAGATCAGGTAGTCCTCTGCGCCGCAATTGCCGTCCATGATGGGCGCGGCGGCGTCCTGCAGAAAGGCGGCGGTGTCCGGTGCGTAGCAGAACCGCTTGCCGCCCATGCAGGAGTGCGCCGCAGGGCCAAGGCCAAGATAGTCGCCGCAGTCCCAGTAGATGAGGTTGTGCCTGCCCTCATAGCCCGGCTTTGCAAAGTTGGAGATCTCGTACTGGCGGTAGCCGTGGTGCTCCAGCTGCTCCACGGCGTAAAGGTAGAAATCGGCGGCTTCATCGCCGGTGGGCAGCCCCTCCGGCGGGTGCTTGCCAAAGGCGGAGTCCGGCTCTATCTTTAAAAGGTAGGCCGAGATATGGGTCGCACCGCCTTTTTCGATCAGCTCCAGTGTCTCGTCAAACTCGGCCTGCGTATAATGGGGCAGCGCCAGCATGATATCGCCGCTGATGTTCTCGAACCCGGCGCGCCGGGCGGCGGCAAAGGCTGCCCGCGCCTGCTTGGCGCTGTGGGGACGGCCAAGGGTGCGCAGCTGGGTGTCCCGGGCAGACTGCACCCCGAAGGAGATGCGGTTCACCCCTGCCGCCCGGAAGCCCCGCAGGCTCTCCTCGGTGACGGTCTCGGGGTTTGCTTCCAAGGTGATCTCTGCACCGGGCACAGGCTCTGCTGCCCGGATGAGCCGCTCTGCCTGCGCCGGGGTGAGCAGGCTGGGCGTGCCGCCGCCGAAATAAACGGTATCCGGCCGCAGGGGCGCGTTTGGCGCAAAGCGGTGCAGCTCCCGCAGAAGCGCGTCCACATAAGCATCCGGCACGCCCCGCTCCCCGGGGTGGGAATAAAAATCGCAGTACCGGCATTTGGAAAAGCAGTAGGGAATATGCAGATAAAGTCCAAGGGACATACAATATCACAGCCTTTTTCATGAAACGTTCATTTCTATGCAGTATACTATATTCCGTAGACCGGAGCAAGAGAGAAATGCTCCGGCAGAATAGACTGGAGGAACCCAGATGAGTTACAACAATTACAACCGTGGCTATGCAGAGCCTACAATGACCTCGGCTGATTATATGACCCGCACCTACCGCTGGATGGCGCTGGGACTGCTGATCACCTTTGCGGCGGCGTTTGTCACCGCCACCACCCCGCTGTTCTATGTGGTCAACTCGCTGTACCTGCTGTTCACCATTGCCGAGCTGGCGCTGGTGTTCGTGCTGAGCGCCCGGGTGCAGAATATGTCCGTGGGCGCGGCAAGAGGAGTATTTTTAGGCTACGCCCTGCTCAACGGCATGGTGCTGAGCTATTATTTCCTTGCCTTTGATCTGGGCACGCTGGTGCTGGCCTTCCTTGCCACATCGCTGTATTTCGGCCTGATGGCAGTTTACGGCACCACCACCCACAAGGATCTGTCCGGCTGGGGTCCCAAGCTGATGATGGCGCTGTTTGCGCTGCTTATCACCGGTTTCGTCGGTGTGCTGTTCGGCATGGGCTTTATGAGCACGGTGCTGTATTCCGGCATCGGTCTGGTGGTGTTCATGCTGCTGACCGCCTACGACACCCAGAAGCTGAGCCAGATGTACTCCTACTACGCAGGGGACAGCGAGCTGGCGGAAAAGGCTTCCATCTACGGTGCACTGACGCTGTATCTGGACTTCATCAACATCTTCTTGTATGTGGTGCGTCTGCTGGGTCTGAACAGCCGCCGCCGCGACTAAGCGCAGAAAGAATTTTATGACCTGTAAATCAGCCAAGCCCGCGGGCTTGGCTGATTTATTTTTCGCTGTCTTTTTTATCCCTTTGTATAAACTGCCCGCCGCTGTCCCACACTAAACCCAGAAAAAGACCCCGTACACAAAACGGACAGATGGGAGTAACAAGCATGGAGCAGATCAAAAAATTTCTGCACGGCAAGGGCTTTGCTCTGCTGCTGACCGCAAGCCTGCTGGCTGCGGCTGCGGCGGGGGTGTGGGCGGTGCGCGCCCTGCGGGCAGAACTGCAAAAAAGTTTGGAGGGGTTGGACACCCCCGGCACCACCCAACAGACCACCCCGGAAACAGAACCGGACTGGGACGCACAGGAGGATACCACATGGCAGCAGCCCGTGACCGACGTTGCAAACAGCAAGGCAGATGTGCCGCAGCAGACGCCCTCTGGTGCATCCTCTGGTGCGCAGTCTGGCTCTGGTTCGCTGCGCGAACCTTCGGCACTGCAAGGCGCATCCTCGCCTGCCAGCAGTTCGGCGCAGCCTGCCGCCGCGCCCTCTATGCCGGGGCGCGTGCTCAACGCCTTCAGCGGCGATGAGCTGGTGTATAACAAGACCCTTGGGGACTGGCGCACCCACAACGGCGTAGACTACGCCTGCACGCAGGGCGCTGCGGTAGCGGCGCCTGTGGCGGGCAAGGTAGTCTCTGCCGGGGCAGAGGGCAACTGGGGCACTGTGGTGGTGCTGGAGGATGCCGCTGGCCGCAGTTGGCGGCTGTGCGGCGTGGCTGACCCGGACGTTAAGGCCGGGGACACCGTGACCGCCGGGCAGAAGATTGGTGCGGTGGGCACGGTCGGCTGCGAGTGCGCTGAGGAGAGCCACATCCATGTGGAGGTAAAGCAGGGCGAAGCTTACCTCGACCCGGCAAAGCTGCCGGAGTAAGCATACCATAAAAGGGGCTGCAACAGCGGCTCCTTTTTTGCTGTGTCAGATGGTACGGCGCGTTTGCAACAGCCAGAGAACCAGCGCCGAAAGCACCCCGGCTGCCAGCAGTACATCTGCCGGGTGCGCAGCCCAGTGCTGGAAGGCACTGCCATAGGCTGCCTGCCCGATGGGCTGGGTCAGGCAGGCCAGCACGGAGATGCAGGCGGTCGTCTTGCCCAGCTGTGCCTGCGGTACTAGCATTTGCAGCTGCGCAAAGAACCACACGTTGAACAGTGCCGCCACGGCCATAAACACGGCACCCAGCACCAGAATGCTGCCGAACTGGAGCGTGGGCACCCGGAGGGCAAGCCCCAGCGCGGCGCACACGCCGCTGAGCGCCAGCAAAAGACCTGTGCCGCTGCGGATGGGATGCCGGACAAAGACGGTTCCCGCCAGCACGCCGCCTAAAATGCCGCCTGCGCTCAGCACCGCCTGCACAAGACCAAGGGAGGCATCACTTTTCTGCAGGGTCTGTACCACCAGCACCGGAACCCCCACGGTGAGGGCAGGGACTTCCAGCAGGTTTACAGCTGCCATGGCGGCAGCTAGCCGCAGCACCGCAGCCTGCCCGGTGAGAAACCGCGCACTTTCCCGCAGGTCGGTCCACAGAGAACGGACGGAGAGCTTTGTGTCCCGGGGGACATCCTGTGGGATGCGCAGGCAGAGCTCCATCCCGGCGGAAAGTGCAAAGCAGCCGCCGCAGAGCGCCAGCAGACCCCGGATGCCGAAGTGCTCCAGCAGAACAGCACCCAGCAAGAGGCCGAGAAGTTCGTCCACGGTATCCACCAGCTGAATGACCGCGTTGCCGCGCAGCAGCTGGGTGCCGTTCAGCAGCAGGGGCAGACAGGCGCGTACTACAGGCTGGTAAAGCCCCTGAATGGCGTACAGACTGCCCAGCGCGGTCAGGATCAGAGGAAGCAGGGGCAGATGCGGCAGTCCGGCAGCGGCTGAAATAGCGGCGGTCACCAGATCCAGCAGCGCCATCAGGCGGGCTTTACGGCAGCGGTCTGCCAGCGCGCCGCCGGTCAGCATTCCGGCCAGAGCAGGCAGCATAGCCAGCGCGGTGATGCCGCCGTACAGCGCAGCGGAACCAGTCTGCCGCAGCAGATACAGCGGCAGCGCAAACCGCAGGGCGGCATTGCCGAACAGGGAGATGATCTGCCCGAGGACGATGAGGAAAAATGTGTTCATGGAAACCTCCTGTTTTTAAATACAGACCATTGGTCTGTAAAAGCGCACAAAAAAGGGCGGAGCGTTCCGCCCGGAAAATTCAGTCTTTGACCGGTGTGCACAGCTGCACCAGCTGTGCAGCCTGTGCATCCGTCAAAAGATCCAGCCCAAGCGCATGGGTCATTTGCTGAAACACGAGGTTCCGCGCCCGCTGCTGAGCCGGCGTGGTGGGGCGCGTCTGGGGAGAAAGCCAGATGTCTGCCAGCACGAACAGCGCTTCCGCCAGCGCATTGGCATCGGCGGTGCGGATGGAGCCGTCTGCCATGCCCTGCCGGATCATGGGTGCAATACATTCCGGGGCCAGATGCGCTTCAATGTTGGTCAGTTCCATGGCAAGGAACTGCGGGTTGCTGCACAGGTGCGGCAAGGTCTGCGCGATCTGCTGCTGCCGCTGCCCGGCAAAGGATGCTGCAAACACCGCCTGCAGCTTTTGCAGCCCGGTCAGGGACGGGTCGTCCCGGATATGGCGCAGCGGCTCCCACATTTGGTCGCCCAAACGGTCACCGACGCGCTGCGCGATCTCCTCCTTGGAGCGGAAGTGGTGGTACACCGCCCCTTTGGAAAGCTTTGTGGCATCAATGATGTCCTGCAGGGTGGTATTCTGGTAGCCCTTCTGGGTGAAGAGCAGGGCAGCGGCGTCTAAGATCTTTTCCACGGTCTGTTCCGGGTATTTGTTGCGCGGCATGGCAGATGCTCCTTTTTTACAAACTAACGGTCCGTAAAAAGAATACTGCAGCCCGGCGGCTTTGTCAAGAGGGCATGGAACCGAAAATCCATTCATTTCCTGCGGCGCTGCATTGCTTTTGTGCGGGGTTTCTGGTATGATACAATAGAATTAACAGGCGATTTTGGGAGGATGACAGATGGCAAGGGTTTTGATCGTGGGAGCCGGGGCAGCCGGACTGATGGCGGCGGGTGCCGCCGTGCGGCAGGGACATCAGGTGACGGTGCTGGAGCATACTGATAAGCCCGGGCAGAAGATCCTTGTCACCGGCAAGGGGCGCTGCAACGTGACCAACGACTGCCCGGCAGAGGAGTTTTTGCGCCATGTGCGCACGAACCCGCGCTTTTTGTACTCCTCGCTGGGGGCGTTCCCCCCGGCAAAGACCATGGAGCTGTTCGAAGGCCTTGGCGTGGAGCTGAAGGTGGAGCGCGGCCGCCGGGTGTTCCCGGTATCGGATAAGGCCGAGGAGATCCGGCAGGCGCTGCTGCGCTATGCGCAGGACGCCGACATCGTCTACGATGGTGCAAAAAAGCTGCTGCTGGAGGACATCGTGCCCGAGGCAGAGCCCGCCCCGGCGGCACAGGAAAACCCGCGCCACCCCAAAAAGAAAAAGGCAGGCCCGGCGCTGCGCTGCGTGGGCGTGCGGGGCACTTCCGGCAGGGAGTACCGGGCGGACGCGGTGTTGGTGGCTACCGGCGGCGTGAGCTACCCCACCACCGGCTCTACCGGCGATGGCTACAAGCTGGCGCAGCAGGCGGGGCACACCCTTGTGGAGCCGGTGCCCAGTCTGGTCAGCCTTGTCAGCCGGGACCCGGACTGCAAAAAGATGATGGGTCTGGCACTGAAAAACGTCACCCTGACCCTGCTGGAGGACGGCAAGGCCATCTTTGACGAGCAGGGTGAGATGCTGTTTACCCACTTTGGCATCAGCGGGCCGCTGACCCTGAGCGCGTCCAGCCATCTGGGGGACATGAAAAAGCACAGGTACATCGCGGAGATCGACCTGAAGCCCGCCCTGAGCGAGGAGCAGCTGTACGACCGCATCACCCGGGACTTTGCCCTGCTGGCAAACCACGCGGCGCAGGGGGCGCTGGTCAAGCTGCTGCCCTCCAGTATGCAGCCGGTGATGGTGGCGCGCTGGGGCATCGACCCCGCCACCAAGGCAAACCAGATCACCCGGGAGCAGAAGCGGGAACTGGTGCAGCTGGTCAAGCACTGGCAGGTGTCCATTGACGCCCGGGGCGACCTTGCCCACGCAGTCATCACCAGCGGCGGCGTATCGGTGCGGGAGGTAGACCCCAAGACCATGCAGAGCAAAAAGGCACTGGGGCTGTACTTTGCGGGCGAGGTGCTGGACGTGGACGCCTACACCGGCGGCTACAATCTGCAGATCGCCTTCTGCACCGCACAAAGCTTTGCCAATAACCTGTAAAAAACAGCGCAGTCCGTTTTGCTGTGTACTATATATAAATAAGGAGAACATATTATGGTATCTGTTGCAATTGATGGGCCTGCGGGTGCAGGCAAATCCACTCTGGCACGCCGTCTGGCGGCAGAGCTGGGCTATATCTATGTGGACACCGGTGCAATGTACCGCGCCATCGGCCTGTACGCCCTGCGCGCGGGCAAGGACCCCAAGGACAACGCGGCGGTGGATGCCCTGCTGCCGGAAATCGAGCTGCGGCTGGCATCCATTGCGGGCGAGCAGCACATCTACTTGAAGGACGAGGACGTGAGCACCGCCATCCGCACCGAAGAGGTGGGGATGGCGGCTTCTGCCGTGGGTGCAAATCCGGCGGTGCGCGCCTTCCTGCTGGAGATGCAGCGGGACATGGCCAAGACGCAGAACATCCTGATGGATGGCCGCGACATCGGCACCGTGGTGCTGCCCAATGCGACTGTGAAGATCTTCCTCACCG
>ENA-OPSJ01002977-OPSJ01002977.1-human-gut-metagenome-genome-assembly--contig:-NODE-2977-length-10160-cov-1.636319_pt1 | contig 10160 bp, 4 predicted proteins | sample MGYA00241801_ERZ501893 | MGnify/ENA primary metagenome ERZ501893 (study PRJEB25962, sample SAMEA2042219) | human gut metagenome | biome: human gut; feature: human-associated habitat; material: faeces...
CATCATCGCTGAGAAGCTCGAAGACGCCTTGCAAGCAGTGAGCGACTGCTTTAGTGGCGCTTTTGGAGATGCGGGTTCAACCGTGGTTATTGAAGAGATGCTTACCGGGCCAGAGTGCTCACTGCTTGCCTTTGTTACCGGCGGCCAAGCGTTTTGCATGGCTCCGGCACAAGATCACAAGCGTGCTTATGATGGAGACCTTGGGCCTAACACCGGCGGCATGGGTGTTTATTCGCCCGTGCCCATCGTCACCCAAGAAGAAATGGCGGAAATGGTGCGCATCATGGAAGTTGCTGCTGCAGCAACCGCGTGTCCGCCTTTTGAACACGACTATCGTGGCTGTCTCTACGGCGGCTTTATGCTTACCCCTGAGGGTCCTAAAGTTCTCGAGTTCAACGCGCGTTTTGGGGATCCTGAAACGCAGGTCGTTCTCCCGCGTCTTGAGTCTGATCTTGTCGATATCATGGAGGCTGTCGCACTGGGTAAGCCGGAAGACATCGAGCTTTCTTGGTCTGAAGACTGGGCGGTATCGGTAGTGCTTGCTTCTGATGGCTATCCTGGATCTTATGAGAAGGGCAAAGTCATCTTAGGAATTGAAGAGGCTGAGGATCAGAATAAAACTATCGTTTTTCATGCGGGTACCACGTTGAATGCTGATGGTGAGCTTGTCACCAATGGTGGTCGCGTTCTCAATGTTGTTGCGCTTGGTTCTACCTTGGAAAAAGCGCGCGATCGTGCGTATCGCGGTGTCGAGTGCATCAATTTTGAAGGAAAGCAGTTCCGCAGCGACATCGGCAAGCGTGCCCTCGAAGGCCGCAGCGCCTGGGAGTAGCGGTCATCGGTTTCGCATCATTATTTCCAAATCAAAATTTCGGTGGCGCAATCTGCACTCCTGCAAGCGATCCACCCATTTGCTCAGCAATACAAAACGTCATGTAGAGCGGTAGATAATGCACGGGCTTTCCTGCGCGCGCTCCTTGCGACACATTGGCCATCGAGAGCACGCAGGCTTCATTGATGCCAAAGTCCTCGGTTGAAAGCAAATTATTGAGCGCGGTATGTAGTTTGTAATCCTTGCCCGATTTAACTTCAATCGGCAACAAAGATCCGTCATCACGCTCAATAATAAAATCGACTTCGCCTTTGCGGTTATTGCGAAAGTAATACAGGTTGGGATCGCGACAAACAAGCTCTTGCGCAACTGCGTTTTCATACACAGCACCAAAATTGATAGCGGGAGAATTGGCAATCACATCGAGCATCGTTTGCGAACTATATTGCGCGAGCAGCAATCCTGTATCAGAACTATAGAGCTTAAATTTGTTCGCCTGTGCCGTCCGCTTAAGAGGGCGCTTGGGCTCCGTGGTCGCATACACCGGAATCACCACAGCTGCATCAATAAGCCAGTCAAAATCATGAGCGTAACGCTCAAACATGCCGCCCTTCTTGAGTGCATCCATTCGAAACCGCTTGTTCTCTTTATCAAGCTGACTCGGCACTGCATCAAAGACGGCACGAATTTGTGGCGCCCGCGGTTCGGCATATTGTGCGATATCATATCGATAATTTTCAACAATCTGCTCGCATACAAAGCGAACAGCCCCCACATCATACGACGAATCAAGATACGTCTGCACCGCTTCAGGCATGCCGCCGATTGCCACATAGTATCGATATAGACTAATCAAGCGTTCATGAAGTCCTTCATCAAGAGGAATAAGCTGGCGATGGGCTTCACGGATCTGATCAATAATCGCCGGCGATACGTTTTGTGACCAGCAAAACTCTTCGAAATCAAGCGGGAACATACGCTCAATCTGCGCGTAGCCGACAGGGAAAGAGCGGATTCCTTTAAGTTCGGTTCCGAGCATTGATCCCGACAAAACAAGGGGGAATCTTCCATCCTCGACAAGGAACTTAGCAACAGTAAGAATATCGGGTGCTACTTGAATCTCGTCCAAAAAGATAAGAGAAGCGTGCGGAACTAACGGGGTGGTTGATAACAGAGAAAGGCGGGCAATAAAGTCCTGCGTGTCGCTTGCCTCAGAAAGCAGGCGTGCTGCTGCTCTGTTTTCAAGGAAGTTAATCTCAACAAGATGATCGAAATTGTTTTCTGCAAAGTGACGGACAACAAAGGTCTTACCCGTCTGCCGAGCGCCAACCAATAAAAATGCTTTGTTCTTGGGAGAGGCATGCCACTGTTCTAAGGTGGCTTCTATCTTGCGTTTGAGTGCCACGAGAATCCTCCTTGTGTCCAATACAGAAAGAATAGTAGCATGTATGTGTCTAACACAGAAAAAAATTTGCTAAAAATGTGTCTAACACAGAAAAATGGCCAATTTTGTATCTAACGCAGAAACCGGCATAATTTGGCAAAATTTTGGGAAAATTCAAAGCTGCAAGCCATTCATTCGCCGCTTTTATTGCGCATCCGGATATCTCTTCTCTTGACCCAGTAAGGGAGTTGCGTATAATAGTTACTCGCGTCACAGCTGACACGCATGACGTAAAACATATCTGGTCGGATAGCTCAGATGGTAGAGCAGCGGACTGAAAATCCGCGTGTCGAGGGTTCAAGTCCCCCTCCGACCACCATGAATTTCCACCCGTTTTGCCTGTTCAGAGCGGGTTTTCTTTTTGAAGATTACGACACAAGCCACAATAATGAACAAGAAAAAGCAAATCTTGTAAGTTCATTCAACCAGGTATTACAATAGGCTCCAATAACTGTTGGGTTATGATATCAAACTCTTGGGTTGTACAAAAATTGTATGTGTAGTTCGTAGTAGACTCGGGAGGTTTAACCATGCACCGCACAAGTACTGTGCATTTTATAATGCTATAAGGAACCGTATGAAAAAGCTGCTTTCGTATTCTCATCTTAAAAACACCAAACAGGCAGTCAATAAGGCATTTTCCTGTTTCATCGCTGTTGTTCTTGTAATGGGGCTTTCGCTGCCAGTTGCGGGTGTTCCTGCGTTCTCTTATGCTGATGAGCCGTCAGGTACTACAACAATTTTAAATACTGAGCGCAATGTAGATGTACCAGAAGGGGAGTATGTTTATGTTCCTGGTGAAGGCACTGTTGCGCCAACACCTAGTATGCAGCCCCTAGCGGCCGCTCGAACATCAACTAACCAAGCGGCTTCAACCTTGAGCATTGATCCTTCTAACCAGGTGCAGATGAACGTGCTTGTTGAGAACCGCTTTACAGGACTCAATCCGGCAAACACTAAAGTCAATTTGTATGATTACACCTCATACAAAGTTGATGGGAACGACGAGCAATTCAGTTCTTCGGATCCGACAAACTGGTTAGGCACTACAAGTAATCCTAATATCAATACGGGTCATGCTCTTACTTTTGGTAATGGCATGAATAATGATATGGGATATTGGAATGCAGGTTCTGGTTCTGGTATGGGAGTATTTTCTGGATACACGCCAGGCTTTCAAAATATTGTTGCTCCTACATTAGGAGCAGATGGTTATCCGATGCTGTCGGAAGCAAGCGCTTCCGTGCAAGGAGGCGGTACGGAGTATGCTGCAATTGACGTAGCGCCTGGTTGGACTACGCGTTCGCTCACTACGTGGCCGCTTGTGGGTGGATTTGATAGCAATCCACCACTCTACAGTACCGCAAAGCGCTACGGTGATGCAGATTTTCCGCTTGCTAGCTGGGCAACGCCAGGTCAAGCGCTCTATCCTTCAGCAGGAGGAAAAAATATTTCTGATACCGTGCAAGATCAGTGGAACAAAGATCGTTCCCTCAATTATCTTTTTGATACGAGTGCAGCGGCAAGTAGTGCACCAGGACGAACGGAAACCCATGAAGATGTAAAGGGATTATTCCAGATTGATGATCAAGGATATTATTATTACAACATGCGCCAAAATTTCGCGCAGTATACTGCTAACGCGGTAGAAGGACGCGATGGTTCCATAATTCCTGCTAATAGCTTTATCCTCTACGATGCTCCTGCGGGTGTGCGTACTGATGGTGCACCTATTGGCAATTTCTTTCCCTTTAACACGGGAGAGCAAGTCTTTAAGGTGGAGAATGACAAGCTGGTAAGTGATATTTATGCTGCCAATGGAGTGAGACGTGCTGATGGGGTTATTTCACCAGCAGATTCTAATCTTGCTCAGGGAAAGCCTCTTATGAACCATAATTTAGGTATGTCTATGGAGACAGATTTCCGTCAGCCTATTAACGGTAAAGTGGGAGCTAACGACATGACCTTTGAGTTTATCGGAGATGATGATCTCTGGGTTTTTGTCGATGATGTGCTTGTACTTGATTTAGGCGGTATTCACTCAGAGCTTTACGGTACTATCAACTTTGCAACGGGGGAAGTTGATATGGGCACCGCATTTAAAGCAGATGCGGATGGCAATAGTATTAAAGCGCCAGCAGTCCGATCGACTACTATTAAAAACATGTTTGAGGCAGCAGGAAAAGCTGATGATGTGCGTTGGAATGAGGACACGTTTGCTTCAAGTACCTCGCACACTCTAAAGATGTTCTATTTTGAGCGAGGCAATTATGACTCATCGCTTTCTGTCCGCTTCAACTTGCAGCCTGCTCTATATCAGCGTATCAAGAAAGTTGATCAAAACGGCAATGCACTTGCAGGAGCAGAATTTGATCTGTACGAGGTTAATGTTCCTGCTGGTACAACTACTGACAACGCACAGAATGTTACACTTGACCAAGTGAGTATTAAGGGCGCACCGCTTACGCATTTAGTGACGGACCAAAATGGTGATGCCCGCTTTGTTAGCAATGATACCGTTGGAACTGATCAAGAAGAACCATTCAATTTCTCGGATCGTTATGATGGCGGAAGTAATGGGCTGCTCTATATTCTGCGTGAGACCAAAGCGCCAGCTGGATATAAGTCGGTGCCTACTGATTTGCTGTTGCGCTTCAATCCAGAAAATACCATGCTCATTGTAAACAACCGCTATCAATCAGGTGCATATGCAAGCTTTAGTAGTTATGTAACGGGGAATAACGGCTCGGTCTATTTTGGGCAGATCGGCGAAAACGGAGAGATGGTAAGCAAGATCCCTGACGATCAATTGGGTGGTGTCACTACCGCACAAGTTCCGCTCAACTCGCAGCGATATGGTCTTACTGTTGCGGTGCCTATGATCAAACAGACGCATTATCATAATGATCGTGCGTGGTATCCACTATATGGTGATAACCTTGTGGGATTTCAGACGGTTAAAGTGGGAGAGCTTGATGCTTCTTACCAACAGTATCGTCAAGATACGCGAGTGGCAACACTTACAGCAGCACTTATGCAAGCTGCTGAGCATTATCGTTCAAGCCAAGGTCTAGATCAAAATCATACCGAGGGTTGGTATCTTGATTGGAATGAAGAAAACAATCGTCTTGAAGGGGTTCTTCAAAATCTACCAGGACGCGCTGATCGTTATATTCTCACCAACTCAAAGGGTGACATGAGAATGTACTATGCCCTTATTGAACCTGATGCGCTTGCACGAGCTCTTGGTGTTTCTGAAGACGCTGTTTATGCTATGAGTAGTGCCGAGCGCTACAATGCTCTCGGTAGGGTGACTATGGAGGCACTAGATGCTGGTGAGGGCGCACCTACTGATCGCCTTAATGAGTTGGTGCAGCTTATTAATCCTTATTCTGATAATTTCCAAGAGCGTGGTTATACAGGACTTGATATCTCTGAGTTTATTCGTAATTTTCGCACGGTACTTTATATTCCCAACGAACAGCGTCAGCTACGAGTGACTAAAATTGACCAGAATGGTATTGCTAGAAATGGGGCAGAATTCGCGCTCTATTCCACTAAAGATGACGCTGATCAGGATGCAAATCGTGTTTCATCAGGTGTTACTGCAACAATTGATGGAGTAGATGGAATGCTTGTTTTTGAGCCCCGTCAAAGTCACGATGCCATGCAAGATGGCTATGCTGATATGGCATGGCCTAATGTCACTTATGAGAGTGGTGCGCAAACGTACTATCTAAAAGAAACGCGAGCTCCTCAAGATTGTGAAATTAATCCTACAATCATTCCAGTCAAAGTAGGGGTCTACTCAATCTATGCTGACGCGGGCACACCGGATGATGCGGTAAGCGTTTCAGCAGGAGTAGGTAAACTTACTCAAACCATGGTGCAGTATGCTGCTGAAGGTGATGTAAATATTACCTTGCGTGACATCACCTCATTCGCTCAGCAACAACCATCAGATTCATTTGGCCTGCGTGATTGGCGCGATGTCTACCTTGCTAATACAGGTACGACAAAAAATACCATGTTCTATGGATCTACATTATGGCTCAAATGCTGTTATTGACTATGGTTTATCTGATGAAGATGGCGGCAAGAATATTCAGCCGTTCTTTGTGACTGATACAGGATATTTACGTACGCGAGTGCAGCAGAACCTACACGAGCACGATGACCCCAATGATCCGCAGCATTCAGAAGCTAATGCTGATGATCTTGGTGATATGGATATAACGAGTCTATTTAGCTTAATTAATACCGTTATTGTGACCGACAAGAATACAGCGGCTCCCGCTGCGGGTAACCTTTCTCTTTCAAAGACGGTAACAGGAAATACTCTTGTTGATGAGCAATACACACAACTATTCCATTTTGTTTTGCATCTGTATGATGGGTCGGGCGCTGAAGTTCCCAATACTGAGCGTTATTACTTCTATGGAAAGGACCGTACGGGATATATTGGAAGTGGCGATGAGATTCCTTTACATCACGATGAAAATATTGTTGTAATGGGCATTCCTGAGGGCTATTCCTATTCGATTAGTGAAGTTGATGGGGATCAGGACGGACTATTCGTTTCGCCAATTGGAGGAATTGTTGCAGGTAAGATTGAGCAGGGTATACAGCATACGGTGCAGTTTGTGAACTCGCAAGATAAACCCAAGCCTCCATCGCCTGACAACCCTGATACGCCTGTTGATCCAGATAATCCAAACTTAGATGACTCTAACAACGATTTTCATTCAGGCGACACGCAAGATGACCGCAATGGGTCTTTAATTGCGCAAACCGGTGATTATCCTCTCGTGCTTGTAGTGGTAGGTCTTATTATGTTGGCTGTTTGCGCTGCGGGAGTAGCGAGGTATACTCATTGTCGCCTTCGTCATCAAAGCAATCGCTCTCGCTAAAAGGGTACTTTGTTGTCTTGATTAATGTTCAATGAAGTATTTGCTTTAGAAGATCTAAATAAAGGAATCAAAAACCAAAGGAACCACCCATGAGCCAATCATGTACCGATAATTGCAAATCTTGCTCCAAAAACTGCGGTGATCGTCGCGAGCCTCAAAGTTTTCTCGCTGATCCCAATCCCAAGTCTAACGTCAAGAAAGTCATTGGTGTTGTGAGCGGTAAAGGCGGTGTGGGTAAATCGCTCGCGACGTCGCTTTTGGCTTCGGCTTTCGCACAGCTTGGCAAGCGCGTGGGTATTCTTGATGCGGACATCACTGGTCCTTCTATCCCGCGCATGTTTGGCATTCACGGCCAGGCCATGGGTAGCCCCGACGGTCTTATTCCTGTACAAGCAGCCGATGGCACCAAAATCATGTCGACCAATTTGCTCCTTGGCAATGAGACCGACCCCGTTATCTGGCGCGGTCCGGTGATTGCAGGCGTGGTTAAGCAATTTTGGAGCGATGTGGTGTGGGGTGACATTGACTATCTCTTTGTTGACATGCCTCCCGGAACGGGCGATGTTCCCCTGACCGTCTTTCAGTCGCTGCCCGTCGATGGTATTGTGGTAGTTGCCTCTCCTCAGGAGCTCGTGAGTATGATTGTGGCCAAAGCGGTCAATATGGCTAAAGCGCTCAATGTTCCCGTGATGGGTTTGGTTGAAAACATGTCGTATTTCATCTGCCCCAACTGCAACGAGAAGCACTACATTTTCGGCGAGACCAAGCTTGACGCTCTGGCAAAAGAGTTCGGCATTTCCGCAACAGCGCAGATTCCAATGGATCCGCATATTGCAGAATTGTGCGATGAGGGCCACGTAGATCAGGTGCCCGCTCCTTGGCTCAAAGACATCATCGCCGCCCTTTCCTAAAGCAACTAGGTCAAACAGTAAGAATCAAGAATAAAATACGACTCTGCTTCTTTTTGAATCCTACAACTCAGGCCTATCCTTGAACGATTCATCATGCACGCCAACTGCACCATCAAACGCATCACTCCCATCGCGCCTATGACACAACCGCGCAAACGCACACCGCTTGTCATCGTGCAACTCGAGTTCCGCGCCATCAAAAACATGAGTGCGCTCCTCGTATGGCTCACTGATTTGATTTTTGTCTGATACGGCGTTAGTAAAGACTTTATTCCTATATCCATAAAAATTACAAATACTTATGAATTTACTATGAATAATCGTAATGAGTTATGACAAAAAATATTGCGCAAACATGCCTAAAAACGCTAATCTTCTCTATCCAGTGATTACATAATTGTGTGTATTTATAACTTTTCAAAAATGAAAGACTATAAATGTGAATAAATTGCCAGTATAGTAACAATTGGGTAATCACCTGGGGATAATCGGGATTTTTGGGTACGGGCACACATTCTAAAAAACAAACCACGTATAAACAGCATTCGCACTAGGAACGCACTAAACGCACTAGAAACGTACTACACAATTCAATACACGCTCGTACGCAAAATCCTCTGGCTACACCCCAGGAAAAAATAGTAAGTAAGTTACTCGCTTATATCTTTAGGGGGACATTATGCGAGCACGAGTAATGGGCAAAGCAAACGCTGTATTAGCCGCACTGCTGGCGTTTGTTTTTGCATTCAGCCTCTTGGGTATACCCGCGCCTGCACTAGCAGAGACTACAGCGGATAACCCAGGGGAAGAGCAGGCTAAGCCTATCACCGTAAGCGGTGCTGATTTTTTTCAGCCAACCGCACAAGGATGGGAACTGCTTAAAGTAGACAACCTTAGTGATCAAGCAATTTACATCACGGTTAAAAAAGATGGAAAACCACTCAGTAATCCTTTTAAGTACACCGCTGATATGAATCAGGCTGGTTCTAGTGAGGATTATGCTGGTTCTGGTGCGCAGATTGCACAAATCGTTGGCGTTCAGATGAGGGCATCAACGGGTGCAACAGAGGGGCAAACAGCTGCTGAGTTGTTAGGTGATCCTACCAGCCATAGCACCTATACCGTTGAAGTAAGTAATGCTTTGATGCAAGGTGACACCCTCTATAGCGGCACAATATATCCTGTATATGGAAAGCTTGTAAACAAAGACCAAACTGAAGACCAGACCCCCGAGTTGGTGCTTCTTGGTATTCGCACTGCAGACAAAAACGAAGTGACCAAAGTTAAGAATTTGGGTGTTGGTCAAACCTACTACAAGCAAAATACAATGGAAGATGCGCACCCCATCGCTTATAGCATTCCTAGCGGAACCGTCTGTGATAATACTTTTGATGAGCACTTGCAGGCCTATGTTGTTACGTATGAGCAGAATTCAGCTGACAGCGTAGAGGGTGTTGTTAACTACGTTGATCCTGATGGCAAGGTCGTAAAGACTGAGACTTTCAGCGGAATTGATCAGGATGGCAAAGTAGTTCACATTAAAAAGTCATTTACGGCAGCTGACCCCGAGAACGCAGAAACCATTAATTACTACCGCGCAATTTCAAGCCTCGGTGGAACAAAGGTCATGCTCACCCCATCGCAAGCTTCTTACACGGTGCTCGTAATGCCGGTAAAGAATATGGATGAGCAGTCTTATGACGTAGTTGTTAAGTACGTTGACGAGCATGGCTCACTGTTGTGGAGTGATACGGTTGGCGTTGCTGGCTATGGATATCGCTACACGCTCCCTAATACGTTCTCTATGAATAAGCAATCAGGTGTTGAGAGCGCTGACGGCGTTAACTTCTATCGATTAAATGCAGGCAATATCCAGGGTGGCAAGGTAGTTGAATCAGACAACAAGAACGGTACTGCGCTTGAGTTTACGACAAACCTCACTGATAGCGACTTTGTCATGGAAGATGGCAAACGCACGGTGGTCGCGGCCTATGATTCACAAGATGCTACTAAAGAAGTCACTTTCACCTTGGTAGAGGTTGATGGCGAGACGGGCACTGAGC
>ENA-OPSJ01003004-OPSJ01003004.1-human-gut-metagenome-genome-assembly--contig:-NODE-3004-length-10076-cov-1.764195_pt1 | contig 10076 bp, 8 predicted proteins | sample MGYA00241801_ERZ501893 | MGnify/ENA primary metagenome ERZ501893 (study PRJEB25962, sample SAMEA2042219) | human gut metagenome | biome: human gut; feature: human-associated habitat; material: faeces...
TGCCTCCATCTTCCCCCATCGGTGTATCCAGCAGGGCATAAGGAATCGGCAGGGCATCGAAGAGAGCTTCCCGGTCCAGCCAGCGATCCATCTTATCCCTGTATCCTTCGTCACTATCCCGCATCATGCCCACGGCCTCCCGCAAGAGGCGGCCGGTGGTAATCCCGTCGGAGCCGTAGGTAATGATGATTTCCGCTGTCACTGTGCAGCTGCTGCCTCCCACCTCGTGGATATCGGCGATGGCCTGCCGAAGTTTCCGGCACAGGAACGTCACTTCCGTCTGGTCTTCATAATGGAAGAGAATGACGAAACCGGCTCCATCCAGTCGGCCCACGGTGCCTCTGGTACCCATGATATGGCGGATTTTGCCAGCTGCTGCCTTTAAGAGGCCGTTGGCTGTCTTTTCTCCGTAACTGTGAAGGATCCGCCGGTACTGAGGGATGGTCAGGAAAAGCATGGCATAATCGCTGCCAAAGTTCCGGTACGCCTCCTGGCAGCCGATGAGGGATTCGATGACGCCCCGGCTGTTCATGACGCCGGTGACCCGGTCGGTGACCATGACGGGCTGGCGGCCCGTTTCCTTTTCCATCTGCTCCGCATCTTCAAACCAGCCCAGAGTGCCTATGATTTCCCCGTCCCGGTAAACAGGCACCTTGCCATAAACGATGCTTTTCACCACTCCTTTCACAATGATGTCCATAGGCCGGTTTACCACCACCACGCCGGAAAGGACACGGCCTTCCAATTTCCTCGCCCCATGGTCATCCATGAGCCAGCCCATGTCTGAAGAAGTCTTTCCCTTCATGGCACTGACAGAAGGAAGGCCGGTATAAAGGAGGAAATTCCTGCTGGCCCCCTGGTAGCGTCCTTCCCGGTCTTTCCAGAAATAGGCCCGCCTGCTTCCGTGAATGAGCGAATTCCACAGCTCCTCAACCGAAAACATCCCCTGTTCCCTGTTTTCCGATCGAAGAGAAAGGCCTTCCGGAAAATCAGACCTGTTTCCGGAAATCCGATGAATACAGTGGAGCACCTGACTATAATTGGTCCGGGGAATGGGAATCAGGGTGTGAATCATCCACATAAACCGTCCCTTTTCCACCCGGGTGCGGAAAAAGCCGGAAAGGAATCCGGTGCCTGCCTTTTGGATCCGTTTTTCCAAGGTATCCATATCCATGAAGGCCATGTATCTTTCATAATCATCGGCATAAATGTTGCGGAGTCCATAATTTCTGATACAGTTTCCAGCATGAGGGATTTTTTCATGCTCCGACCAGTCGCCGTCGCTGACAGCCATGGGCTCCAGGGTATCCTTATCCCGGTCCAGCAGGGAAATATCGTCATATACGGCATACACATTATGGAGTACATGGTATACCCTCTTCTCTTCCTCGTGGGTCATGCTTCCGGTAATATTGGATATCCTGATTTTGATGCAGGCTCTGCCGTTGCACTGGGCGATGCAGCGCCCCACAGCCTTTATGAACTGGTCATGGATAAGATAGACAAGCTCATGCACCTTTTCGTCGGCGGTGCATTTATCCAGATATTTCCGAAAAATGGAAGAAAGCTCCAAGGTGGGATCATTGATATAGCGCTCCGCCTCCCTCACGTCATGGTCCCCCAGGGTGCGAATCATGTCAACATAGGCACTGTTTGCAAAAAGGTAGCGAACGGCGCGTCCATCATATTCCAGAAGAGTCAGGGTCTCATCGGTCTGGAAATTGACCATACCGATGGTATCGTAGTAAGCCTTCCAGGCCCGGGTTTCAACCTTCAGCCCTTCCCGCATGCAGTGGTCAAGGCTTTCCTCATAGGGCATGGGCTTTCCGAAGAAATAGCCCTGCACCTTTTCACAGCCGCTGTTCTTCAGAAATTCAAACTGCTCCTTTGTTTCCACCCCTTCTGCCAGACTGCGGGTACCGATGCTCTTATCCATGGAAATGATGGAACTGATAATCTTTCGGGCCCTTTCGCTGGAGCTTCCCAGAAAGGCCATATCGATTTTCAGCACATCAAAGAAATACCCCTTCAACAGATTTAAAGAGGAGTAGCCGCTTCCGAAATCATCCATCCAGATTTCATAGCCTGCCTTCCGAAACCGCTGAAGCCCCTGCCGGATGCGAGAATCCATGGCGTTAAGCAGTCTTTCCGTGATTTCGATATGAATCATGTCACGGGGCACATTGTACTCCAGCACCCGGTTCTCCACTTCCTGGAAAATATCACACTGCAGGAAGTCCAGACGGGACAGGTTCACCGACACCGGCACCACCGGACGGCCCTCGGCCATGCAGCGGGAAAAATTTTCGCATACCTGCCGGATGATTTCCAGATCCAGCTTATGAATCTGCCGGCTCTCTTCCAGGGCGGAAATGAAATCCACCGGCTGAAGGAACCCCTTCTCCGGATCCTCCCACCGGGCCAGAGCCTCCATACCGCAGAGAGCGCCGGACACAGTGCGCACGATGGGCTGGTAATAGGCCTTGATGTATCCCTTTTCCACCGCTTCATCCATATGACGGGATACATAATCCTTAAGCTCCACCTTCCTGTCCAGAGCCGCCGTGTAGTAAGCCATGAACCGGTCGCCGCTGTCATGGATGCTGTCGCAGGCAATCTTGACCCTGGTCACCGCCAGATTGGGGTCTGCCCCCCAGCGGCCCAGCTGGTAAATGCCTGCCTTGCAGTCAACCTTGGCAGAAGGGCGAAGAGCCAGGATGCGGCTGTGGGCCTCCCGGATTTTATCCTCCACGCCGGAGCTGTCTGCCAGCACCATGAAATGATCCACATCAAAGCGGGAAATGAAATACCCTGGAAAGACCTCTTTCAGGCAGTTTCCGATCTGACGCAGAAAAGCGTCCCCCTCCGGTATGCCGTAGGTCACATTGAAAAACTTGAAATGGACAATGTCAAAAAATAAAAGGGCATACTTTTCGGGATGGCCGCTTTCCTTCACCACCTTCTCAGAATCCGCCAGAAACTGCCACATCCCAGGGAATCCGGTAATATGGTCCTTTTCATACACCGGCAGTTCTTCATTCACCGCCGTCACAAAGACAAAAACCAGGTCTTTTCCTTCTTCCCTCTCGCCCCGGCAGCCCTGCATATCCACCTGCCTCCGGCTTCCGTCCCCGAGAGCCACCGTGGTAACCAGGTGGAACCGCCGGCCGGGAGCCTTCATCTGCCCTTCCATGTCCTTCTCCACCAGAACTGCGTTCTCCTTCAGAAGCCCTGAAAGCTTTCCGCCAGTCAAAGCGGCAAAGTCCTTTTCATCACGGCAGCCAAGGATGCGCTGCAGTTTCTGATTTCCAAATATAATTTCCTTTTCCTCATCGTCACGGTATACCATGACGCCGCCGGGAAAATGGTCACACACATCCTCCATAAACCGGGACCGGTCTTCTTTCCAATTTTTCACTCTATCCTCACTGTTTCTATTTCCTCAGAAAATGGCCATAAAAGAGCCGCTGCTTAACATCTGTCATGGCTTGCCACAAAGAAACCATGACGGCAGCCATGTGCTCAAAAGTTCCAAAGAGCAGTGACAGAACCAGGCTCTATGGATCAGTGCTTTTCTGAAGCAAATCATAATCATTAATAAAATCTTGTATTTTTTTCATGTGACTAATGTATACCCAAAATTATCTAAAGTCAATTCTGCCATAGAAAGGAATGCCCTCCCGAAAGAGAGCAGTAGAGAAAGGCCCAGCAAAAAAATGCCTCTCCGAAGAGAGGCATTTCCAGTTCATGATTATTTTTTCTTCAAATCTTCATCAATGATATGGCTTTTCAGCTCCTGCAGCTTGTCCGACAGGTTCACTTCCATAATGTTCGGATTCAGAAGCCTTGTATACTCAGGCCACAGGGTTTCCATCTGCCTGTTGGCATAAGCAATGGTTTCGTCAAGGCTCGGAAGCTTCACTGCCTTCCCCTGAAGGATGACAGGCTTTAACATGTCCTCACAGGTATAGGTGCCTGCCTTCAGTTCCTTCTTCCTCCACTTGGCCGATTCCGTAACCAGCGTAAAATCGCCGCCGTCAGGGAAAGGCTCATCGGCCAGGCATACCAGGTCCGTAATCATCTTGCCGGTGCCCTTCTTGTAGAAACGGCGCACTACCTTGATGCCGGGATTTGTCATTTTGCTCACATCATTGGAAATCTTCATCACCGGTTCAAAGGTGCCATCCTTTTCACGGGCACTCATCTTGAACACCCCGCCCAGGGCGGACGTGCCGTCAGCCGTAATGATTTTCGTACCGACGCCCCAGCTTGTTACCGTGCAGCCCTGTTCCTTCAGAGACTGGATCAGGTATTCATCCAGATCGTTGGATCCGGAAATGATGGCATCCGGGAAACCGGCTTCCCGGAACATGCGGGATGCTTCCTGGGAAAGGTAGCCCAGATCACCGCTGTCAATGCGGATGCCGTACTTCTTCGGCAGCTTTCCGGCTGCCTTCAGTTCCCGGAATACCTGAATGGCATGGGGTACCCCCATTTCCAGCACATTATAGGTATCTGCCAGAAGGATGAGATTGTCATGGTACTGCTTCACATATTCCTCAAAGGCCTCCAGCTCCGTATCGAAGCTCATGACCCAGCTGTGGGCCATGGTGCCCAGTACGGGAATGCCGAAAAGCTTTCCTGCTTCCACATTGGAAGTACCGTTGAAACCGCCAATCATGGAAGCCCTGGCGCCCCAGAGTCCTGCCGAATGCCCCTGGGCCCTTCGAAGGCCGAATTCCATGAGCGCATCCTTCGGCGCCACGGTACGCACCCTGCGGCACTTGGTAGCAATCAAACTTTCATGGTTCATAATCATGGAAAGTCCGGTCTCCAGCAGCATGGCCTCGGTGGTGGTCCCTTCAAACCGGAGAAGCAGTTCTCCCGGGAAAGCTACCGTGCCTTCCGGCATGGCATAAATATTTCCAGTGAAATGGAAATGGGAAAGATAATCCAGAAATTCCGGATAGAAAATATGAAGGCTCCGGAGATATTCTATATCCTCATCGCTGTAGGTAAAATTCTTTACAAAATCCACCAGATGGGACAGTCCTGCCACCACGGTATAGCCGCCCTTGAAGGGATTCACCCGATAAAAACGGTCAAATACGACTTTTCTTTCATGCATGCCCTTCTTGAAAAGAGCATTGGTCATCGTGAGCTGATACAAATCAGTGATAAGTCCATTGGATGCCATAATATCCCCCTTTGTATTCCCATTGTCATGACAATGGGTAGATTGAAACCATTATAACACTTAATGCCATTAATGGCGCATTAAATCATAATTTTACAGTCTGGACAGGGCATGAAACGGCATGCCCGAAGGTTCACGCCAGCGAAGAAGGTACGGCCCTTTTCTATGACATCTGCAGAGCACAAGATCCATGACCCTTCAGGTGTATAGCCGGCACTGTCGTAATGCCTAGCCCAAATCCAGCTCTTTTTCTCTTCCCTCATTCCGGTCACGCAGATATACGCTGCCCCCATGGAGGCTGAAGACAGCCATATCCTCCCTGTCCACCAGGCCCATATCTTCAATATCATCCCGGCAGGCCTTCAGCATGGTGTCCCTTGTCTCCTTCTCCTCTTCTTCCTTCAGCCAGCCCCGGAGGGAAATCCAGGACTTGTCCGGGTGCACCGCAGAGATTTCCACATGGCGATTCCCCATGATCTCATGATAGAGGGCAGAGGACCGGGACAGAAGGAAGCAGAGCCTTCCTTCCACCTCGCATACCCCGCTCATGGGCCTCACCCGGGGCTCCAGTCCGTCCACGGTGGCCATATAAAACACTTCACATTCCCTCAGATATTCCAGTACCAGCTTCACAGAATCCATCATAAGCCTCCTTGATTTCATTCTTTGTCATTATTATTGTACACAGAGCAGGGGGAAATGCAAAGGCTCCAGAGATTTCTGGCAAAGGGAAAGGGATGGCCCCCGAATGCCATCCCTTTCCCGCCGGCGCCTGCTCTTTTTTCTTCCCATGGCAGAAAAGGGCTGCTGCAGAGAGACTGATATCGGTATGAATCATTGCATTTCCGGACACGCAAAAAACTTCCCGAAATCCAAAAGCGGGCGCGCCAGTGACCGCTTCAGGCAGGGCCTTGAAGGATTTGCGGGAAGTTTTCGTATGTTTTGATTGTTTCAGCCGGCTGAAGGAGAAGGATAGGACAGGAGGTTCCGGCATTCCCGTTTTCCATGGATGGGCGCCAGCGGGATTTGCCAGCCGGTTTTTCCGGTCTTTTCGCTCTCTATGGGTATAGTCGGAAAAGGAAGGAAAAAGTTTTCCTTTAGTCCTTCAGTGCTTCTTCCCTGCTGGAAAGGATTTTGACCTTCACATCAGGCAGATGAGTAAGCACATCAATCACTGTATTCCTGGTGTCCCTGGTGGAGTTGATCTGGCAGGTGGCCCTTTTGGCGTTTAAGGTGGTGAGCACGCCCAGATATTCGTAGCCTTCGATAATGCGGTTGATGTAGTTCACTTCTTCCGGCGGGATTTCTATATATACCCTTGTATCTTCTGTCATTTCTTTGCACGCCTCCTCAGAATGGAGAAAGCAGGAAGGGTTCTGTCTCCTGTCATGGTCAGTTCTTCCAGCGGATGAGGCGCCTTGTCCACTTCTTCTCCTTCCCGGTTCACCAGTCTGGTAATTTTCACAAGGCCCACCTGGCCCTGGGGTGTCAGGTATTCCAGGATTTCCCCTACCTTGAAATGATTTCTCTGCTGCACCCGGTTCGTGCCTTCTTCCCCGTGACCGGGAAGAATGAGTCCCACAAAGTCATAGGGCTGCTCCGGCTGGGATTTCACATATTCCTGGGCGCTGTGGTCCGGATTCTGGAAGGCAAAGGCCGTGGTGTAGGGACGATGGGATACCTTTTCCAGTTCCTCTCGCCATTCCGGCCGCACCCTGTAGGCGCCGCCTTCGGCGTAGTAGGCGTCGATGGCTTTCCTGTAGGCTGCCACCACGGCGGCCACGTAGTATACGCTCTTCATGCGGCCTTCGATTTTAAGGGAAGCAGCGCCGCCTTCGATGAGTTCAGGAATGTGGTCGATCATGCAGAGGTCTTTGCTGTTGAAAATGTAGGTGCCATGCTCATCTTCTTCCACCGGCCAGTATTGTCCGGGCCGGGATTCTTCCATGACCGCATAGCGGAAGCGGCAGGCCTGGATGCATTCGCCCCGGTTGGACTGCCTTTTGCCATTGGTGAAGAAATTGGAAAGAAGGCAGCGGCCGGACCAGGAAATGCACATAGCACCGTGGCCAAAAACTTCCAGGTCAATGTCCACTTTTTTACGGATGTCTGCCATTTCTTTCACCGACACTTCTCTTGCCAGCACCACCCTTTCGGCGCCCAGGTCTTTCCACATCTTCACCGTGCGCCAGTTGGCAGAGCTTGCCTGGGTGGATACATGGATGGGAAGATGGGGCGCCACTTCCCGGCAGAGGGAGAAGACTCCCAGGTCGGAAATCAGGACCGCATCAACATAAATGGATTCCAGATATTTGAGGTAGTCGTCCAGTCCTTCCAGATCTTCATTTCTGGGGATAATGTTCACAGTGACGTACACCTTTTTCCCCATGCTGTGGGCATAGGAAACGGCTTCCTTCAGCTCTTCCATGGAAAAATTGCCGCCGTAGGCGCGGAGGCCGAAGACCTTGCCTGCCAGATAGACAGCGTCTGCCCCGTAGAGGAGCGCCATTTTCATTTTTTCCATTGTTCCCGCCGGAGCGAGAAGTTCCATTTTCTTCATATATGTTCCTTTCTATTTTTTAAGAGAAACGGCCAGACCGTCTCCTTCTTCATATATACGGGTTTCATACTTTTCGTTCACATAAGCCACATATTCCCGAAGCCTCATGACCAGGGTGCGGTACCGGTGGGGCACAGGATCCTCTGCTTTTACCAGTCCCCGGAAGAGGACGTTATCCGCCGCAATGACAGCCTTTTCGGAAAGGAGAGGCTCAATAGCCTTCAGTTCTCTCAGGTACTGTCCTTTGGGCCCGTCCAGGAAAAGGAAATCATAGGGCCCCGAAAGGGTAGGAATCACCTGTCCCGCATCCCCCAGAATGCAGTGGACCCGGCCCGTGAGGCCCGCTCTTTCCATCACCTGGACCGCCATGTGATATCGCTCTTCATCAAGCTCCACCGTATGGATCTGGGCCTTTGGAAAACGCTCTGCCAGAAGAAGGGCGGAGTAGCCGATGGCCGTTCCTATTTCCAGCATACGGCGGGCTCTGCCAGGGCTGCCGCCTTGAGGAGGAGCTCCCGCTCCGGCCCCCGGATAATGGGCACTCCCTTTTTCTCTGCGTATTCTTCCAGTTCCCTTTTCAGGACCTGCCAGTCATTTCCCATAAATGTTCTCCGTTTCCGCCTGATGCTCCTCATAGGATTTCGTAAAAATGTGGTGGCCGTCAGGCTGGGCTACATAGTAAAGGTACTCTCCCGGCTCTGCGTCCAGCACGGCTTCAATGGCATCCATACCGGGGCTTCCAATGGGTCCCGGCGGCAGGCCTTTATGGGTATAGGTATTGTAGGGAGAGTCGATCCGGGTATCCTGTATGGTGAGCTCCGCCTTGGGACTGCCCAGGGCATACTGGATGGTGGCATCTATCTGGAGAGGCATACCTATGGAAAGACGCTTCAGCATCACCGATGCAATGGGCTCCTGATCTTCCTTGAACCGGGCTTCCCTTTCCACCATGGAAGCCAGAGTGATGAGATCATGGAGGGTCAAATGCTTTGCCTGCGCCTTCTTTCGAATCTCCGGCGTCAGCATGTCATCGGTGCGCTTGTACATCATATCGCAGATCTGCCGGGCTGTATACTCTTTGGGAATATTATAGGTGTCAGGGAAGAGGAATCCTTCTGCTTTCACCGATACCGGCAGCGGACCGTACTGGTATTTCAAGGGGCCGTAGGAAGCGGCCTCTCCTTCAAAATCATCGGCCCCCTTGACACCGGCTTCATCCAGAAGAGCCGCTATCTGGTGTACTGTATACCCTTCGGGCACCGTAACAAATACGGATTCTGTCATGCCTGAACGGAGCTTGGTCATGGCCTCTTTCACCGTCATTCCCTGTTTCATCTTATAGGTCCCGCTCTGCAGGCTCTTGCCGCTTCCCAGAATCCTGGAATACAGCCGAAACAGAGTACTGCTCCGGATGACGCCCTTTTTTTCCAGGGTATCTGCAATGTCCCGGCCTGTGGAATTCCGGGGCACATCCACCATGGCCGTGCCATGAAGTCCCACCCTGTCAAAATCATAGAAATACACACCGGCCATAAGGAGAATCAGCACCAAAAGGATGCCTCCCAGGGCTGACCATTTCCGGCGGTCCTCCTTTCGGGGAAAGAGGGTCCTTTCCGTTTCTCCCGTGTCTTCTGTCTTTTTATCTTCCAAATTGCACCTCTCAAGAAATTTCAAGGGATTCCAGATCGTATATGGAAATAATCATAAATTATCTTATAATTATATCATATACTATGAAAAGGATTCATATTCTTTATTCAGCACTCTCTTTGGAATGCTGATAAAAGAAAGGAGTTTATTATGATTATCAAAGGAATCACTGCACAGATTACAAGAACCATTACCGAAAAGGATACGGCGGAAAAGGTAAGAAGCGGGTCCCTTCCCGTATTGGCCACGCCGGTGCTGTCGGCGGCCATGGAGGAAGCGGCCTGCAAGGCGCTGGCACCGCACCTTACGGAAGGGGAAACCACCGTAGGCGGTTCCATTTCTCTTATCCATAAAGCCCCCACCCTGCCGGGCCATGTGATTACGGTCACCGCCACGGTGACAGAGGTGAAGGGCAAGAAAATTTCCTTCCACATCACTGCTGCCGATGAAAATGGGGACATCGGAGAAGCAGACCACGACCGCTTCCTGGTCGATGGTGTAAGGTTTATGGAAAAAGCGGAACAAAGAAATGGAAAAAAGCAGTAACCCTTCCTTTTTCATCCGCCAGGCGTCCATAGAAGATGCGCCTTCCCTTCTTTCCATTTACCGGCCCTATGTGAAAAACACGGCGATTACCTTTGAAGAGGACCTGCCGACCCTGGAGGATTT
>ENA-OPSJ01003005-OPSJ01003005.1-human-gut-metagenome-genome-assembly--contig:-NODE-3005-length-10075-cov-1.974750_pt1 | contig 10075 bp, 3 predicted proteins | sample MGYA00241801_ERZ501893 | MGnify/ENA primary metagenome ERZ501893 (study PRJEB25962, sample SAMEA2042219) | human gut metagenome | biome: human gut; feature: human-associated habitat; material: faeces...
CCCCGGAAAGTCAACGACAGGCCGGAAGTGGCCGTGGCCGAGGGAGTGAGTTCCTCGTCTCCTACTTTCATACGGGGCAAGCCGGAAAAAGTAATCTGCTGGACGGAAGCCTGATACAAGGCCGATACCTGGTCGGCCTCCAAAGCGCAATCGTAGATTCTCAAATCATCCACAATCCCTTGCAAATAAGGGTCGGCCGTATGGGCTGAACGTCCGATATAGTTCCGCGTGGTATATCCCAAGTCGGCCGGAGAAAGGGTCAGGTTCTCATTGCGTCCCACTTCCGCACCATTGGCGTAGAGAATGCCTGTTGTACCCTGTTGTACCAATACGATGTGCGTCCATTCGGAGGCTTTCGGACAGAAGTCCGTATTGATTTGCTGTTCCCCCGACGTCCCTTGCACGATGGCATAACGCAAACAACCGGTCTGGGCTGCCTTGACGGTCAGGAAGAGATTATTATCCGTCCCCGTGCCGCAATCCATGATACGTGCCCAATCCTCCACGCGGTCGGGCTTTACCCAAAGCGACAAGGTGAAGTCCTTCCACGCCTCTGTCACTCCGGCAGGCAGCGTGATATGGCCACCGGACAAATGAATTCCGGTACCGTACTTCCCCGTATCAAAACGGGAATTGTTCACCAACTGTGCCTCTCCTCCGTTCCATACATCCGATGCCGCCGTACCTCCCGCTTCGTCAAACGGCCAATAACGGCAACTTCCCACTTGCGGATAGGCTTTGGCTTCTTCCGAATAAGCCCCTTCTCCTACGGCGTTCACGGCGGAAACCACATAATAATACATCTTCCCGTTGTCCACCTTATGATCCGTATATCGGTTTTCCATGGCTCTTCCTATCAGGGTATAGGGGCCGCCGAACATGCTTCCGCAACGGACTTGATAGTAAGCCGTCCGCTCACCCGTAGCGTCCCACGTCAGGCTCACGTATCCGTTACCAGCCTTTGCTTCTGCCGCCTCCGGCCGACCGGGCAAGCTCAGGTCTTCCGTAGCCGCCGAAACCTTAGCGGCCTCTTCGCTCTCCCCCACGGCATTTGCCGCCCACACCTTATAATAATAGGTCGTACCCGGTTCCAGCCCCTCGTCCGTATAAGACGGAGTGGACAAACTTCCGGCCACGGTTTCAAAAGGCCCGTCGGGCGAAGTAGACCGGCACAGTTTGAAGGAAGACACATGCCCCGAAGCCTTCCAAGACAGACTTAACGAAGTGCTGCCCAATACCTTCGCTTCCAAATCGGTCGGCACGGAGGGCTTTGTGCCTCCACCGCACGTCAAGGCTACATGGTCGAACCCTACGGTATATCCTTCGGGACGATAAGCACCGCCACAAACCCACATTCCCACGAGGCAATCGTCGGGGAAAGAAATTTCCGAAGCACCTACGGCATACCAACGCGTGCCGCTGTCAGACACGTATGCCTCGAAAACATTTCCTTTACGTACCAGTTTAAGCCATACCGGCATCCAAGTGTGATCGCTCCCCGCCACATCTCCGTTGCCATCCACCGTATTGCGCCACATGAAATGCGTGTAACGCGTACCGGCATCACCGACCCACAACATGACTTTAGGAGAAGAAGTGGTCGTATTCTCACGCACGGCCAGTCCGAACTTTTCTTTCAGTTGGCTGCCCTCTTGCTCCCCGTCGTAAATCCGGGCCACCAGTTCAAAATCACCGGTCACGGCCGTATAGGTAAAGTTTCCCTCGGGCTGCTCCGCACTGTATATGTCGCGTCCCGAACCGGTCAGCACAAAGGTGTGCCCGTTCACGGGAGAGTATTTCGTGACTCCGTCTATCATCCACTCTTCTTTCCCGATGTCTTGTTGCGCCCACCCGGATAACAAGGAGTTGGAAGAACCCGGCTGGGCCGTCCCGCTCACCGGCTCGCTCCATGCACTTTCGCCGGACCGGTTTTTGGCCCTTACCCTGTAATAATAGGTTTTCCCGGGCTCCACGTCCTTATCGGCAAACTCCGTTGTGGCGTTGCCGGACCAACTGCCTACCGTCTCAAAACCATTGTCGGGCGAAACGGAACGTTGCACGTCATAACCATTGGCCACGTCTCCTTCCGCCGATGCCCAATCCAAATCTATGCGCCCGATGCTACCGGTAACTTTCACGTCCTCCGGAACCGGTGGAACGGGATAGGAAACATACGCCGTGGTCGTATCGGAATAAGTGTACATCATGCCGGTCAATACATCTACGTTTTTCAACTTCATCATCGTACGCAAATAAGGAGCATCAAGCCCTTTCCGGTCTACATAATGATGATAAACCGCCTCATTGGCGAGGATACGGTTGTTGGGCATGGACGAAGGAGCATTGTTCGACGGAGCCGGATAGTAAAACTTATGCCCGTGATAGTCTATCGGCGTCCAGTCCACCGGATGTTCGAGATTGAACTTGGCATAATACTCGAAGCCTTTCAACAGCAAGTTGTCCTCGTAGGCATACATATCCAACCCTTGATTCCATAAAGCCTGGCAAAGGTCGGCATACGCATCTATCCCGATGGCTGCATGGGGTTGGTCGCGTCCCATCTCTACCGGTTGGCCACCGAACACGATGCCTTCCGTAATGCAACCGCCTCCCTTGCCGGTCTTGTAATAGGCGATGGCATCATTCACCATCTCCGCATCATCCAAGAAAATCCCGATGTACAGGCAAGCGACATTGGCCGGACCATCCCAACCGGGCCATGTCCCCGCCTCGCCCCGAAAGTCCCGGCACGCCGGATAAATGTAGTCTCGCGCCATCTTTTCAAAACGTTCCACGTCTTCGGCTTTCCATCCCGGATAAAGCCGGACCAGTTCGGCGGCCTCCATAAATTCGCATGCCGGAAGCATGTACAACTCTCCGGTCACCACAGACTGCACACTGGCAGACCACGCATTCAATATATCCACGGCACACCGGGCATGCGCCTCATCTCCTGTGACGTACCAACGCAGGATATTATAATAAGCCGCCATGGCATCGCGCGACGCCCGCTGACGGGTTCCGTCCGTTCCGCCGAGGCTCGGTTTGGGACTCGCCTTGAAGTCCGACTGTGCGTCACGGAAGGCGCACAAAGCGTCCCAACCGTCAATCCAAGGCTTTTCCTTACCCAATACTTTCTCTTTCATCCGTTCCAAATCGGCACGGGAGTGATTCAACCCGGGATGTGCGAACGGAGCCTGTAACTCCTGCGCCTGTCCGATAAAAGGCACAAGGCATAAAATGGCAATCAAAAATATCTTTCTCATCATGAGTTGGTATTAGAATTTTGTTTATCCCATTCATTCCACTATCAATACCACCGTGGATTTCGGTTCCACCTGCAACACGCGTTCTGTCACCGTCTCCCTGGAGGGGAATGCCCTCACGAACTTCGCCGCAGGCACTTCCACATCGAATGTTCTGTCCGGCGTACAATTCATCGCTATCAAATACTTGCCGTAACGCAGGGTGTAGAAGTCTCCCTTCCCGGCATATACGCTTTCCTGCCCCGGTTCAAAGTGAACGCCTTCGGGTGCCTTGGCAATAGGCAACTGCTCGCCGGTATGGGCAGACTTCACTTCGGGATAGAAATTACGGGCCGGCGAGAAATAAAGATTGTTCCGTTCGGGACGGGTATAGGTAAACCCGCTCGGCGTGTATCGGATGTCCTCGAACACCGTGGCGACACGGTCGCACTCCGGCGTAATGTAGTGCACACGTGCCAAGAAGTTCACGGCAAAGTTCGCCCGCCAATACAAAGATGTGTACAAGATTTCATCCCCGTTTTTCAACGCCACCACGCCGACTTCCTCGTCAGAGAACAACACGTCCGGCATACCGTCCGACATGGGCAGGCGACCCTCGCGGCGCGGCTGTTTCATTATCAAATCGTACTCACCCGGCAATCGCAGCAACGTGTAGGTGGAATTCAATCCGCGGTCTTTCATTTTCTCCTTGACTACGGCAAAGAACTGGTTGTCTTCCATCATTTGCTGGGCGTATGCCACCGCTTCAGGATCCAATGTGGCCGCAGCCGCCATGATAGGCGTGCCTTCACGATGGTAGCCACGCTCTCCGTAAGTGATACCGGCCGGATAATAGCCATGGTCACGCCAGCCGATGACCGACTCGCCGCGCATGGCCGCATATCCGTCATTATCCAATGTCGGATAACGGAAATAACTGCGCGTGTGCATGATCTTAAGCATTTGGGCACGAATCAGCGGGTCGCGCGTATCGGTAAGGCCGCGTTCACCGGTCACTTCATAAAGATGCACCATCCAGTTCAGGATTTCACCGTAACCGCCCACATAGCCCAACTCCTTACTCAGACCGTCCGGCGAAAACTGGTAATAGCTTTTCCCCAAAGGCCAGGTCAGTTCTCCCGTTGCCGACAAACTGCCCGACCACGGGGCAATACCCATGGATTCATAAATGAATTTCAAAGTCTGCCAAACGGGCAGGGCCTCTTCGGGTGACAGAATGGAAAGCATGCGGTTCACGTTATACAGATGCAAATCCACAATCATGCTCTGGTTGGTATAACTTCGACGATGCGTCTTGGCGTAGTCCACACATTCCCGGCACATAGCCGTCCAATTCTCCCGGCGCGTTTTCCCGTTCGGCATCTTCTCGTCCCAAATCTCACGGATTTCGGGTATAAAGGAATTCAAGGCCTGACACAAAGGCCCCACCGTCAGCCACGACCCGTCATACACCGATTTTGGTTTTTGGGCATAACGCTCATAATACCGGTCGGCCGTACGGATGACCTTCTCCACCACGTCCTTGTTCCGATAAGCCACTGTCCACGGCTCATGATAGGCATACGCCAAAAGCGAAGCGGTTTCCTGGTCTATCTCCGTTTGGTTCAGGTAACCTGAAATTTGACGGTTCACGAACTGCCTGACCTCCTCCATGACTTCCGCTCCCGGTGCGGTACGTACCCGTCGTTCGTTCTTTTCTATCTGCTTCTTCTCTTTCTCCGAGGGCTGGAAACAAGTCTCCGTATGGGTATATCCTTTATATAGTGCTTTCGACGGCTTTTCCATTACTTTTTGATAAGCATCGAAAGTTTCTCCGTAGCGGAATATACGTCCGGTAGAACGGATACTCAATTCTATTTCCTTTTTTCCCCGAGTCATACTGATGGGCAAGGGCAGAGTGGTATATGTGAACCGGCCGGGATAAGGCTTATCTTCATTGGCTATGTCCAACACGTCATAGTCGCCCAAATGACGGTATCCTATCTGTTTCCCCTCGCAAAACAAGATGAGGATATTGCTGTTCCCGCTGTCCGAGCCCCAGAAACGAGCCGTAAAATAATTCTGTTTCTCCGGATCGACTTTCATCGTAAAGGTGATATGGCCTCCCTCTACCCTTTCGCCGGGTATGGGCAACAGCACACGGGCCTCTTCTCCCAAGCCGCCAGTTACCACCTGACTGGCTTTTGCGGAAAATCCATGCTTCTTCTCTGAAGCGGAATGTCCGAAAACGATCTCATCCAATACCTCCGTTTTCCGGGCATACAAACCACTCGCGAACAACAATCCGCACACCACACACATCCACAATCTCATTGTTTTCATGTTTATCTTCTTTTTAAGGTAAATGATTCTTCTGTCTTCCCGTTAAAAGCCTCCTACAGCCTTGAGATAAGGACGCACCCTTCTCCGCCCTTTCTGTATCTGCGCCTCCACCGTACGGCGGCTGATATGAAGTTCCTTCGATATTTCTTCTGCCGTCAGTTCTTCGAAACGGTTCATGCAATATACTTTCCGGCACGCTTCGGGAAGCGTCTTCGTCCAAGCATATTCCGCTTGCAGCAGACTGTTCGCGTGAATGGCCGACTCTGTCTCTTCGGTAAATTCCGGTTGGATGTCGTATATATAAGAATGGACTTCCGACACCACTACCCGACGGCGCAGGCGATCTATCAAAAGGTTCTGTACGGTTGTAAAAGCCAGATTCCGGATGGTAGCCGCATACACCATGTCTCCCATATTGATGATTTTAATGAAAGCTTCCTGCACCACGTCTTCGGCATCCGCCAGATTCCGGGTCCTTTTATTGGCATAGGCCACCAACAACGTACGGTATCGGGTATATGCCTCAGCTACCAATGTCATCTCTCGCGTATTCTTCAAGTCTTCCATGATACTATATGTTTTTTTAAGTTTTCGATTCTTTTGGACAAGACAAAATTATCGTTTGAAAAACCAAAAAACAACAGAAGAAATTCTCAAAAGCGTTCACCGCAATGTATTTAGACACCAAACCGTCTATTCCGCTAAAAATCAATATTCTAAATCAACCATTTCAACAGTCCGCTGAATTTGGACGGACTTATCGGACTATATTCCTCCTTACTAAGATAATACTTTCTGCGTCATTTTACGTATTTAAAAGCACTAAAATTTGCAATCATTCGCTTAAAAATATAATTTTGTATGCGTTAACAGTTTAAGATGACTCATGAAAAAATACCCGATACGATTCCTTTCTTTTTTAATTTTTGTAGGATTCCTCTTCGTCGGCCTGCCTCTTCACCCAATAAAAGCCGCACCCACGGTAAACTATCTTACCGACCAAGACGGGCTGCCGAACTATACCGTCTATAAAATCTTTAAAGACAGCCGCAACATGATGTGGATAGGTACGTTCAACGGTATCTGCCGTTTCGACGGACATTCTTTCACCAAGTTTCACATCGACCTCCCCAAGCCTCTCAATGCCGTAACGGATATCGTGGAAACCCATGAAGGGCACATCATGTTCGGTACCCGAAAGGGACTTTACCTTGTAGAACCGGAACGACAGACTTGTGTACAGGTATGCCCCCAAATCTCCTTTGTCAACTGTATCGGAAAAATAGGACAAACCCTCCTCATAGGGAGCGTGAACGGGCTTTGGATATATAAAGACCCGGGAGAGGCAGAACCCATCAAGTTTGAAAACAGCGTCATCTCCAAAGGTAATATCGTCAACGACATCACGGACGATGGAAAGGGGGGAGCATGGCTGTGCAGCGACGAGTTCCTGATTCATTTAAACCTGAAAGACAAAAGCCTGAAAAAGTATAAAATCAGCAAAGACCTACTGACGGGCAACCTACGCAACATCTGCCGGAGCAGTGACCGTATATATATAGGTACACGTAACAGCGGACTGCTCGTCTTCGATCCCTCTACGGCATCTACCGAACCTTACATCGACTTGGACTGTCCCGTCATAGCCGATCTGAACTCCGACGGAAAAGACTTGTTGTACGTAGCCACCGACGGAAACGGAGCCTATATTATCGACACCCGCAAAAGACAAATCGTCAATACCTATCGTACCAATACGGCCGACTTTCCCCTGCCGAGCAATGCCGTCTATACTTTTTGGCACGACAAGACGCTCGGCATCAGTTGGTTCGGATTTGCCACCGACGGCATCTGTTACAACTACCACCGTCATCCGCTTTTCAAAATCTATCGTTACAAAGACCTCAACACCGACGGGCTGCCCGTACGCAGTTTCTGTATCCACGACGGCGACAAAGCCATAGGAACCCAAGACGGTCTTTGGTTTGTCTCGGAGAAGCGCGACATTATCCGCTATTTTACCTCGGAAGAAATCGGAGGACGCATCGTTACGAACATACAATACTTCGGCGGGCACTTCGTCATCGCCACTTATGAGAAAGGCTTGAGCATTCTTGACCCTAAGACTTTGGAATTAAGGCATCTCGACTACAACGATAACCTGAAAAACGGTAACTTCAGCCGTATAGAGCCTCTGCAAGACCAACGGTTGTTTGCATGCAGCAATACGGGTATTTTCGTTTTTGATACCGACTTCAACATCGTCAAGCATTTCCACAGCCGCAACTCGGAACTCCCCAACGCTTACATCTGCGACATTCTTTTCGACCTGACCGGCAAGGGGTGGATCGGCACCATGTATTCCTTGGCCATTTATGACCCGCTTACTCAAACCATACAATCCCGGGATTTTCCCGAAGGCTTCTTCGACAAAGAATCCAATCTTACATTCAACTTATGCCGGAACGGAGATATGCTGGCCGTATCCGAAACATCAGTGTTCCGTTCCAAATCGGATTTAAGCGAATATACTACCTTGGATCTTTACCAACGGCTGAACATCGGGAACATCTTTTTCATCACCGAAAACCGGCAGGGCAAATATTGGATGGGGACGGACAAAGGATTGTTCCTTTTTGAAAAGGACCTGAAAAACTATTGCCAATTCAACGAAAACGACAACCTCCCGTCACTGCGGTTCAACCGAAATGAATTTCAGGAAACACCGGACGGTGTGTTTTGGCTCGGTAATACGAAAGGATTGATGTACCTTACCCCACAAATGCAAACCGACCTTAACCGAAAAATCTATGGAAAAGTAGCTTTAAACCACATGACCATAGCCAACCGGGAGGTCCAGCCGCAAGATTTCCAACGACAATTAGAACAAAAGGAAATCAGCCTTTCCTGGAACTTCGGCTGCCAGACGTTGTCCGTCGTCCCCATTCTGCTGAACTATGCCAAGCCGCAAGGACGATATTACGAATGGAGTCTGGACGGAGCGGAATACCGGTCTTCAAGGGACGGGGAAACGATCTCTCCGGACAAGCTTTCCTTAGGGAGCCATACCCTGAAAATCAGACTGGCCGGACACGAAGAGACCGCCACAACCTGGCGGATTTCGGTAAGCCCTTCCCTCATTTTCTATATAGAAACCCTACTGGCCGTCCTGCTCGTATTTTTCGCATGGTATGCCAAGGCTCTCAAAGACAAACGCATACGCTTCAGGAATCTTCTGATACGTAAACATGTCATGGACCTGGAAATCGCCGCCCGACGAGCCGTAAGAAAACAAAAGGAAGAAGAGGAAAAGAAAAGGCAAGAAGCACAGGAAGCCAAAGTGCAGGCCATGTATGAAAAATCGAGAATGAACCAGAATGAATATAAGGCTTTGCACAAAAAAGTCAAAGACTGCATGGAAAACGACAAACCCTATACCAACCCGAACTTGCGTATTACGGACCTTGCCGCCATGGTAGACTGTACGCCGACCAAACTGTCGCAAATGTTCAACCAACATCTGCGGCAGAATTTCTTCGACTACGTCAATCTCTACCGCGTGGAGGAGTTCAAACGCCGTGTGGCGAGCGAGAAATACAGTCAATATACGGTCGTAGCCATTTCTGAAACCTGCGGTTTCAAACGCTCCACCTTCTTCGCCACGTTTAAGAAGTTCGAGCACTGCACCCCGACTGAGTATTTACAGCAGCACGGAACAGGACATCCGTCTAAAAACAAGGCGGACACGCCCCCGGCAAACGAAACCGCGACGGATTGACAAAATGTCAAAAAGGAAGTCGCCACGGGAGAAATTCCTTCTACTCCCGGACGATATAAAAACTCCGCTCCACGGGTTCAGCCGTCTGTACCCGTCCGGCCAACCCGTATTGCCAGGCCACAACCGTCACTTTCACAGGAAACTTGGCACGGGGCGGAATCCGCGTCAGGCGCAAATTTGTCCCTTCCACCTCGGCCGGACCTTCTTTCACGTAATAATGCACCGGCAAACCGCAATCCGACGTGGCGTGAAGCGGAACGGTCTCCGTCCCCTCCGTCACATCCGTGATGCCCGGAAAAAGCAAATATTGCCTACGCCCCTCCGTGAGAGGATAAGGAAGGCGGACGTTCAGTTCCTGTACCACGCTCTTGTAACGGTCGTCACCGTCGTAACTGGCCAACAGGCACATATCCGACACACGCCGCGAATTACCCAGCCCCATACGGTAGAAATCGACCACGAATGTCGTGTCGTCCAACTTCTTCACCGGACCGCAGATGCGGGTGATGACGGGACGGCCTTCCACACGGGGCGACACTACCGACGCACGAAGGCTGTCCGTGAAGACGGCTTTCAAGCGGAAAGTCACGCCATCGGCTTCCGGACGGAAGGGCACATTGACCTTGACATGCGACCGGGGATTGTAAGGTGCCAACCGCCCCTCCTGTTCCACCCCCAGATACAGCATTTCTTTCCCTCTCTCCCGGGC
>ENA-OPSJ01003011-OPSJ01003011.1-human-gut-metagenome-genome-assembly--contig:-NODE-3011-length-10055-cov-1.892300_pt1 | contig 10055 bp, 8 predicted proteins | sample MGYA00241801_ERZ501893 | MGnify/ENA primary metagenome ERZ501893 (study PRJEB25962, sample SAMEA2042219) | human gut metagenome | biome: human gut; feature: human-associated habitat; material: faeces...
CGCTCTTCCGATCTCGGGCGGATCAGGTATTTCCAGATAAATACCATGGAACCCCCGCAGACCATACCGGCAAGTGCGCCCCATTTGTTGGTACGTTTCCAGAACAGGGAAAACAGAACAACCGGTCCGAATGCGGCACCGAATCCAGCCCAGGCGAAAGAAACAATGGCAAATACGGAACTGTCCGGATTTCTGGCAATGAATGCGGCAACGACAGAAATTACAAGGAGTGTAATTCTTGCGGCTGCCATGCTTCCGTTTTTGTTGGAAGAATCTTTGCGGAAAGCACCGAGAATGTCGGAAGAAACCGCAGAAGATGCAGCCAGCAGCTGCGAGTCCGAAGTGGACATGGTGGAAGCTAAAATGCCGGCGAGAATCACACCCGCAAGCAGGGCAAATATCACACCGTGCTGGGAGAGCAGGGCGGAAATTTTTACGATAATGGTTTCGGAATTCGATCCGGTCAGCATCTCCAGCGCGCCGACTTTGCTCATGGTATAACCGATCACACCGATAAAGACGGCAACGAACAGGGAGATTACGACCCAGATGGTTGCAACGCGGCGGGACAGTTTCAGTTTTTTTTCATCCTCGATTGCCATAAAGCGGAGCAGGATATGCGGCATACCGAAATATCCAAGTCCCCATGCGGCAGTGGAAACAATGGTCAGGGCACTGTAAGGAGCGGCCTTTCCGGTGTTTACATCATAGGAAAGTGTCATGGAGAGATATCCCGGAAGCTCGGAGGCGTTGTGGATAACGGCACCGATACCGCCAGCAGTTTCTACACCAAAGATCAGAACTACAATCAGAGCAACCGACATGATGATACTCTGGATAAAGTCCGTTGTGGAAGCAGCAAGAAATCCGCCAAGTGTCGTGTATGCCACAATTACGATAGCACTGAGGATCATGGCGGTCAGATACTTTACCCCGAATAAGCTGGAAAAAAGTTTTCCGCATGCGGCAAATCCAGAGGCCGTATAAGGAATAAAAAAGATAACAATAAAAATAGCAGCAATGACCTGCAGCATCTTTTTTTCATCGCGATAGCGGTTGCTGAAGAACGATGGGATGGTAATGGAATTGTTGCAGGTGTGCGTATAGCGGCGGATACGTTTGGCAACGATCAGCCAGTTAATGTATGTACCGGCAGCCAGTCCGATTGCTGTCCATCCGGCATCTGAAATTCCGGTGAGGTAAGCAACGCCCGGAAGTCCCATCAGAAGCCAGCTGCTCATGTCGGAAGCTTCGGCACTCATCGCGGTTACGAAAGGACCGAGTTTTCTGCCACCCAGATAGAAATCGTCAGTACTGTTGTTTTTCTTGGAACATCGGAAACCAATATAGATCATACCAATAAGGTATACGATAATGGCAATCATGATGCATATTTGTGCAGATGTCATAAATAAATCCTCCTCTTTTGTACGCTTTCACACGCTAATTGTTCATAGTATAGCACAGATGATAATTATACCGCAACCGGGAAATCCTGTTTGACACTATGGGCAATAAGATGATAAACTGTCTTTGTCTATACATGAGAAAAGCAATTCCGTTTGGCCTTCAACATGTGCTTGCCATGTTTGTAGCAAATCTGGCACCCGTACTGATCGTCTGCAGTGCAGCTCTGGTTCGGGGCATGGTATCATCTGCTGGTAGGTGCCCTGACCCTTATCGTGTGGTGGCAAGATATGTGTTAAAGGGTGTTTATAAGAATCTGAATATTCTGGTGGGACTTATTTTCGGATATATTCTTTCTATTATATTTACGGTTGCAGGGATTGCACCTATGGTGGATTTTTCCGGAATTCAGGAGACCATTGACCAGGTAGGATTTTTCAGCATTCCAAAACTTGTGTTTTTTACCAGTCACAAGCCGGTATTTAATCTTGGAGCCTTTTTAACCATTGTGATTGTTTTTCTGGTTTCTGCAGCAGAGACAACTGGCGCGACAACTGCTGTGTGTACCGGAGCACTTGGACGTGACCTTAAAATGGAGGAACTTCAGGGCTCACTTGCCGTGGATGGATTTTCCAGTGCAATTTCCGGATGTTTTGGATGCCTGCCACTGACATCGTTCAGCCAGAATGTCGGACTGGTTACGCAGGAGTGTTTGTTGTTTCCCTTCTGCTGAGCCTTCTTTTGCCGAAGAAGAAACAGGCAAATTAAATACACGTTGTTAAGGTAACGTTAAGGTGCAGCGATTTTTAAGATAAGGATTTGGTGTTATGATGATATCATCAAAAAGGAAATGGAGGAATTTGATATGTGGAGTCGCGCACAATTAAAGGGAAGGGCGAAAGCAACATTTAAACGAAATTATTGGAAATGTATTCTGATCAGCCTGTTGCTGACACTGATTGCAGGGGGAAGCGGAGCTGCTTCGGGCAACCTCAGCAGTGCAACCGGTTCCTTACATGGATCGGATAATCAGGCAGGCAGTTCCTATGATTATGACAGCAGTTATGACAGTGATGATGGTTCACTGCGCGATTTTGAGGCTGGGCTTGAAGAAGGCTTTAAGGACGGACTGAAAGCAGGAAACAGGGGAATGATGGGCGGTATGGTCGCAGCAGCGATCGCCATCGGCATACTCATAGTTGTTTTTCTGGTGATTTTTGTCCTTATACTTCTGGTTGATGTATTTATCATAAATCCGTTGGAGGTTGGATGCAGGAGATTCTTTATCCGCAACTTAAACGAGCCGGCACAGATTGGGAACATTGGATATGGATTTGACAATAATTACAGGAACGTTGCAAAGACAATGTTTTTCCGTGATCTGTTTACGGTTTTATGGTCATTGCTTTTTGTCATTCCGGGTATTGTAAAAGCATATGAATATATGATGATTCCGTACCTTCTGGCAGATAACCCGCAGATGACCAAAGAGCAGGCATTTGCGGAAAGCAAGCGTATGATGCAGGGACAGAAGTGGAAAGCATTTGTTTTGGATCTGTCCTTTATCGGATGGTACATTTTATCCGGACTGACACTTGGAATTCTTGCAATCTTTTATGTGTCACCATATGTGAATGCAACACATGCTGCACTGTATGAGGCACTGTGCTATGCAAACCCGGCTGGTTCAAACGGATTTACACAGCAGGAGGATCCGGTGAATTCACCTTTCCGGCAGGAGAATGTATGAATTATACGATTTTAATTGCAGATGATGAGCCGGAGATACGAACGCTTCTCCGGCTGTATCTGGAAAATGAAAATTATCAGATTATTGAGGCAGAAAACGGGAAGCAGGCACTGGAACTGCTGAAGAAAGAACATGTGGATCTGTGTCTGCTGGATATTATGATGCCGGAGATGGACGGATACCATGTGTTGCAGGAATTACGTAAAACAAGCAATATTCCCGTTATGATACTTTCGGCAAAGGATGCGGATTCCGAGAAGATTCTGGGGTTAAATCTCGGGGCAGATGATTATCTGGCAAAACCGTTCAATCCTTTGGAGGCAGTAGCACGTGTCAATTCAAATATCCGTCGGTTTTATGCGCTGGGGACAGCGGAACTGTCATCCGGTATGCTGACCGTCCGGGATCTGGAACTGGATCCGGAAGGCTGCGTACTCAAAAAAAATGGAGAACCGATTGAACTGACTTCGGTAGAGTACCGGATCATGGAGTTATTTATGAAGCATCCGGGAAAAGTGTTTACAAAACAACAGATCTATGAACAGGGATGGGGTGACACTTATGTGGTTGCAGACAATAATATTATGGTCTGCATCAGCAAGCTGAGGGCAAAACTTGATGAAGACCCGGCAGCTTATATTCGAACCATCCGCGGATTGGGCTATCGGCTGGAGAAATAGCAATGCGTGATTTACAGGCATTTTTGATCAAACGGTTTATTTATATTCTTGTACTGGTGACAGTTGCACAGTCGCTGATCAGTTTTTTGATCAGCCAGGCGGTTATGCCTGTGGTGATGAAAGTTTTTTTCCCGGATTACCAGAGGCAGTCATCCGTTGGAAAGACGGATCTGTTTATTTTTATCATATGTGTTCTGTTATTGCTGATAGTAAATGCCGTCCGGATGCTTTTGCCATCACCGCTGCAGGGAATGATGCAGTGGACAGGGGAACGATTACAGGACTGGCTGGGCAATGCACTTCCGGCGACAAGGAGTTCCGTCGTCGTACAGGAGATGGAAGGATGGAAAGCCATCCTGCTGTTTGTGGTTCTTCTGCTGTTAATGGTGTGTATGCTGCTTCCTTATATTTTGGGTGCGATAACGTTCGCGCGGATTGTGATGGCGGAGTTTCATCAGATCCAGGAGGAGCGCGAACAGCAGCAGAGAGAGTTTGACCGCAAGCGGAATCTGATGCTTTCCGATATCGCACATGATCTTCGGACACCGGTCACGACCGTATCCGGTTACGCAAAAGCATTGGCGGATCATATGGTACAGGAACCGGAAAAACAGCAGGAATATCTGAACGCCATCCAGAATAAATCGGTTCGGATCGGAAATCTGATCAATTTGTTGTTTGAATATGTAAAACTGGATAGTGAAGGGTTTGCATTAAATGGAAAAACACTTGATTTGTGTGAACTTCTCAGAGAAAATGCGGCAATGCTGTATGCAGAGATGGAAGAAAACGGAATGACACTGACAGCAGATATTCCGGAGGAAACGATACCGGTCTGGGCGGATGAACTTCAGTTATCCCGTGTAGTGACAAACCTTCTGACAAATGCCATGCAGCACAATCCAAAGGGAACAAGAATCGGACTGTTTGCTTATAGGGAGCTGGAGCGGATTTATGTATTGGTGGCAGACAGCGGAATTCTAATTCCAGAGGAACAGGCGCAGCATTTGTTTGATCCTTTTACGCGTGGGGACAAAGCGCGGGTAAGCGATGGGAGAAACGGACTTGGACTTCGTGTCAAAAATCGTGCAGATGCACGGATGGGACTTAAAACTGGTGCAACAGCCACAGATTCAGCATTATGCAAAAGCAGCCGGATTTGCAAAAGCATTTGTGATCCGGATGGAAAATGCCGGTATGTATTCTGTGCATCCGCTAAAATAAAAAAGTGGAAGAAAAGAGGGAGAGTCTATGATAATTATAAGAGCGATGGATCCGTATGAATTGCTTTGGATAGTACTTTTGATTGTGTTTGTTCTGGGAGAACTTGCAACAATCGGACTAACGTGCATATGGTTTGCCGCAGGTGCACTTGCGGCATTGGTTATGGCAATGGCAGGGGTAAATCCGGTGGTGCAGTTTCTGGTATTCTTAGTGGTATCCATTCTTTTGCTTGCTGCGACAAGACCGTGGGCGCGTAAATATGTAAATGCCAAAATGCAAAGAACAAACGCGGATAGCCTGATTGGGGAAAATATACGGATTTCCGAGCGCGTCAGTAATATGGATCAGACCGGGATGGCAGTTGTTCATGGACAGGAGTGGACGGTGCGTACCCGTAATGATAATGAGATCATTGAACCGGGAGAAGAAGCAAAAATTCTGGCAATCAGTGGTGTCAAACTTATAGTAGAAAAGGTATAGGTAAAGGAGGAAAAAGTTATGCCTGTTGTAATTCTCATTGTAGTGATCATTGCATTGGTCGTTATTGTGAACTGTGTGAAAATTGTTCCACAGGCGCATGCGGTAGTTGTGGAGAGACTTGGAGGGTATCTTACCACATGGTCGGTAGGGCTGCATTTTAAGGTGCCGTTTATTGACCGTATTGCAAAAAGGGTATTGTTGAAGGAACAGGTGGTTGATTTCCCACCACAGCCGGTAATCACAAAAGATAACGTAACAATGCAGATTGATACGGTTGTATATTTTCAGATCACGGATCCAAAGCTGTATGCATACGGTGTGGAAAATCCAATCATGGCAATTGAAAATCTGACTGCTACGACGCTTCGTAATATCATTGGTGATCTGGAACTGGATGAGACACTGACATCGCGTGAGACCATCAACACCAAGATGCGTGCAACGCTGGATGTGGCAACAGATCCGTGGGGTATCAAAGTAAATCGTGTGGAGTTAAAGAACATTATTCCGCCAAAGGCAATTCAGGATGCCATGGAGAAACAGATGAAGGCAGAGCGCGAGCGGCGTGAAGCCATTCTGCGTGCAGAAGGTGAGAAAAAATCTACAATTCTGGTTGCAGAAGGAAATAAGGAGTCTGCAATTCTCGATGCAGAGGCTGAAAAACAGGCTGCAATCCTGCGTGCCGAGGCACAGAAGGAAGCAACCATCAAAGAGGCAGAAGGTCAGGCAGAGGCTACATTAAAGATCCAGCAGGCCAATGCAGATGGTCTGCGTATGCTCAAAGAAGCTGCTCCGGATAATGCGGTACTTCAGATTAAGAGTCTGGAGGCATTTGCCAAGGCAGCAGACGGTCAGGCAACCAAGATTATTATCCCATCGGATATTCAGGGGATTGCAGGACTGAGCAAATCCATTGTGGAAATTGCAAAAGAAAACGGATAACACAGATACATCTGTGATGCATTGGACGAAACTGCTCCATGAAAATGGGGCAGTTTTTGTTATCTCAGTAAGGTCTTTATTTTGCACAGGGAAAATGTTATACTATAGATTATTGATGTGGGGGTATATTCCACAGTTGGGCGATGATGTGGAAAGAACAGGAGCGTAAATGAAATCAAAGGTTCGGTTTAAGGGAAAACTGAGATCGTATCTCTGCTGGCCATTGTGGCTGACGATCCCGATGACACTCGCAGATGTGGGGCTTTATTTTTACGATGTGACGGCAGGCTTTTTGCTGACGGTATTTATTGCTATCTATTTTGTACTGGAACTGGGATTATATTATAATACCAGACCGCGGCTTGCAAATGAGATTATCAATTTTGCCACACAGTATGCAACGGTACAGAAAAAACTTTTGAATGAGTTTGAAATTCCATATGCGCTGTTGGACTATACAGGAAAAATTCTTTGGGTGAATGAACGCTTTTCCGAGCTGACGGGAGTGGGGAGAAACTATCATAAATCAATTACAACCCTTTTTTCCAATATTACCCGTGAGTTTCTTCAGAAACACGAAGATGCACAGAATATTACGATTGAAAAAAAGGAGCGCATTTTCCGGATTTCCCTGAATCGTATTTATTTTGACGATATCATGGAGGAGAGCAAGGAAATTGACGTGAAGGATTCCGATGAATTCCTGACGGCACTGTATCTGTTTGATGAGACCGAACTGCAGCATTGCAAGCAGGAAAATCTGGATCAGAAGCAGGTATCGGCACTTGTTTATATTGATAACTATGACGAAGCACTTGACAGTATCGAGGATGTGAAGCGTTCGCTTCTGATTGCGCTTGTCGATCGAAAAGTGAACCAGTATTTCTCAAAGATGGACGCGCTTGTCCGCAAAATCGAAAAAGACAAGTATTTTGTAGTATTTAAGTATAAATATTTACAGAAGCTTATGGATGACCGGTTCAGTGTACTTGAAGATGTCAAGACGGTCAAAGTGGGCAATGAGATGGCGGTCACGCTGAGTATCGGTGTCGGGATCAAGGGGACTTCTTATAACGAAAACTATGAGCAGGCACGTGCGGCAATTGATCTGGCACTCGGACGAGGCGGGGATCAGGTCGTTGTCAAAAATGGTGAGGATATTGCATATTTTGGCGGCAAGGCAAAACAGGTGGAGCGCAACACCCGTGTAAAAGCGAGGGTCAAGGCACATGCGCTGCATGAAATTATTGAGAGCCGTGAGAACGTGATTATCATGGGGCACAGCCTGACAGATGTCGATTCCCTTGGTGCAGGGATTGGAATTTTCTGTGCAGCCCGTGTGCTTGGAAAAAAGGCACAGATCGTGATCAATGAGCCAACAACTTCCATCCGGCCGCTTATGGAATGTTTTACTCCGGAAAAAGGCTATCCGGAAGACATGTTTATCAATAGTGAGATTGCGATTGAAGAGGTAAGCCGCAATTCCCTTGTTATGGTGGTGGACACGAACCGTCCAAGTTATACGGAATGCCCGGAACTGCTTACGCGTACCGATACAATTGTTGTATTTGACCATCACCGTCAGGGCAGTGAAGTGATTGAAAATCCGCTGCTGTCCTATATTGAGCCATACGCATCTTCTGCCTGTGAGATGGTAGCAGAAGTTTTACAGTATTTCCAGGAAGGATTTAAGCTTTCTCCGGCAGAGGCAGACTGCATTTATGCAGGTATTTTGATTGATACCAATAACTTTATGACCAAAACAGGTGTCCGTACATTTGAGGCGGCAGCATATCTCAGACGCTCCGGGGCAGAAGTGACCCGTGTGCGTAAAATGCTGCGAAATGATATGGCATGCTATAAAGCCCGTGCGGAGGCAGTGCGTCATGCGGAAGTATACCGCGGTGCATTTGCAATTTCTGTCTGTCCGAGTGAGGACGTGGAAAGTCCGACGATTGTCGGCGCGCAGGCAGCAAATGAGCTGCTCAATATTATAGGAATCAAGGCATCTTTTGTGCTGACAGAGTACGCAGGAAAAATATACATCAGCTCACGTTCTATTGATGAAATTAATGTACAGTTAATCATGGAACGAATGGGTGGCGGCGGTCATTTGAATGTGGCTGGTGCACAGTTGACGGGATGTACGATTTCCGAGGCAAAACATGCCATTATGCGGACCATTGATGAAATGCTTGAAGAAGGAGATATACAGGAATGAAAGTAATTTTATTACAGGATGTGAAAGCTCTTGGGAAAAAGGGCGAAATCGTAAATGTGAGTGACGGTTATGCACGCAATGCAATTCTGCCGAAGAAACTTGGAGTAGAGGCAACGACAAAGAATCTGAATGACCTCAAATTGCAGAATCAGCATGCAGACAAAGTGGCAGCTGAAAATTTAGAGCACGCAAAGGAACTGGCGGAAGAGATCGGAACAAAGAAAGTTGTTGTAAAGATCAAATCCGGTGAGGGCGGACGTATTTTCGGGTCTGTTTCCACCAAGGAAATTGCACAGGCTGCAAAAGAGCAGGCAGGGCTGGATCTGGATAAAAAGAAGATGCAGCTGGGCGAATCCATCAAGGCTCTTGGAACTTATGAGATTCCGGTGAAGCTTCATCCAAAGGTAACCGCAACACTGCGTGTTCAGGTTGTTGAGGAATAGGAGGAAGTTCGCTTGGAAGAAACGCTGATCAAGCGGGTGATGCCGAACAGTCTGGAAGCCGAGCAGTCGGTCATTGGTTCCATGATCATGGATCAGGATGCCATTGTCACAGCCATGGAGATCCTTCTGCAGGAAGATTTTTATCACAAGCAGTATGGAATTCTCTTTGATGCGATGATCGAATTGTACAGCAGCGGACAGCCGGTGGATCTGGTTACACTGCAGAATAAACTCAAGGAAAAGGATGTACCACAGGAAGTCTCCAGTCTGGAATTCGTTGGAGAATTGGTGCGTGCGGTTCCGACATCCGCGAATGTCAAATATTATTGTAATATTGTAAAAGAAAATTCCATGAAGCGGAAACTCATCCGGGTCACGGAAGAGATAGAGAATGAGTGCTATGCGGGCAAAGAATCGCTCGAAAGTGTTCTGGATAAGACCGAACATGATATTTTTGCATTGTTGTCAAGCCGTACCGGTGGAGACTATGTGCCGATTCGTCAGGTTGTCATGAACGCACTGGAAAAGATTGAAAAAGCGTCACAGCAGGACGGAAATGTTACGGGAATACCGACAGGGTTTATTGATTTGGATTACCGGACAGCGGGATTACAGCCATCGGATCTGGTATTGATTGCAGCCCGTCCGTCTATGGGAAAGACAGCGTTTGTTTTAAACATTGCACAGTATGTGGCATTTCATGAAAACATGTGCACGGCGATATTTTCATTGGAAATGTCGAAGGAGCAGCTGGTAAACCGACTGTTCTCCCTGGAATCCCGTGTAGATGCACAGGCACTTCGTACCGGTAATCTGTCGGATGCTGACTGGGCGAAACTCGTCGAAGGAGCCGGAATCATAGGGGATTCCGAACTGATCATTGATGATACGCCAGGAATCAGTATTTC
>ENA-OPSJ01003019-OPSJ01003019.1-human-gut-metagenome-genome-assembly--contig:-NODE-3019-length-10039-cov-3.524639_pt1 | contig 10039 bp, 7 predicted proteins | sample MGYA00241801_ERZ501893 | MGnify/ENA primary metagenome ERZ501893 (study PRJEB25962, sample SAMEA2042219) | human gut metagenome | biome: human gut; feature: human-associated habitat; material: faeces...
TCATAGCCTCGATCAGGCCCTGGAAGCGGTGGCCGATATCGGGCAGCTCCACCTGGATCTGCTTGCCGCTCTCATACTTGAAGGCTTTCTGGCTGAACAGGTTGATGTAGACAGGGGTGCCGTCGTCCAGCTTGGCGGGCACAACACAGGGGCAGACGGTGGAGCCGAACTTAATCTTCATCTCCTCCAGGATCTTGAAGTAGTTGGCATTTTCCAGGTCGCACTTGGAGATGAACACCATGGTGGCCTTGCCGTTCTTGCGGGCCAGCTGGAAGGCTTTCTCCGCGCCCACGGTCACGCCGCTGCGGCCGGAAACACACACCAGCACGCTCTCGGCAGCGCGGATGCCCTCATACTCACCTGCCTCAAAGTCGAACAGGCCCGGCGCATCAATCAGGTTGTACTTGATGCCTTCGTACTCCACCGGCACCACGGATGCCGACAGACTTGCCTTCCGCTTTGCTTCCTCAGGGTCAAAGTCCGAAATCGTGGTGCCGTCCTCAACACGGCCCATACGCTCTGCTGCGCCCGAAAAATAGACCAGTGCCTCAGTCAGCGTCGTTTTGCCGCTGCCGGCATGGCCTGCAATCAAGATATTACGGATGTTGTTGCTTGCGTATTTCATATCGGTTTTTCCCTCATTTCCGCCGCACGGAGCAGTCTCTCCGTTTTTGTGGCATATTTTACAAAGATAATACCACACTCAAAATGATTTTCAAATAGATTGTCCGAAATTTTCTTTCACCTGCCCGCCAAACTTCCCGGGATTCTTTTGTGCATTTTGACCGGATACGCGCAAAATCGATTGCAGGACGTGGGTTGGCATGGTACAATAGACCCAATGAAAGATAGAGGGAGGCACTTTGCCATGAAACGCACCGATTACATCAACTGGGATGAATACTTTATGGGCATCGCCCTGCTCACCGCCATGCGCTCCAAGGACCCCAGCAGCCAGGTGGGAGCCTGCATTGTCAGCCCGGAGAACAAGATCCTCTCCCTGGGCTACAACGGAATGCCCATTGGATGCGATGACGATGCCATGCCGTGGGAGCGCGAGGGCGACCCGCTGGACACAAAGTATATGTACGTCTGCCATGCGGAGCTCAACGCCATTCTGAACAGCGCCCACAACAACCTGAAGGGTGCCCGGGTCTACGTGACCCTCTTCCCCTGCAACGAGTGCGCCAAGGCCATCATCCAGTCCGGCATCTCCGAGGTGGTGTACTACGGCGACAAGTACCACGATTCCGATTCCAGCGTGGCGGCGCGGTTCATGTTCAAAAAGGCCGGTGTCCGCCTCACCCCCTATCAGCCCAGCGGGCGGAAGGCGGAGCTGGAGTTGTAAGATGTAGTCCGTCTGACCATTGAGGTCATGGAGAAGACTTCTCAGAAGAAAAACGATGATAACAAAAAAGATTGACCGCCCCACAGTTCCCCAACTCGAGCGGTCAATCTTTTGACATACGGGATGGAAAGCTGACCCTTGCAGTCAGCGCCCCTTCTGTTTGTAGAATAATCGAAGCTATGTGATTTGTCAAGCCATCCCGTTCTATCGATTCTTTCTATCAATATTTTAGATTTTACAATTCTTCTGTGCTGTACTATAATGAAGTAGCAACTTTATTTCTCAAAAGTACAGGAGGCTGTTTTCTTGATAGTTGATCTGATCGAAGCGCTTTACCATCTGCTGTGGGGCGATTTATTCACCCTGCCGGTGGCGGGCGGCATTGGCATCTCCTTTATGGTGGTGCTTCTGTTTGCAGCCGGTATCGGCTTTACCCTGCGCACAAGGCTGCTGCCGGTGCGCCTGTTCCGGGATATGATCGGCGCGGTGTGCGAAAAAAAGCAGGCTGCGGGCGGGCTTTCCTCCTTCCAGACACTGGTCATCTCCACCGCCACCCGGGTGGGCATGGGCAACCTTGTGGGCGTGGTGGCCGCTGTTTCGGCGGGCGGTGCGGGCGCGGTGTTCTGGATGTGGGTCACCGCCCTGCTGGGTGCTTCCACCTCCTTTGTGGAGTCCACTCTGGCGCAGAAGTACCGCGTGCCGGACCCGCTGTACGGCGGCTGGCGGGGCGGCCCGGCCTACTACCTTCATGTGCTGGCAGAGCGCAAACGGGGCAAAAAGCTCAAGCGCTCGGTGTGCGCAGCGCTGTTTGCAGTGTCCGGTCTGATCTGCTGGTGCGGCATCAGTCAGGTGATTTCCAACTCGGTCAGCTCTGCCTTTGAAAACGCCTTTCACGTCCCGCCGCTGGCCACTACCGTGGTGCTTACCCTGCTGGCGGCGCTGATCGTGCTGCGCAAAAACGCCACCGTAAAAAGCCTTGACTTTATCGTGCCGGTCATGGCGGTGTGCTACTTTGTCATCACGGTGGGCATCGTGGTGCTGAATCTCCGGCAGCTGCCCGCCGTGCTGGCACGCATCTTTGCCGAAGCCTTCGGCCTGCGTCAGGTGGCCGCAGGCGGCTTTGGCGCAGTGCTGATGAACGGTGTCAAGCGCGGGCTGTTCTCCAACGAAGCGGGCAGCGGCTCTGCCCCCTGCGCCGCTGCCGCTGCGGAGTGCGACGACCCGGTAAAGATGGGTCTTGTACAGGCGCTGGGCGTATTGATCGACACGGTGGTCATCTGCAGCTGCACTGCCTTTCTGATGCTGCTGGTGCCGCAGGACATCACCGCCGGGCTGACCGGCATGAACCTTTTACAGACTGCCATGCAGTACCATCTGGGCAGCTTTGGCATCGTGTTCATTGCGGTGATCTTAGCATTGTTCAGCTTCTCCACCTTTCTGGGGGTGCTGTACTACGCCCGGGGCAATGTGGCCTACCTGTGCGGCGACAACTGGTGGAGCCAGACCGCCTACAAGCTGCTGGCGCTGGCCATGCTGCTGGTGGGCGGCACACAGGCCTACACCGTGGTGTGGGATCTGGGCGATGTGGGCATCGGGCTGATGACCATCTTCAATATGCTGGCGCTCGTTCCCCTTTCCGGCGAAGCGCTGACCGCCCTGAACGACTACGAAAAGCGCAAAAAAATAAAATAAGATCACAAAAACGGGCTGCTGCACAAGGTTCTGTGCAACAGCCCGTTTTGTAATATGCTAAAACTTTCAGCTATGCTGCTTCAGGGCGCAGACAGCGATGCTCAAGGCGCTCCATGCGGCCTGATACATCAGCACCGTGGCGATGGACAGCTGCCAGATGCTGCCCGCATAGGTCAGCAGCACCGCAATGAACACCGAGAAGCACACTGACACCAGCTGCACCGTGGTGGCGCTGGTCTCGGCATTCTGTGCCTGATCTGCGGCCTGCAAGCCGCCAGTCAGGCTGGCAAAGCCCCTGTGGTGGTACAAGCAGCACTTGGGCTTTGCCGGGGCTGCATCGGCGGCTTCAATAGCCTGGCACTGGTCGCCGTCCAGCACGGTGACCATGCCCTCCGGCAGGTGGTAGGCCTCGGTGATGTGCCGCGCCGTCAGGCTGGGGTCCTCGCTGGTGACCAGCAGACGGATGTTCTCCTTTTGCAGAGAAGCAAGACTGCGTGCCACATTGCGGCCGCCCACATAACGCAGCACGAACATGGCGTGCAGGTTGCCGGACACTGCCAGATACAAAATTTGCAGCTCGCCATTTTTGGAGTGGCTGTCCTCGTAATCCTGCTCCGGCAGGGTAACACCCTCCTGCTCCATGTAGCGGCGGGTGCCGATGAGGATGCGGTTATTGTCGCACCATGCCGAAAAGCCCAGCCCGGTGTGCTGCTCCAGATCCTTGACCGGGAACAGGATGTCTGTGCGATCCTCGATGATCTGGCGGAACAGCCCGCGCAAGGTGTCGCAGCTCTCGTTCAGTACACTTGCCGCATACAGGATGGCGCGGTCAATGCGGCCGCCCTTGAAGATGCGGATATCCTCCAGCGTCACGCTGTCAGCGGTAAACAGGTCATCGGCATCCAGCTCAATGGTGTCGATGCCGCCCAGCTCCTCAATGGCTGCCCAGCCGGGCACCACAGCGCCCACAGCGGCAGCAGCTCTTTGCAGACGCAGCGCCGCCAGACCCGGCACCAGCACCGAGGAAAGGGGTGCGCCCATGCACAGCACGGCAGCAGCCGCAGCCACAGCGCAGTTGATGCCGCCGCCGAACAGCAGGAAGGCTACGCCGCTGAGCACTGCCGCCGCCAGCAGAACACAGGCCACCTTGCGGGCGCGGCGCTCGCTGGCGCGCTCGCTGAGACTCTGCTCCACAAAGTCATCGCTGGCAGTCTGCACCGGGCGGCTCAGCAGCACCCACGGATCCTTCTGCTCCAGATCCCGGGCGAGGGCGCGGATCAGATCTTTATCGCGGGTACGGTAAGCACCCCGCAGTTCGCCGCCCTCTGCCGCCAGCGCGTAGCCGCCCTGCACGGCAGACAGCATCACCCGGCTGCCCACCAGCGCCAGAAACAGTCCCAGCGCCGCCATACCGGTCAGCAGACCGATGCCCTCGGTGCTGCGGTAGGCGTTGGCATTCAGCATGGCCACCACTGCCTGCAGCAGCGCTGCCACAGCGGCCAGCGCGGGCATGGTGTCCGCACTGGGACGGCCGCGCAGACCGGTCAGACCGTCCCGCAGCACCGGGTAGCCCACAAACAGGCTGGCGGCAAACAGCAGCAGATTGGCGGCATAGAACGCCGCCGGGGCTGCGTCCGGGTCCAGCACCGAAAGCGGCGGCAGCAGACGCTCTGCTGTCAGCCCAAGGTGCAGCAGCACTACGGCCAGAATGCCCGCCAGCACACACCGCAAGGTCAGCTCTGCGGCCATGTGGTGCAGCTTATCGGCGGTGGATTCCGGCACAGCTTCCTCGGCAGAGGCCGCCGTTTCTGCTGCGGGGGCGGTCTCGGGCTGTGCCGGGGCGGCGGGGGCAGCATCTGCCGGTGCGGGAGCCGGTTCAGCAGGAGCGCCGTCCTGCTCCAGCGGGAGCAGCGGCAGGCTCATGGTATCCTCTTTTTCCGGCTTGTGGGCAGCGGGCTTTTCGTCCTCTGCCGTGCCGAACATCTGGAAAATAGACTTTTTCTCAGGCTTTTTCGGCAGCGTTTCCGGGTCTGCCGGAGCACTGGCAAACACCACCGGCGGCAGCTTCTCGGCGGCCTTTTGTGCAGCCTTTGCCGGGGCTTTTTCCGGCTCTGCCGCAGGCTGTGCAGGCGCGGGCTGCACCTTGGGCTGCGGCGCTGCCTGCACGGGCTTTGCCGGCTGCGGGGCAGGCTTTGCCTTGCCGCTCATGCCGTTGAGCATATCCTTCAGCTGCTGCATCTCCCGCTGCTCCAGCTCCTCCTGCGGCAGCAGTATCTCCGGGGCGTTCTTCGCCTTGGGCTGCTTTTGGGGCGCTGCAGCGGGCTGCGGTACGGGCTTTTCCGGTGCCGGCTGCACGGCAGCAGCCGCCTTGGGTGCAGGCACCGGCTCTGCCGGCGCTGCCTTGACCGGCTCTGTCCGGGCAAACTGCAGCGGCATTGCCGGAACAGGGTCTGCGGTGCGCAGCTCCAGCGCCATATCCTCCTGCTCCGGCTGTACCGGCTTTGCATCTGCCCCCAGCAGGATCTCGCCGGTGGGGATCTCCAGCATCGGCTGTGCCGGGGCGGGCGTTTCTTCTTTATCGTGGCCGAACAGCTTGCCCAGCAGCCCGGCCTTGGGCTTTTCCTCCACCGGGGCAGGCTCGTCCCGGTGGGTCATCTCCTCGGGCAGATCGATCACACTGGTGCTGAAAAAGTTGCGGAACCGCTCTTCAGCCGAGAGCTCTCCCGTCTGCTTGCCCTTGCGTTCATTTTTATTGTTCGGCATCCTTGTCCCTCCCACTGTTCTGGATGGAGTTTACCGCTTGTTTTATTCTTCTACGGCGCGCTGCGACTGGATCTCGTACAGAATGATGCCTGCCGCCACCGAAACGTTATAACTGTCCACGCCGGTACCGGGTGCAGCCATATCCAGCCGCACCACACCGTCGCACAGCTTCTTGACCAGCTGGGATACCCCGCTGCCCTCGCTGCCCAGTACCAGCGCGATGGGGCCGGTCAGGTTATTCTTGCGCAGGGAGACGCCGTCCATGTCGGCGCAGTAGACGAACACGCCCTGCTCCTTCAGGCGGCGGATGGTCTCGCCGATGTTGGCCACGCGCGCCACCGGCAGACGCTCGGCAGCGCCTGCGCTGGACTTGATGACGGTGGGGGTCACGGATGCGCCGCCCCGCTTGGGGATGACGATGCCGTGGGCACCGCACAGCAGGGCGCTGCGCATGACTGCGCCCAGATTGTGGGGATCCTCAATGCCGTCGCTCAGCACCAAAAAGGGCGGCTCGCCCTTGGCTTTGGCTGCTGCCAGCAGATCCTCCACGGTCGCGTACTCGATCTCGCTTGCAAAGGCCGCCACGCCCTGATGGCTCTCGGTGCCGGTCATCAGGCGCAGCTTGTTGGGGTGCACCCGCTTGACCGTTGCACCGGCCTCTTTGGCCAGCGCTGTATAGTATGCCGCCACTGCCGGAGCCATCCCCTCGGCAATAAGCACGGTGTCCACACCGGAGCCGCTCTTGAGCAGCTCGGTCACAGGGTTTTTGCCGTAGATCAGGCTCTCGCTTTTCTGCTGCGGCTGCTCTGCATCGCGGCGCGGACGGCGCGGCTGGTTACGTTCTTCCATCTTTTTTATGCTCCTTCCGTTCCGGGCGGGCGGTGCCGCGCCGGAGCGTTTTATTCTGTTTATGATAATCCAAGATAAAGTATACCATATCTCGCCCGGCTTCGCCACAAATTGCAGAGATTTTATTGCCCGGCGCTAAAATTTTTTCGGTAAAAAGCGTTCCTTCCTGCCGGTTTCGGCAGCTGTAAAAATGTTTTGCCCGCTGCCCGGTCGGCGGGGTGCAATTCCGCCGTTTTGCCAAGGTCAAAAGTTTTCCACAAAAAACGTCTATACATTTCGTAAATGCTCTGTAGTTTTTCCACAAGTTGAAAACTCGGTGGAAAGTGTGTAAAAGTCCAGCCATAGCGCCCGTTTTCCGGGTGGAATTAAACAGTTTCCACCGGCTTTTCAACAGCAGGTTCCTCCACATCTTGGCAAAAGCCTTACAATTTGTAAAATTCAAGTCGGAATTATGACAATTTTTTGAACCGGAAATTGTCCGCTTTTGCAATTTTCTCCAACATCATTTTGACGAATGTTAAAATGTGTTGAAAACCCGCGTCATCGATGCACAAGGCAGATGTTGCAGCATCTATGGATTTTTGTCGCCAGGCGCAGAACATTTCTGCCGCTGCTGCATCAGCCGCTTTGTGCCGTGCCTGTTCCGCAGCAGCTCTATGCAAGAAAAAGCGCCTGTTCGGATTGATTTTAGGCGCAGTTTGGGGTATACTAACCATGTGGGCTTGTTAAACCATGCACAATGCGGTGTGTGGCAGAGCCGGAACCCCGATAATTTTTGGAGGTAATGAATAATGTTGGTAAATGCAACCGAAATGCTGCTCAAGGCACGCGATGGCCACTACGGTGTGCCGCAGTTCAACATCAACAATCTGGAGTGGACCAAGGCAGTCCTGACCGCCTGCGAGGAAATGAAGAGCCCCGTCATTCTGGGTGTTTCCGAGGGTGCAGGTAAGTACATGACCGGCTTCAAGACTGTTGCCGCTATGGTCAGCGCCATGGTCGATTCCATGGGCATCACCGTTCCCGTTGCTCTGCATCTGGATCACGGCACCTACGAGGGCTGCAAGGCCTGCGTTGAGGCCGGCTTCTCCTCCATCATGTTCGATGGCAGCCACTACTCCATCGAGGAGAACGTGGAAAAGACCAAGGAGCTGGTTGCTCTGGCACACGCTCACGGCATGAGCATCGAGGCCGAGGTCGGCTCCATCGGCGGCGTTGAGGACGGCGTTGTAGGCGCTGGCGAGATCGCTGATCCCGAGGAGTGCGCAAAGATCACCGCTCTGGGCATCGACTTCCTGGCTGCCGGCATCGGCAACATCCACGGCGTCTACCCCGCAAACTGGAAGGGTCTGGACTTCGAGGCTCTGGACCGCATCCATAAGGCCACCAACAACATTCCTCTGGTCCTGCACGGCGGCACCGGCATCCCCGACGAGATGATCGCAAAGGCCATCAGCCTGGGTGTTTCCAAGATCAACATCAACACTGAGTGCCAGCTGGTGTTTGCTGAGGCCACCCGCAAGTACATCGAAGAGGGCAAGGATCAGCAGGGCAAGGGCTTCGACCCCCGCAAGCTGCTGGCTCCCGGCGCAAAGGCCATCGAGGCCAAGTGCAAGGAGAAGATCGAGCTGTTCGGCTGCGCAGGCAAGGGTTAAGCTGAAGCTCGTATCGTAATCGGTACACCACCCAATAAAGTATGCGGCCCCGCCGCACTGTTATGCACAGTGCAGCGGGGACGCTTTTTATTTTGAAATTCGGTAATGACCCACGATGTCAGTTCGTTTTTCCAGAATGTCCTGTTCGTAAGCTGTCTGCCATGGGTCATTGTGGTGAATGATATAAGGCACTCCGTTTTTATTTCGCCGGTCGGACACGATGCCGATATGTCTTTCGAAGATTACAATATCGCCACCCTGCCATGCTTCTATTTCTGAGACATCTGTGGTCAGGGCAGCTGCTGTGTGTGCAAAAAATATATTCAGGTTCCGCACCCGCCGGAAGTCTATGTTTGCATCCGGCTCGGCTACCATATAATCTTGTGGGTGTACCCGGATATCCGCGTCCACAAGCACTTGTAGATCATATCCGGCATATTTCAACGCATAAGCCACTACATCAGTGCACACTCCGTAATTATCGTCAGGATAACCGTTCTCATAGTAGCGGCTTTTGTATTTTGGATGTGTACTCACATAGGCCAGTGCACCGTTCAGAATATCTAACTGGTCATCTACACCGTCATCCCGATCCTCGCTACTATGAAGCTGCGGTATCTTGCCCTTATAATCGTCCTCCGGCCTGATTGCCGAGGTATGCTGGTAATGTGTCTGCACATAAATACAATACTGCAAAATACAAAAAGTACTATCATTATCGCATAATACATTGCTGAATCTTTGCGTGTCATGTCCGAACGCATATTCTCACCCCTTTCTGTTCTGAGAATACCAGTTTTTAGTCCAGTCTGCAATCCTCTAACATATATTCTTTCTCGGAAAATGGTAAAAACAAACCCCCAAGGAATCTCTTCCTCAGGGGTTTTGTTTAAGTCGGCGGACTACATCTATGCCGATTTATTTATGATGGTTTGGTTCACCGGGTTCTGCATGATGACCAGAGTGGTGAGAAGAGGTGGTAGTCTGAACCGAATCATCCGCAGCCTTATCGTTGGTGCTGCAACTGCACAGCACACCCAGCATCAGAACAACCGAAAGCAGTACAAGTATTGCACGTTTCATAATTTAATCCTTTCTGATTTCCTTTCTTCTGTCTAATGTTGAATAAGCGGATCCGAGGTCACTAGATAACACATCATTATAGAATGGGATTGGTCAACCAGCATCCTCAATATCATCATAACATAATGCACAAAAAAATCAAGCAAAAGTAGAAGCTTTTGGTATTTTCTTTGCCGGTGAAAGAAAGTACTATGCAAAAACAACAAACCCCCAAGGAATTTCTTCCTCAGGGGTTTCATGTAAGTCGGCGACTACCTATTTTCACGCGCCGTTTCCAGCGAACTATCTTGGGCACGAGTGAGCTTAACTTCTGTGTTCGGAATGGGAACAGGTGGAACCTCACCGTCATCGTCACCGACCAATATGACTGGTTCAGTATAACATTTCTGTTCTACTTTGTCCAGTGTTTCTTAGAAGGACGTGCCTTCAAAACTGAATAATCACTGCTCACATTTTATCATTGACTTGAGAATTCAAGCGAATTGTGGTCAAGCCCTCGATCTATTAGTACACACTTGCTGAATGGATCGCTCCACTTACACATCGTGCCTATCAACCTCGTAGTCTACAAGGGATCTTACCTGATTGAATCAGTGGGATATCTTATCTTTGGGTCGGCTTCACGCTTAGATGCTTTCAGCGTTTATCC
>ENA-OPSJ01003020-OPSJ01003020.1-human-gut-metagenome-genome-assembly--contig:-NODE-3020-length-10033-cov-1.696131_pt1 | contig 10033 bp, 10 predicted proteins | sample MGYA00241801_ERZ501893 | MGnify/ENA primary metagenome ERZ501893 (study PRJEB25962, sample SAMEA2042219) | human gut metagenome | biome: human gut; feature: human-associated habitat; material: faeces...
GCGCTCCCATCATAGCTCCCATATCCACAGAACCATATCCACCTTTCAGATACTGTACTGCAATCGGTATGGTCTTATATTTCCTGATATCCAATACCAGATATGGAAGAAGATAATCATTCCAGATCCACATTGCCTGAAGAATTGTTACAGTAATACAAGTTGGTTTCAAAATCGGAAGCACGACCTGGAAAAATGTCTGAAGCGGTGTACATCCATCAATCATGGCTGCCTCTTCGATCTCCAGTGGTATGGATTTTACAAAGCCCACAAACATAAATACGGACAATCCTGCCCCAAAGCCCAAATACACAACGATTATACCAACCGGATTGTTCAAATGCAATATATTTGCAATTTTCGACAACGTAAACATTACCATCTGGAATGGAACAATCATGGAAAACAGACACAGTACATAAATTGTTTTCGTCACTTTTGTATGGACTCTGGTAATATACCATGCACACATGGAGCAGCAGATAATAATCAATGCAACCGAGCCTACTGTAATAAACAGGGAAATCCCAAAACTGTTCCAGAAATTTGTCTTACGGATACCGTTGGAATAGTTCACCCAGCCACAGAATGCACGTTCAACACCATGAATAAATTTATCCCAGCCAGCGGAAAGCGGCTCTGTTCCAAGTGTAAACGGATGTCTGAAAATAAAGGCTTTTCTTTTAAAGGAATTTAAAAGGACTACCAGAATGGGTGCAATCCATAAAATGCTGATAACCGTAAATGCCAGTGTCCAGATCCAGCCATGTTTTGCCTGACGGACAGCACTTACCTGATTGTTATTCTTTTTAGCCATTAGTCCTGCACCTCCTTGCTTGTGGTCAGTTTATTCTGAATCAGCGCAATAACTGCAACCAGAATAAAGAAGATAACCGCTTTGGCCTGACCAACGCCCTGCCATCCGGTCGTGCCGTACATTGTGTCATAAATATTTAATGCCAGAAGCTGTGACATCTTAGCCGGATTACCACCGGTCAGAGCGAAGTTCTGATCAAATAACTTAAATCCATTGGTCAGCGTCAGGAATGTACAAATGGTGATCGTCGGCATCAGCATCGGAAGTGTTACATGCCGGAGCAGCTGCCAGGAATTTGCACCATCAATCTTTGCCGCCTCGATTAATTCTCCCGGAATATTCTGGATTCCTGCAATATAGATAATCATCATATATCCGATCTGCTGCCAGCATACTACAATAATCATACCCCAGAACGCATACCACTGTGTGGATACGATTGTCTTGGAGAAATTGGATAATACGCTGTTAAAAATCATCAGCCAGATATAACTGAGTACGATACCACCAATCAGGTTTGGCAGGAAAAATACGGTACGGAAAAGATTGGTACCCCTGATGCCTTTGGTAAGTGCCATCGCAATGAGAAATGAAATCACATTGATGATCAGCACCGATACAACCGTAAATAACGCTGTATACCATAATGAATGAATAAATGTTGTGTCTAACTTTCCGTTTACAAAAAAGATTCTCGAATAGTTCTGTAACCCTTTCCATTTCCAGTCTGTAACGGTTGTGAACTTACAAAAAGATAAGAAAATTCCATATACAAACGGTACAATAAATCCAATTGCAAATGCAATCATTGTCGGAAGCAGAAAAATCGGGAAATATTTTTTAATTGCTTTTTCCATAATACATTCCTTTCACTAACTGCAGCCCCTGCCAGTACCAGCCCGCACTGCAGGTGCTTCTTTAAAAAAAGGAGTAAGCGGCATGCCACTTACCCCTTTTCCCATCATCTTTGATTACTGTGCATCATCTTCATGGGCGATCTTCCACTGATTTGCCCATCCATCAACAAATGCGGTCTTTACAGCATCCCACTCACCTTCACCTGCGGTATAGGCAGTCAGGGCAGAAACAACATCCGCTCTCCAGTCATCTACGTTTGGAGTAGCATTGAAGCTCCATGCTACAGATGTTTTTCCGTCAGTCATTAACTTGTTTGCAGCCTGTGCAAATGCATTCTTTGTCTCGTAATCACCTGTAAATGTATCATATGGAGCAGTAAGTCCCATCTGATTTGTAATGGCATCACGTCCCTCGTCAGAAGTGATTACCCAGTTTAAGAACTCAAGTGTTGCATCAATATCTTCCTGAGATGCCTTTGCGTTCACTGCCCAGTAGTTCTCAGTACCAACACAAAGTCCTTCATTCTCATCATCTACACCAAAGTAAATTGGCATCATGGATAAGTCATCTGCTGTAACGGCATATCCGTTCTCCTCGTTTGTTAACGGAGAGAACTCCCAGTCACCATTCTGGTAGAAGACTGCCTCTCCCATACCAAACTCAGACTCTGCATTTAATGCACCGGAATTTAATGTCTTAGGATCTGCTGCGGAATCAGATACATACATATCCCATACGTTTTTGAAGTTATCAAGATAAGTTCCCTTAATGGACTCTTCCCCGGCTGTAAGGTCACATCCATCATCCTTGAACTCATAGTACAGTGGCATATTGGCAAGATGTCCGGCAAATCTCCAGGAAGATCCGTCATCCAGTCCTGCGGAAGCAAATGCCTCTGTCAGGTCAGTTCCAAGTTCTTTATTGATGTCATCAATACGGGAATTGATGTCATCTGCAACTTTCTTTAAAGTATCAAAGTTGTTAATCTCATCTACCGAAGAAACTACAGCACCATCCATGCCACAGTATCCTTCCAGAATTGTCTTGTTGTAGATCAGGCCGTAGCACTCATAGCAGTTTGCAATGGCAGCTACCTTATCATCATAGTTGATTACAAGAGACTTATCTGTCAAGTGCTTGTAAAGTTCAGAGTCCTTCAGATCATATGTATAATCGTTCCATGTCTGTGCTGCGGAAGAATTTCCTACATTGAAGATGGTAGGTGCATCCGACTTTGCCATCTCGGACTGTAATGTTGTGTTGTACTGTCCGTCTGCTGCAGTAAGCACATTTACCTCTACACCGGTCTGATCGGTATAGGTCGCTGCCAGATCCTGCCAGGCTTCGTCTGTCTCTGGTTTAAAGTTTAACATGTAAACCTTTCCGGAACTCTTGCTGGTCTTGTCTCCACCCTGTGTGGATGTGCCACCCTTATCGCTTCCGCATCCTGCGAATGCTGTGACAACCATTGCGGCAACCATTAATGCTGATACAATTTTCTTTTTCATATTTTCACCCTCCTAAAATAAATACGTTCGTAGCGTTACCGTTCATACGGCAGCCCCTGCTTGAAAACGTTCACGGCAATGTTTCCGGTAACGTTTTCAGTAAGCAGAGTATACACCTATTGTGCACGGTTCCGCAAGTGTTATTCTCATTTTTGTGAAATAAGTAAGTTTTCCTCTCTATTTTTCGTGCATATTGCACAACGCTTTTCCCTTTGCTTGACATGTATAGGCTGTCGATATATACTTTCATGTATAGACTGTCTATAGTACTTATCACTGAAAGGAGGTCATATACCATGGGTATTGACAAAAATCTCGTACAGGGAAGCATGGCACTTCTGCTGCTGCGCCTTTTGGAAACGAAAGATATGTATGGCTACGAAATGATTGAAGCTCTTCGCAGCAAATCCAACAACGTCTTTGAACTGAAAGCCGGCACCCTGTATCCACTGCTCCACTCCCTGGAGAGCAAGGGCTATGTGCGGTCCTATGAGGATGCCTCTTCCGGGAAAAAACGCAGATATTACCAGCTGACAGAGGCCGGCCGGCATCATTCTTCCGAAAAAAAGCAGGAATGGATGGCTTATCAGGCTGCTGTAAGCAATGTGTTAAGTTTTGAAGGAGGAATCTGATATGGAGGAAAAAGAATATCTGCAGACCCTGGGCGAACAGATTTTAAACCCACATGCACGTACCCATGTGCTGGAAGAAATTCAGGAACACATTGACGAACAGATGCAGGATTATATAGATACAGGAATGTCTCCGGACGCAGCAGAAAAAGAAGCTGTCCGGCAGATGGGAGACCCGGTTGCAGCCGGCACGGAATTAAACCGGATCCATCGTCCCCGGTTTCCGGGTGTTTTGTTCGGCATTGCGGTGGCTCTTACATTATCCGGAATTTTCATGCAATATATCCTGTATGGTTCTGAACCACTTAACACCACCTATTCCAACACCGTGTTTATGCAGCATGCCGTTTTCTATCAGGTGATTGGCTTCGGCATTATTCTGTTTGGGATGTTCAGCAATTACATGTGTTTATCAAAATACAGCTGGTTTTTATACGGTCTGTTTTTGGGATTCGCGCTGCTCGCCTGCTTCTTTCCGGGCACGTTCTCTTTCTGGCAGACCCGTACCTTTAGCTATTATCTGTGTCTGCTGTATCCACTGTCCTATGCACTGCTGCTATACTCCAACCGGGAAAAAGGATGGAAAACCATTGTCTGGCTGCATGTGCTGTCACTCCTGTTTTTCGGAGCGATCCTAAGCCACACCAGTGGTTTTGTATGGCCGCCGGTTCTGGCATTTGTTTTTCTGTCCGTCCTGCTGTCCGGAATCTGTATCCAAAAAAGGATTCTGCCCGGTTCCAAAAAGGTTCTCTGGTGCTGGACACTTCTTCCTTATATCGGAATCGCAGCTTTGGCCTGTATCATCTTATTAGGTTTCATCAGTTACCCATTACTGCATCAGCCGGAGAGGAGCATAAACACTACCCCTGAACATACCGAAGCCAAGAAGGATACATCCATCCGCCAGCAAACCAAGAAGCCTGCCCCACTTTCCAATGGCCAGAAATCCTTGCAGCCAACAGCTACCGAGCCATTTTCTGCATCACAGGCACAAGCCGCCGAACTCCTATCCGAAGGCAAGAAGACAATCGACAAGATGTGGAAGGAATCCGGCATAGACACCATCCGTTCTGTAGAGAAAAAGAGCGAAGCATTCTATCAGTTTGTAGATAAGAGTAATGAATTCATCACAACGACTTATCCGCAGACATTCTCTAAAGACATCGCCGGCAGCAAGAAGGCTGATATCATCTACGAACTGTCCTCTTATACCTCTGAAAGATATGTGAAGCCCACCTTGTCGGGATTTCAATCTTCCAGATAATGCTCCACGATGATGCCGTTCTTCTTACCTATGACGTAAGTAACCGGTTCATCATCTCCATGTTTCCAAGCATGGAGATAAGCAGGCTCATGATTGATAAAATGATGGCACTCAAAAGTATCATCTTTCGCCAATCTGGTATTTTCTGATGACACCACCTTGAAACTTCCGTTTCCCTGATACCTAATGATGCAGGTTCTGTCGGGCAGCCAGGAAAGTTTGAGCATCTGTCCCTCATAAAGATCATCGCATGAGATTTCCTTGCCGATAACCATCTGGCTCTGCCGTTCTCCCGTTCCTTGCGACAATCCGAACTCCTCAAAGTCCGCATAACCGAGAAAATTAGCCAGCACATTCTTGGTAAACTTACTGGCAGAAACCCCTTCACTCACGTATCCCCAGAACCGTCGCAGCGTAGAGGCACTCACCCTTTGCTGGGTACGTTCCTCCACCTTTTCGCTCAACCAAGCGAAGTCGCGAGGCACAACCATCTTACGCCCCACCATTTTTTCTATCATTTCACGTAATATCTGTTCCATGCTGCAAAGATAGTGAAACAAATCCAACCCACACACAAAAAAGCCAATATTTCGACTAAAAACGCCCTATATTTTGAACTTGGAACGGAATGGAACGCTGAAAAAGCAGAAAAAACACCTATTTTTGCAAAAAAATCAGCTCACAATGAACAACTTTAGAAAAAAAATGGTATATTTGCAGTGCTGTTCTAAACAAGCAGCAGACATGTTAAGGAAACAACCATGCTTGGTTCGTACTGAGAATCTGGACAATTCATTGTACACAAGAACGAAGACAGAAGTTGTTTACCCAATTGTGTATCATTGTAACCATTCCGCTTCGGCGGGATGGGTATCAACATATACCCATTGGTGTGAGCTGATTTTCATTCTTTGTGTACAGGTAGTCCAGAACCTTCAGAACAGAATGAAATTGGTTCGCACCTTTTTTTGTGTCTAAATCTTTAAAACAATTTTAACAATGAAAGAACTGACAGAAAGCACCTATTGATTACCAATTGGATTATATGGAACGACTCTTCTACAAGATGAAATTCAAGAAGACCGAAAGCTATGTAATCCATCGTATCTGGGACAAATTGGATGATACTCGCATCCGATTTGAGATACAGCAGCCTATCAAGTTACCAAACGGAAAGACTGTTCTTGCAGATTTGTATTTGCCACAGCTCGGCATCTTCATTGAAGTGAACGAGCCATACCATGAGAGCCAGCAACAAAAACTTGCAGATGAATACCGCAACAAAGCAATCATTGACATTACGAAGGATAAATTATTCGTAATACAATGCGGAATTTCCGACAGAGCTGGTGAATGGAAAACATTAAAGGAGATTCATCAGCAAATAGATGAAATCGTGAGTACTATCAAAAAGAAGATAGCTGAAACTCCAGATTTAAAACCTTGGAATACAAGCGAATGTCTCACCGTTGAATATCACAAGAAGAAAGGTGTTTTCAACCTGAATGACAGCTTACGCACGATAGATGACATCTGCGCTGTCTTTGACACAATGCCGAAGCATCGTGGCTATCTCAGAATGGGAGCAACACCAGTTCCAGGACATAAGAACCTTGACATCTGGTATCCTATCAAAGAGAATAATAAAGGTTGGAAAAACGAGCGAGAGGATCATGATGATACGATAATTGAATATCACGAAGACGAAGATAAGCGCAAAAAACATGTAGCAGCTGTCATCAAGGACAACCATCAACGCATCACCTTCTTCCGCTCAGAAGATGCATTAGGCATTGTTCTTTATCGCTTTTTAGGAGTCTATCAACTAGACATATCTAAAAGTGAAGAGTTAGGCAAATGCGTTTGGAAAAGAATAAATAAAGAATATATACTAAAGAAATAGAGAAAACCGAAACGCTATAAAGGGAGTAGGTAGAACAATAAATCATACAATTATGGCAAATTACTCAAAACCAGAAATCATCGCCAAGAACCTTCCTTCAGGATCTTATGCAGCAGGATGCCCTTCTCATGGAAATGGAAGTACTTGCTTCTACTTCAATGACATGAAAGGTGGCTGCAAGAAGTGCGAGCGCACAAAGTAAGATTTGCAAAATTATCCAACAGTGGGAGTGTTCCATATTATGGAACACTCTCGCTATCAAAATTGAAATTATGCTGATTAGACAATCAAAGAATTCATATATTCGCTGTACAGAGCGATACGGCTACATAACCAACCAACTCACTCGACAAGACAGAGTCTATAATGACTCTGGAGCAATTTTTCTCAAACAGATTTCCAGAAAGGTCACAAGTATTGAAGAGATTGTAGGGAATCTGGCAACTATATATCCTGATGTTGACCAAAAAGATTTACAACAGGACTTTCTTGATTTTGCACAAGACTTAGAAGCTGCAAAATTCATTGTTATGGGTAATACTTTAGAAGAAGTAGAGCAAAAAGATACGAGCTTCACATATTCTGTAGAAGTTCCGTTCACTGCTACAGATGATTTTTCTCAACCGACAAAAGACAGAGTAAAAGAAAATACGCAAGAGTTTTTCTTGGAAGAAGTACAAGGACGCCCTTTGATTTCTTCCCTGCAATTCGAATTGTCAAGCAGATGCAATGAACGCTGTATCCACTGCTACATTCCTAATGGTAAGAAAAATACAGGATTTGATATGCCATTAGCAAAGGTAAAAGGTATCCTGGATGAATTCGCCGAAATGGGAGGTATCCATGTCACATTGTCTGGTGGAGAAGCTTTCCTCCATAAAGATTTGTTGGAAATATGTAAGTATTGTAGAGAAAAGGACTTAAAGATATCCATTCTGTCAAACTTGATTTCACTGAAGGATGAACAGATACCAGTCTTAAAAGAAGTCAATTTATCCCTCATACAGACTTCATTATATTCCATGAACCCTGAAATACATGACAAGATTACAACTGTAAAAGGTTCATTTGAGAAGACAAAAGCAGCAATCGAGAAACTGGTTGCAGCAGACATTCCTGTTCAGATTTCATGTCCATTAATGAAAGCTAACAAAGATGGTTATGCTGATGTGCTGAAATATGCACAAAAGCTAAAGATTAAGGCCCAAACAGACTACATTATGATGGCCCAAGCAAATCTGGACACATCGAATTTGGCAAATCGCTTGTCTTTAGAGGAAACAGAAAAAGTACTTAGAGACATCTTTGAATATGACTTGGAATATCAAGCCATCACACTTAATTTGAAGCCAAAAGATGAGGAAAGAAAATTTGACAAAGAGCGTTTTCTTAAAGAGCCTGTCTGTGGTGTAGGTTATGACAATTGTTGCATTACAGCAAACGGGGATGTTTATCCTTGTGCAGGATGGCAGGAGTATGTATTGGGAAATGTATACAAACAATCCTTAAAAGAAATTTGGGAAAATAGCGAACGTGTCAAATACTTAAGAAAGATTACAAACGCTTCCTTCCCCAAATGTGCAGATTGCGAAGCTTTCAATTATTGTAACCGCTGTCTGGTCAGAAGTTTCAACGAGTCTAATGGAAACATGTTTGCATTACCAAAGCATTTCTGCGATGTTGCTTTCCTCAACATGCGCTTAGCTAAAGAATATGAGGAGAAAATAATGAAAACAATGTATCAAAGTTAAATATCAAAATATGTTCATAAAACTTTCAGATAATGCTATTTTTCGAAAAACAGCAGAACATGAAGGAATACTTATCAATATGGTGACAAGAGAAAAAGTAACGGTTAATGAAACTGGCTTTTTTTTCTTGTCATATGTTGATGACACCTTGCAAGACTCTGAAGAGATTGTCACAAAGTTATCTCAGCAGATATCAGATGTTAGTACTGACATCATTAGGAATGACTTTATGGAATTCATGACAGCTTTGAAAATGGAGAATATGGTGGAGATGGACGAAAATAAAGATAATATGACGTACTATCCCTTGAAGCATCTACACATAGAAATAACTATGGAATGTAACGAAAGATGCATTCATTGTTATCTTCCCAATAAGCTAAAGTCAAAAGGCGATCAATTATCGTTTTCCGATTTCTGTAAAATTGTAGATGAGTTCGTAACCTTAGGTGGAGATGACATCACACTATCCGGTGGCGAACCTCTCAAACATCCAGACTTCATTAAAATGCTAGATTATTGTAACAGTAAAAATCTAGTTATCAATATTCTTAGCAATTTAACATTAATGAACGATGAGCTAATAGCTAAGTTAAGAGACTACAATATAGGAACAATACAGACATCCATATATTCTCTTAAACCAGCTATACATGACAGCATCACTCTAAAGAAAGATTCTTTAACAAAAACAATAACTGCTTTAGAAAAGCTATACAAGAATGGATTCACATTACAAATAGCATGTCCTGTCTTTACTGAAAATTTCGGAGAAACAGAATCCTTGATCAAATATGCCAAAGAAAAGGATATTCTGCTCAAAATCAACGGAATGTTACTTCCACAGATTGATGGTAATACTGACTTCAAGACAAAATCAACATTGAACCAAAATCAAAAACAGATGTTGTTACGTTCCCTCTTGGAGAATAAAAACCAATATACAAACGAACAACTTTCACGATGCTCAACAAAATCAAACGATTTATGTAAAAATCCTGCATTATACCTAGAGCAACCAGTATGTTCTGCAGGAATAGACAACTGCAGCATATCATCAACAGGACAGGTATACCCATGTACAGAGTGGACAGGATTTAAAATCGGAGATATAAATTTAAATTCGCTAAAAGAAATCTGGGAAAGAAGCGAACAATTGAAACAACTCAGAGCCATTAACAAAAGAAAGAATTACAAGAAATGTCTTTCTTGCGAAGCCCTGGATTATTGCAAAGTGTGCTTAATTGATCATAGCGCTAAAATGATACCACCTGTAGCACTCAAATGATACCGCTTTGTT
>ENA-OPSJ01003024-OPSJ01003024.1-human-gut-metagenome-genome-assembly--contig:-NODE-3024-length-10024-cov-1.815729_pt1 | contig 10024 bp, 6 predicted proteins | sample MGYA00241801_ERZ501893 | MGnify/ENA primary metagenome ERZ501893 (study PRJEB25962, sample SAMEA2042219) | human gut metagenome | biome: human gut; feature: human-associated habitat; material: faeces...
ATTGCATACCCAGAGAATACAACATTCTTTTAAAATCTATTGTTCCGGTTCCGACCAAATTTCAAAGTGTAGCCTCCAAAATTTTTCGGATATATGCATTAAAACGACCAGCTGCTCCAATCGACCGTCGCCTCCATTTCTTTTTCCTGCTCGTCGGGGATAGACGGGAAGAAGTCAATGCCTGTTACCTTTTCCACGCTATCGATAGGTATCACCATCGATTTCAGCGAATTATCTTTATAGTCCCTATTTTCGAAAAGAAATCCGATACCTTTATAACCCTTCTCCGTGTAGTAACATAATACCTTATAAAAAGATTTGGGTATCGCCACCTTGTTTTTTCCTAACCGTTTCTGTGTGAAAAGTACAGGTCCCGGGTCCTCAATTTTAATCGCAAGCGCAATAGTTACATATACCGGGGACAGAACTAGTAATCCTCCAAACGAAAGAACTACATCTAATGCCCTCTTGGCATATTTACTATATAATGATTCTTTTGTGAAAACAATACCTGACTCTTCCAAGTGTCCCCTGATTCCATCTGCATTTTCACCATCATTGTCATTTTTCACAAAAACAACCTTCTTGCCTTCAAACGGATTCTGTTCTGCCGGTTCATTCTTGTATGTATAGTCAGCCTTTTTCTTTTTTGCGACAAGCTGCATTCCAACAAATGCAATTCCAGCCGCTCCTGCTAATATTTTAAGGGTTTTACAAAGCTTCTTGTGTGCCATTGCAACTCTCCTTCTGTTCATAACTATGTTATGTTCATTTCCCTAAACCAATTTATTATAGCATATATGTGCATATATATCTACTTTTTTCCGTTTTCATCTATCTTTTTTTCATTTTCATGGCTTTTAGTTGACTTTATCGTTTCTTACAGAACAAACGAAAATTTCTTATTTAAACAGATCCAAAACTATTTATGAGGCGTGATTCAATGAATCACACCCCAGAATTTGACCTAACACCGAAAAATACTCCTCTATATAGATATCTCACTGTCATCTTCCATATACCAGAAATCATCCCTGCTAAGTTGCGGAAAGTTATATACATCCACTCCATGATGTTCGGGCAAGCTGATCAGTTGCTGGCAAATAGAATTTACTCCAGAAATAATATCTGTTACGTCGCTATATCGAAGGCAGTCTATGATCTGTCTAAACTGCCTTTGGTAATATTTATTCATTAAAACAGCATTCTTCATGAGCCAGATCATGAAAGGATGATCCAGAGTAATTCCTTTCCGATAGTCCGGCTCTGCACTACAAAGAAATCTCCTACTCTTGTCATTCGCAGCTTTACAGAATCTCATCGGTGGAAAAAGATCCAGTATTTCATCCGATTCATTTTTCTCTTTTTCGAAGAATGAAATAGCTTGTCCCTTCCCATAATTAATTTTCATTTGATTATGGTCGTGTAAGTATGCATCCTGATACAGATTCAATAAAAGTATATCACAATAATTATGTATATAGCTAGTTCCATTTTCCCAATCTGATAGAAAAGGTTCCTTCAAATATAGAACCCTTTTCTTGAAATAATCCTTCAGATTATATTGCAACCATTGGCCTAATGATAAATTTTCCACCTTTCTCCAATCTTTTTGTGTATAATCATTCGCCTCAGTTCGAAACCACACCTGTCCTTCTAAAGAACTTGTCATCTTATATTTATTTATGACTCCCCAAATATACAAGCTTACCGCTATCGGAAGTTTTGTCACCTCAACGCGACTAGCCTGTGTTATCGGCTGCCACTCGTTTTCCAGAAAAAATATTCCTCTGCAGGAATCATCTGTACAATATCCTGAGGGGATTTTTCCCTCATAAACGCCTTGATATACACACTCAATTAAGTCCTCTCGAGAAAATAACTCTAAAGAAACGATTCCTGGACACCCACATTTTTCAGCTGGAACGCTCATCTCTCTCCGCTGTTTATAATCATGATAAGCTTGCCAACATTCAACCAACCTACCGAACTTATGAAACGGAGTCCATGCTTCTCCCAATTGTTCTTCTGATTTTGGACGAACTTCACATTTTTCAAAAGCATCAGCAAGTGCATCTACCTCGTTTGCATCATATTTTTCCTTTAACGCCTCCCACATATTGGAGTAACTTATATGATTTTCACAATTACTCTCTAATGTCATTTGAAGTTGCTTATCCTTCTCTCCAAGATATCCAACAATTCTATACGATAAATCCTTCACCTTCCAACATGGTTCTTTCTCAAAATGTACATCACCTTTTACCAAGACTCCAGATACCCCTTGCAAAACATGATCCTCTTTTGTATCCAAGGGAATAACCGTAATTACAATTTGTGGGTACTGTCCACGCACCTTCGGAAATATCTGGTCAAACTGTCTTTTCATTTCATCCGTCAATTCATAAATTTTTTCCCCCTCCACAGCATGGACAGCCTCCATCATCTCTTCATAGGTTTGCCCGATTCTCTCATTGTTGTAATACACCGGAACCCGGGAACCAAACAAATATTTTTTCACTGTATTCTTCAAATTCAGAGTTCCCAATTTCCCCGGATTTAAACATACGGCAATCGAAGTTCCGGGTTTCACGCGATATCCTGCTCTTTCCTGCTGATAGGAAGTCTCTGTAACAAACTCACCCGGATTCGGCATTTGCTCATTTGTGAAGTGGTTCTGTGATTGATTCAACAATGTATAATATCCGCTGAGTCCCGTCACTTTCAATCGTAATCCATAATGTTTGTTTGAATTATAATTTATTGTTCCCTCTTCGCGTCGGTTTTTATCAGAATCAAAATAAAGAGTCGACACCTCCGCATAATCACCATTAAGAAAACATGACAGAAAACCGATTCCAAAGCGACTGATACCATAATACTTTTCTGTTTGATGGTGATCTCTTAAGTCTCTTTCGATTTCCTTGGAAGAATAATATGAATTTCCTACTTTCAGGAAATATCTTTGCAGCATTCCCATGGTCATTCCGGTTCCCTCATCATCAATACGAAACCAGATGTTTCCATCCTTGTCATTCCACTCCCAGAAATCAATACGGGACTTTTCAGGTATAAAATCAGCATCCATTTTTCCTCGAAGCAAAGTGGCATCGATCGCATTCTGAAGCAATTCTCTCACAAAAACATCCCGGTTATCATACAAATTTTCTCCCGTCAGCAATTCCAGAATCTTTGTCTGATCCATCGTGATGCAAAAGTCTCCGCTCATATATCCATCGGATTCAATTTCATTACGTAAAATAGTCCGGGGAAAAGGAAAGTTCTGCTGCCAGCTTTTTCTACAAGACTTCTGCAACCTTATGCAATTTCCAAGTTCAACCTCGATCCAGTCCAGAAAATCACGAATCGCATGCTCCACACCTGGATGGGTACAATGGGCTTTATACGGCAAAGCTTCAGTCGAAGGAGATGCCGGATAAACAAAACCTATAGAATCCTGATGTTTCTTCCACTCTTCAATACTTTTTTCGTTGTCTCTTACATAGCTGTACAATACCTTTGGTGCCCTGGTATCATCAAAGTCCAATAAATCGCCCAACCGTAGCAGTAGTGCACAAAACAGTGGACTGACATCATTTGCATTTAAGTAATCCAAATCATGATTACCATCCATGTCTGAAGGATTGTAACCATGTGCCTCACAAACGGACACAATGCACTGCAATGGCACGACATCCCTTGGGCGCTGACTGATCAATTCCTTCCATGCCTCATTATGCAGCACCTCAGCCACACGTTCAGAATGCAAGCTGCGGAGATACCACTGCCGCATATCTTCTGTCCACTCTTCTGCCGCACTCCCCATAAATTCCGGGTAATGTTCTCTCAAGAATCTTTTACACGCTTCTGTATCCTCGTATTGTGCCTTCTGTTCCTCATCTGTGTAAACCATCCCCACATCATGCAAACTTGCAACTAAAATCAGCAGTTCCAGTTCCCCCACAGTGAGATTACTAATCTGATCTCCCAGTAATCCGCCCATGGCATACAATACATTTAAGATATGTGTTTCGTCATGCAACGTATAATTTCCAAAGTTTCTGCGAACATCCTTCAAATAATTTGTAGCATATTCATAAACTTTTTTTACCCATATACATCTTTCGCTTCCTGCATCAGCTTTTTTCTTATATTCTTTCCATAATGCAGTTCCGTCTAAATTTTTTGAATGACCCATGGCATTTCCTTCCTTTGTTTTCTGTATGAACTTTTTCGATATTATATAGTTTTATTTCATCCTAATTCTCCAAAAGATCCTCCCCTTCTCCGCCTTGCGCGATTAGAAAAGCTCCTACATAAAATTCTGAATTTCTCTCTTTCATACCTTTTAGGCACAACACCGCATATTCTTCATCTGCTTCAAATCCCCCACCGTTTTGAATAACAGAATATAGTTCTTTTCCGCTAGCGGTTAATAAATAAGCATCTCTACGGAATAACTCAGGAACATCAGCGTAGCTCATGACAATACCACATATTTTATCATTGTGCATCTCCAAATTTGTATCTTTAGAAATATATAAAGCCAAATCATGATCCTGGCTAAGTGCGCCTGCCTCTAACAATGGCACAATATGTCTCTCATAAGACAATCCCCTGTTTCTTATAAACTCCCGACATTCTTCATCTCCATCTTCCTCACAAAAAAATCCAGCCGCATCAATATAATAAATATTCCCACTCTGCATAACATACCTACATAAATCCGAAAATATATTTGCTTCTTCAGATGACATATTCCGAATCATGTCTAATGTACGGAGTGAGCAAGCCTTTGGCTTCGCAATCTCATTGGCCAAAACTTTCCCCCACAACTGTTGCAAATTCTCGTTGCTAATATTTCCAACGGCATCGAAAAAACGCATCAGCCAGTCAAAGCTAAATGTAGTCTGATCTATGTTCTCTTCTACTTCCATTTCAGGCTGCCTTTCTTGATTAGATGCGATCATTTCATCTGCCCGTTTTGCAATTTTCAAGAAATTTTGACATTTATACAGTTCTACATAGGAAAGCCTTCCCGCTCCAAGTAATTCCTCCAGAACTTTTTCAAATTCCTTCTTTTTTAATGCTTCCATAACTTTAATGTTTTCTCCTTTTCGGAAAAACAAAGTTGTAATTAAAGATGAAACCACACCCTGAACTGCTGGCGAAGCAATCAAAGCTTGCCCGGCATTAGCTAGTGTATCAATTATTTCTGGTTTAACTACTTCTGGACTCATGTTTTCTTCCTCGCTCTCTGATATTTCTTTTGTTAAATTATACCACTTTTTAGTAAGGTCTGTTAGTAGGGACATTTAGTGAAGGACGCTCCGCCGGATATCCATAAATATTAAGACAGGGCAGGAAATCGTTTGATTTCTTGCCCTTCTCTGTCTCTTTTCGCATGATGATTCTGCAACGAAATTCTAACCATGATCACTATATCTATGATCTCTCTCTATTCGGAGTACATAGAAATTATCTTCTTCCCGATACCCCCAACATCTCACCTGTGAATGCTGTCCGCACCGAAACTTATCAATATTTTTGCCAGCAAACTGTCCATTTTCAAAAACCTTATATTTAGCCGAAGATGGTTGATAACTTTTATAATCAAAAAATCTATCTGATAAAATATCTCTCCAGGTTGAAGCCTCTTCAAACCGTTCCAACCCCTCTATCAATTCTTTCAATTCCTGTTTTTCCAATTCGTCAACACTGTTAGTTTCCATATCAATGTAACAAGTTCGGATTCTACCGTTCTGATACCGTTGTCTAATATACTCTTTCCTGTCAATATATTTCTTTTGAAACATCGTCTCTGCAAGATATTCTGTGCTGACCGCAGAACGTACCGTATATATGTCCTCATCACAAGGAACATATAGAATCCTGTCTCTATACTCATCATGTAAAAAAGACAACACATCCGTATTTCGTTTTGCAGCTTCCTGAACAGAATCCACGCTTTCAGAATCATCATCCCAAAATGGTGGTGTTCTCATAAGTGATGCTATTTGCCGTTTCCACATATTCAACCTATCTCTTTGCGTCGGATCTACATTTCCTTTTTTATTTTGTAAATCAAACAATGATACATCTTTTGTTATTTTATGCTGGTACAATGAACTATGTTTTTGTAAAATCACCTGATTATCTTTCAGCATCTTCAAGTTTCGGCTCATCACAGGAAGCGTCTTATAAAATGCTTCCATGCTGTCAAACTGTCCGTCCAACGATTTCTCATTTAGTAAAAATTCCTTCATTGTTTCCCCTTACAATCCTATAAGCTCATCCAGATCATCATCGAACTGATCAAACATTCCATACGGATGGTTTTCTTCTGCCCCCTGATCATTAAATTCAATGTGATAAATTTTTGTCTGCATTGTTTCATCAAGTTCAAAATAATATGCTGCAATGTTTTCTCTACCTAATGTTTTACGCTTAATGCACTTACGCATGCCATTATAAATATGATCACTATGTGTTTCCATAATTATCTGTAACCCTCGCTCACATAAGAACGCGACAAACTCCATCAATCTGGATTGTGCTCTCGGATGCAAATGAATCTCTGGATTTTCAATAATGAGTGTGTCACCCTTTCTGCAGGATAGTGCTGCGATAATCAGCATCGCAATATAGGTCACTCCGGTTCCGACATTCGTAGCTCTGTAATATCGATTGCTCTTCGAATTTGCATACGTTGCAATCACCTGATCTACCTCCGGAATTGATTTCACCCGAATTTGAAATCCCAACAAATAATCCATCCAATAATTCACCTGATTATTCAGACTCATTCCTATCTCTTCCGGCTGATATATAAATTTGTTTTCCTGTAATCTTTCCTGCCCGAAATATGTCAGATATGAAAAAACATACTTACCTCTATCACCGATTTCCCAAGGGTTACGTGTATTTAACTCATAAGTATTCTGTACCCCAATTCGTTCTGCTGAGAGATAAATCGTCTTGTTTTCTCCTGCATATTCTTTCAGCTGATCGTTCGTCGGGAAGTCTGTTTGCAGCGTATCAATTGCTTCACTGCCACTATATATTGCTCGTAAAAGATACGTTTTCTTTTGTATTGTTTCTTCCGCCAACTGAAAAACAATTTCCTTATTTCCTTTTACACTATTACGAACATACACAAATCTTCCAATTTCGGCATTTTCATCTTTTCCTTTTATTCCAAGCTGTTGTCTTTGCATATCCAACACATAATTAATTGATTGAATTACAGAAGACTTTCCTGCTGAATTTACCCCCGAAAACAACGTAAATCGTTTTAATTCTATCTGCACTTGGTTAATACTTTTATATCCATCTACAAATATTTCTTTAAGCATCAATAACCTCCCTGTATTTCTTTTTTACTGTCATAAATCGCTCCTGCACATGGACAGCACTGTCTACATTATACGTCAATGCGTTCAAAAAAACTCCATCCTCAAGCATCTCATCAACTGCTTGTCTTTCTGTTTCTATAATTAAACATCTCGTATCTTCTTCCAACAACGCAACAAAATAGAACACACTTTCAAATAATGTCATACTGACAGGTCTTCGTCTACCACTATCCGTTGGAATTCTGAAAGCATTCTCTCCCAATTTATTATAGCAGCGCTTCATCACCTTATAAAACAGACTTTTTAGTTCGATTCGCAAGGCATCATCCGCCCAATTCAAATATTCCATCGAATATCCTAAAAATTCTTCAATGTCACTCCGATACACCACAGTTTCTCCATTTTTCTTCTTCAAAAGTTTCTTTTCCCATAAATAGAAACTTATTGCACGCAAAATAATATATTTGTCCTTCATGTGAAGTGGGCTGACTGAATGTCCTGTAGCATCTTTAAATTCCTCACTCCCAGCCAATTCATTTAACAATTTTGTTGCCGATCCCTGATAAAGTGCATTTCTCATCTCCTGATTGTTCAAAGGAGTGCCTCCACGATTGACCCGATCGAAAATATCAAAACGAACACGATCCGGTGTTGGATATTTAATAATCTGAATGACCAACTGAAAATCCTCTATTTCAGCTGCATATTTGCTTTTTTTTACATCATTTTCAAGATCTCGAAATTTACAGGAATTCAATTCTGTCATAATTTTTAAACTATTCAGTGCAAATTCATTGTCTAAATATTTGAAAAAAGTTGTAAGCCGCTGTCTTCCATCAACAATTACCAACTTGCCTTCCATTGTCTCTGCCAAATAAATCAATGGTAAAGGGATTCCCATAACTACAGACTCTATTAATTCTGATTTCTGCCGAGTATTCCATACTTCATTGCGCTGAAAATCAGGATCCAGGCAAATATTTCCTCTGTCATATCTTCGTTTCAATTCAAAAATAGAGAACTGTACTCTGTCTATTTTGATATTTCTAGCCGGATAAATGTTCTCTGCATTTATCTCATTATTTGTATTATAACTTATTGTACCTGCATCATCTACACCATCTTGATCTTGCTCCAGCCAGTCTTTTGCCTCTTCCATAATTTCCATTACCTCAGCTTTCATTAAATATCACCCAATTTATGTAAGTATATCATATATCTTTTTTTTTCGATAGTCACAATTCTTCGACTTAGACTTCTTTTAAAACCGTACACCTTATTATATCATTTACGAATAGAGCATGCAGTAAAATTAAAGAGAGCAGCCGCTCCGACTGCTCCCCATTCTACTTCTAATTATTTGCTTTTTTCCACCTGATACGAAGGCACTAACCGTTTCACCACCAGCTTCATCTGTGGATCATCTTCATATGCCGTCTTCTTCAGATCTTTCAAATGCTCAAAAAACTCTTCCCGGTCAAATTCAATCGGTTTTCCGATAAAAATCAGATCATTCTCCGTTTTCTGAAGTCCTTCCTCTTCTTTCAGACACTCTTCAAACATCTTTTCCCCCGGTCGAAGCCCTGTGTACACAATCGGAATATCCACATCCGGTTCAAATCCGGATAACTTGATCAGATTTCTTGCCATATCATCGATCTTTACCGGCTCTCCCATATCCAGCACAAAGATTTCTCCGCCCTTTGCGTAAGCACCTGCCTGTAAGACAAGCGATACTGCTTCCGGAATCGTCATAAAATAACGAATAATATTCTTATCGGTAACGGTAACCGGTCCGCCCTCTGCAACCTGCTTTTTGAAAAGAGGAATCACACTTCCGTTACTTCCCAGTACATTTCCGAAGCGAACCGCTACATAATTGGTTTTCGGGAAACGATGCTGCATTCCCTGAATAATCATCTCACAGATACGTTTGGACGCTCCCATGATATTGGTCGGATTTACGGCTTTATCCGTAGAAATCAATACCATGCGCTCCGTTCCGTTTCTTCCTGCTGCCATAGCTACATTATAAGTACCGAATACATTGTTTTTGATTGCCTCATTCGGACTGTCCTCCATGAGTGGCACATGCTTATGTGCCGCTGCATGAAAAACAATCGCCGGTTTATAATCCGAAAATACGGTATCCACACGATGGGTATTTCTCACAGATCCAATCAGCACAACCAGATTCAGATTCGGAAATTTCTTTCTTAACTCCTGTTGAAGGTCATACGTGGTATTTTCATAAATATCAAATATCACCAGCTGCGAAGGATGATGCGCCGCGATCTGGCGGCAGAGTTCACTTCCGATGGAACCACCGCCACCGGTTACAAGTACAGCCTTTCCCGCAATGTATCCCATAACCTCATCCAGATTTGTTTTCACTGGTTCCCGTCCCAGTAAATCTTCGATTTCCACCTCACGGAAATTTGAGACGCTTACTTCGTCATTCACAATCTGCGCCATACTAGGCAAAATTTTAATTTTACATCCCGTGTTTTTACACAATTCCAGAATCTTTTTCTTTCGATCTCCCGGCAGATTCGGGATAGCAATAAAAATTTCCTGCACTTCGTATTTTTCTGCTGCCCAGGGAATTTTGCTGTCATTTCCCACAATCTGGGCTCCAAGAATTTTGCTTCCAATCTTATTCTGATCAG